>ERZ827101.2900-NODE-2900-length-13625-cov-3.163670_pt1 | contig 13625 bp, 10 predicted proteins | sample MGYA00519869_ERZ827101 | MGnify/ENA primary metagenome ERZ827101 (study PRJEB31778, sample SAMEA3449256) | human gut metagenome | biome: human gut; feature: human-associated habitat; material: faeces | place: United Kingdom | collected 2010/2012 ...
TCCCGCGGGCGTAACGGTGCTGGAGAATATCAGCGAGGTCATGGTCAGGCTGGACATCGGCGGATATGTCGACAAAACACTGGACATGACCCTGATGACCGAACGGGACGTGGTTTTCCAGAACCGGCCGGCCGATCTGTCGATATCCGTGCAGCAGCAGGTGATCAGCAATATCCGCATCTGCGGCAGCGCGGCATCCATCGAGGCGATCACTGAGGCGGATCTGAGGGCGGTCGTGGATGCCGGGGCGAATACCGGTCTCGGTTCGGTCCGCTATGCGGTGCGGATCGAGGTGCCGGCCTATGACGACGTGTGGGTCTACTACGGCGAAGAGGGCCAGTCCACCTATGGGATTTACGTACAGGTCGGACGTCTGTAGGGCAAAAAAGACGATGGAACGCTCCGGCCGGACAAAAGGAAAACCGCTGCCGGACGGAGTGTATCCCGTTCGATAGCGGTTCCGGCAGCGGATACGGCAAACGCAAGATTGACATGTATCTGTGCCGAAAATAGCTTGCCCATTTCGTTGGATATTCATTCGGAAAGTGCATCCGCTTTTCCGGAAAATGCTGGATGTCACGTTAAAAAATGCGGGAAACGCCAGAAATGGGAAGAAAACCCTTGCGTTCCCATTGGATTTGTGGTAGTATATATCGGTACTCTTGTGTCACAATAACCGAGGAGGACTAGGACCATGAGCGTTTGGGAATATATCATCGGAGCGGTGCTGATCGTGTTTTCGCTGGTTATCATTGCGATTGTGCTGCTGCAGGAGGGCCGTCAGGCCAATCTGGGCGCTATTGCGGGTGCGGCGGATTCGTTTATGGAAAAGGGCAAGGCGAGGACATTGGATGCGGCCCTGGCAAAGTGGACGAAGTATATTGCCTTCTCCTTCTTTGTGCTGGTGTTCGTCGCGATGCTGCTGACAAAATTTCTGTAAAAGACGATAGAAGATCAGCGCCCCGCTCGGAAGAGCGGGGCTTTTTTTGAAAACAGGACGAGGCTGTCCGGGTTAGGAATGGTGCATGATATGGCAAAATCGAAAACCAATCAAGCGGCGGTGGGCAAACGGCAGACGAACCGCAATGGGGATCTGAAGGGCCGGATCCTGCGGAAGCTCAGCCGGCGGGCCAAGGGCATGACGGGGGATATGCTGGCGGGAGAGCTGCGGCTGCGTAAAGACGAACGTCCCGCCCTTTGGGCCGCGCTTGCAGCCCTCGAACATGCGGGAGAATTGGAAAAAAGCAAAAAAGGCAAGTACCGTTTGCCAAAAACAGCCGGCTGCGTCCACGGGCGGCTGTTGTCGCTTTCACGCGGCTTTGGCTTTGCCCGCCTGGACGAAGGGGAGGACTGCTTCATCGCTGGACGGAACCTGGGGGATGCCTTGCCGGGTGACCGTATCCTCATCCGGCTCGGGGCCTATGATGAACGGGGGCCACAGGGGGTGGTCGTACAGATCGAAGAGGCAGGCGGCCGTCTGTTCAGCGGCCGCCTGAGGCAGGATGAAACGGGCTGCTCTGTGCAGCCGGACGCCGCCGTCCGTTTTCCCGTCCCGGTCAAAAAATCGGCCCTCGGCGGGGCCGTGCCGGGGGATAAGGTGCGGTTTTCGCTCGCCTATACCGCAAAGGGAGAGCTGACAGCCCGCGTGGAAACGGTATACGGCAGTGCCGACTCCGCGCGGATCTGCGCGGATGCCATTATCGACAGCGCGGGAATCCCCCATGTCTTTCCGGCCGAGGTGCTCGCCGAGGCGGAGAGTCAGCGGGAGAGGGGAATTTCCGACAGGGAAAGGGAAAACCGGGAAGACCTGCGGGAATGGTGCATTTTCACCATCGACGGCCGGGATGCCAAAGATCTGGACGACGCGGTGTCCCTGGAAAGGAAGGGGGACGGCTGGCTCCTGGGTGTGCATATCGCGGATGTGTCCCATTATGTCACGGCGGGATCTGCGCTGGATCGGGAGGCCATGAAACGGGGGACCTCGGTGTATTTTGCCGACAGGGTTATCCCTATGCTCCCGGAAGCGCTCTCCAATGGGCTGTGCTCGCTCGGTGCTGGGGAGGACAAGCTGACGCTTTCCGCGTTGCTGACACTGGATGAACAGGGCGTGTGCCGGGATGTCCGCCTGACCAAAGCCATCATCCGTTCCAAAGTACGAGGGGTATACAGCGAAATCAACGATCTGTTCCAGAACACTGCGACGAAAGAGATACAGGAAAAATACCATCCCGTCCAATCGTCTCTCGACGCGATGCGGCTGATAGCCGGACGGATGCGTGAAGCGGGTGAGCAAAGGGGAACCGTTGATTTGATCAGTACGGAAGCGCAGTTTACATTGGACGGCGAAGGCCACCCGTTGCTCATTCAGCCCCGTCTGACAGGGGAGGCGGAGGGCATGATTGAACAGTTTATGATTGCGGCCAACGTGGCAGTCGCAGCGCTGGCCAGGAGAAAAAAGCTGCCGTTTGTCTATCGCGTGCATACGCAGCCGGATCCGGAAAAATTGAAGATTCTGGCGGATCTGGCCCGGTCACTGGGAATGAAAACTGCGCTGCCGGAGGAAATTTCGAAAATACAGTGGCGTTCCTTGATGGAAGAAGCCCGGGAAACCCCTTATGCCCGTCTGGTTTCCGACCGACTGCTCCGCTCTATGGCAAAGGCGGTGTACAGTCACAATCCCTTGGGGCATTATGGATTGGCGTTGGAGGACTATTGCCATTTTACCTCGCCTATACGGCGCTATCCCGACCTGGCCATACATCGGATTTTGTCCGATGTGCTGGCACACACCCCCCGAGCCGCCTTGTTTGAACGCTATGAAAGCTTTTCCGCCGCGGCTGCGGATGAATCCACTGCCTGCGAAATTCGGGCGATGACGGCGGAGCGGCAGTGTGAAGATTGCTATAAGGCCGAATATATGGCGGGGTATTTGGGAAAGGTGTTCACGGGAACCATCAGCGCCGTCACCGATTTCGGTGTCTATGTAGAATTGCCCAACACTGTGGAGGGGCTCGTCCGTGTGGAGCTGCTCAGCGAGATAGACGGGGTTCCTTTATCCTATGACATGATGGCGTCGCTGTGCGACCCGGCCGGGAAGAAACGGTATACCATCGGAGACAGTATGACCATCCAAGTGGCATCCTGTGATATTTCCGCCGGTTTCATCAATTTTGTGCCGGCTGTATCCGAGCAATGAAAGGAACAGAAAACAGCTGGGAAAGCCCTTCGGGCCTTTCCAGCTGTTTTCTAGTGAATATGTAGTAGTCAGGGCTCCACGCCTTGGATCAGCCGAACGCGCTTGTCGACGGCAATACGCTGAATCTGCTGCTTGGTCAGTTCCGCCTCGACATACGCTGTGATGCCGAGTGCGCTCTTCCAGTTCGGTGCCGACGGCTGTGGCAAATTCAATGCATAGTGTCTTTTGCCTGAAATGCGGTGCCTTTTGCATAATGTATCCAGATCCAATCCAATGTACTCACCGATCCGGATATAAATCCGATAGGGGATGTCTTTATATTTGTTCTCCCACTCGGAATGGGATAGGGGGATGTCCCATTGATGAACCGACAAAGGCACAAGCTCCTGTTCTTCCGGAAGATCATAGCCATCTAACAATGTGATCAGTTCAATTTCACGAAAGAGCTCTTGATTTTGAGCGCGGCTGGTCATATTGTCCAGCACGGTGCATACCCGTACCACTTTGGTTGCGTACTGGCTCGCCCCACGCAGTTCCATGGCCAATGGTATATCGATGCATTGCCTCACTTTGGCATTGCGCCCCGGCGAGCGTTTGCGCCCCGGTGATTGGTTAGGAACCATGTCGTTTTCCCAGATATCTGTCAATCGGATCAGTGCGGCGGGAGGGTTGGACAATTCGGTATTGTACAGCGGCTTTGTGTTCATGTTCGGCACCCCTTTTGCAGCGTAAAAAATGAATACCTGCCGAGCAGGCACTATCGGCCTTCCATTTTAGATGAAACGATTTTCATCAAGGAAATCGGAAAGACAGGTTATAGAGGTGAAACATCATCCGCCGACATGGAATCCGCCACCAGACTGTTTTCCCACAAGGATTATCGATCTCTTAATCCGCACATTAAGAGGAAACTCGAAAGCCGGTTGCAAACATCTTACCGTTTTTGTTTGCGGATGCACAGATGACTGGCATCCTTCCGCCGGCCTATCCCCAACGTGGAAAACAGCATCTCCATAACCTGTCTCCGAACCCCGGAATGTTTATCATTCCGCGAATTATTCGTTTAATTGAGAAATAGCACTGACAATATAATCCAAAAATGACGAAATTGCTCGGTTTTGTATATATCACTAAAAATATATATGTATTTTAGTTGAATCGCCCCATATAAGAAAACAGCCGCTGTCCTCAGCGGCTGTTTTCTTATATAAGATTTGGATGAATTAATACCAGGCTACGCCAAAATAGCCGTTTTGGCTGCGTTCCCCTGCGTGTGTCACCTCGATGCGGAAGGTGTTGGCACCGCCGGTGGGGAAGCCGACCTTTTCTACGTTCCAGCAGGTTCCCATGGTGCTGCTCGCAACCAGGGCGTTGGTGGAGTTGTTGTACACTCTCAGATCCAGATCGGGCGGATACCCGTCATGAACCGGATCTCCCGTATGGTCGCCGGAGGAGAACTTCGAATAACGCAGATTGGTGAGCGCCACAAATTCATAGGTGGAGGCCGAGGAGGTCGAGAAGGTATAAGTAAAGGTAGCCGGATCGGTGCTGGTGATGATGCCATAACGGAACTGGCTGTCCTTCGCCACCGTCCAGGCGTAACGCGAGTTCAACGCACCGTTCCCCCATGTCCGGTAGCCGGTCTCCGACGGCGTGTAGTGGACGTCGAAGCAGGAGGCGGCGAGCGCGGCCTTTACGGCGTCCTGCCGGATCTTCATCGAGGTATTGGCCTGGCACATATAGACGACCGTGCCGGTGACAAAGGGGGCGGCGAAGCTGGTGCCGTCTGCCTCGACCGTCGTCCCATCCACCGAGATGGAGATGTTTTCACCCGGCGCCAGGATGTCGGGCTTGGAGGCGACGTTGCTGGGTTTCGAGGGCATGTAGGAGGAGAAGCTCGACACGGTGAAATTGGAGGTGTTGGTGCCGTTGTGGTCGTTGTACGACCCGACGGTGATGGCGTTGAAGGCCATACTGGAGGAGTTGACGCCGGCCGAACCGTAGTTTCCGGCAGAGAGCACCAGATGTACGTCGTGGTTGAAGGCGATGTGGTCGAGCCAGGTGGTGATGAAGCTGATGGTATTTAGAGTATAGTTCCCGAGTTCCGCGCTGATGTTGATGACATTGACTCCCTGGGAGAGGAGCCATTCGATGTTGGTGATGTAATTGCCCGCGTACGCGGCGTAATAGGTGGCGTTGGGGGCCATGGTCATGATGACCTTAGCGACCCGCTTCGCGTGCATGCAATCTTCGTAGTTGTAGACGTTTTCGGGCTTGACCGTGATGGAGGAGGGCAGGCCGGCCGAGTTAGTGATGTGGCCGTCCAATATGCCGACCTTGATGCCGCCGCCCTTGTAGTTCTTGGTGTCCCGCACATAGTCGGCGCGGGAAGCGCTGACGGCGTTGGTCAGTTGCAGCTCCGCGCCGGACTGGTAGTGATCCAGGTAGGAGACCTCGTCATACCGGGTCAGGTCGTACACCTCATCCAGGGTGACGTTGACCAGGACGAGAGGGGAGTACTGGCTGACATAGAGGATATCCTCCTGATCGAAATGGGCCGCCGCGAAGGCCTCGTTCTGCTCGGCGTACAGTGTCCGGGACGCGAGACGCTTGGCCTCTATGTAGTCCTGCACCGCGTCGGGGTTTTCTTCATTGGTGGGCGCGGTGGAGACCGGCATGGTGGCCGAGGCTTCCACGCTGCTGAGGGGCGCCGCCAGCGGGGCGGTGGAGAGCAGGCCGGAGCTCGTCGCGGCCGAGGCCGAAGCTTCCGTGAGATCGGCGTCAGTAACCCAGACCGCGGCGGGCACGGTCGGGGATTCGGCCTGTGCGTCCAGGCTCATGGGCGCGGGCTGCTGAGCGAAGGCCTCCAGCAGCAGGGGGGAGATCTTCGACGGCTCCTCCTGGGCGGCGGCGCCGCCCTCCTGCGCCATCGCCGCGAACTGGAACAGGAACAGCAGCAGCGTGCCGACGCAGATTCCGTTTCGCAGGGCCTTTTTCCAATTGGTTTTCCACTTCATGTTTTAGAACTTCCCCTTTCTATAGTTGCCTGTATGCCGTTTCCCGCTACCGCATAGGCCGCCCCCTCTCCCGATTTCTGTCGGATTTTATCGAAAAGCCGGACACGCCGCAAGCCGGTACGTTCCCGCACCGGCCTGAGATATACGGCTTTTTCAGCCTAGTTGAGCTCGGCTCCCTCACCGATGACCCTTACATACCGCACGCCGCTGTCCTCGGCGAGAGCGAGGAGCTGCGCCTTGGTCACGTAGGCGTCGATGTTGGCGTTGGATTCACAGTGCCCCTCCCAGGTGAACGCCTCTCCCGGAGCGGGGGCCTCGGGCACCCCAAACGCCACAAGCCTGGTACGGATATTCGTCAGGCCGACGCGGGCGCACAGGGCGTCGACAAATCCGTTCAGGGCGCCTTCGGCGGTATTTTTGATGTTTATCTGGTTCGCGTAGTATTGTTCCCAAAGCGCCATGGAATCCGTGTCAGCAGGTTTGGGCAGGGGGGTGAGCCCCTCGAGCGCCGGCAGCAGATCCTCTTCGCGGAAGAGGTCGGGATTGGGCACGGAGGTGCCGGAATCCTTACCCCAAGCAGTATGGATGACGACGTTCACCACATCCTGGTCGCCAGCCGTTTCGACCCAGCTGGCGGCGAGGTCGCCCAGACGGCGGTCGTATCCCTCCGGCCGGACAGCGGGCGCCAGGCGGGCCACGATCCCGCAGTCTTCGCCGGCGAGCTGGCCGATCTGCTCCTTGTCGACGGTAACGATGCAGTCGCCATAGACGTCAAAGACCGGATCCTCGACCGACAGGCCCTGCTGCTCCCACTGGGCGCGGACATCGGCCTTGGCGTCCTCCGTGTCGCCGTAGATAGAGACCGACAGGCGGAACAGGGCGTCGTCAGTCTCCTCGCTGCCCACCAGCTCATCGAGGGACGGGCTGTATACCACCTCTCCGCTAGGCGGAACCACATTGAATTTAGAATTATCGGCCACCAGTCCCGCCGACGCGGCGGTGATCAGGACGCGCCCAGCCGGATCCTTCGACGCGGAGATGGAAGCGCCGGGCGTGACAGGCAGTTTTCCGTCCTTCTGATGGATGATGAATACGGAGGAACCCACCGCCACCGTCACGACTGCGGCGGCGGCAGCCGAGCGCTGTACGATCATGAAGCGCACACGCTGTTTTTCGCGTCTGGTTTCCAGTGCCAGCTCATATTTATGATAGATGCTCTCACAAAATTGTTGTGTGTTTTTCATGTGAGAATCCCTTCTTTCTCAATTAAAGTACGGATTTTCCGTCTGCCCTGAAACAACAGATTCTCGATCTGTTTCTTGCTCTTCTTCATAATTCTGGCTGCTTCTTCGTTTGAGAGGTTTTCCACCAACGTCAAGTATAGTGCGGTTCCTTGATCGCCTTTTACGGTTTGGATCAGATCCACGATCGTATCTCGCTGCTCTTTTGCCAGATACGCTTCCTCGGGTGACGCATGCAAGCCGGGTATCCGGGCTGAAATCCTCGTCCACCTCATACGGAGCGAGCCGTTTATTCTTCCGAATATAATCGATGGCGGTATTCCGCGCGATGGTGAACAAATACGTTTTCAGCTTGACCTTGAAGTTGTACCGGTCCCGATGCAGCAGGATTTCCACAAACACGTCCTCTGCCAAGTCTTCCGCAATCGATGTGTTGCCAATGTAACGATTGATGAAGTGGATGAGCGGCATCTGCAGTTCCTTCACAATGATTTCGAATGCGTCCATTTCACCCGACAGGAAGCGCATATAGGCTTCTTCCATGGGTCCTTCTGCCATTGGATCACCTCTCACTTCTAATGTGAAATGCATTTCGTCTATTCTTCGTTTATGGATCGTGAAACACTGAATATATAGGCGGCCGATAAAGCAAATTGAGAGAATTTCACAATTAAAATGGAAATTTGTGGTAGTGATTGTATAATTTCAGTAATTTTTTATTGACTATTCTATGGATTGCCAAAGGTAAACCCTTATTTCCTAATTTAAATACATACAAATTGTGGTAACTCCTATAGTATAAGACATGTTGGACGAAATTTCAAGGGGCATTAAAAAAGCCCGCTTGTCAGAGCGGGCTTTTTGTGTAATCAGCGGCTGACGCTGCGATGCAGGTCGTCACGTGGGATACAACCGAGCAGGGGGAGCAGGATTCCGTAGATCAGGCACAGGCATGCGATGCCGGCGATCAGCCAGACGAGCATAGAGAGATGCACAAACGGCAGGAAACGGCCGAGCAGCAGCGCCACGGCGCCGGCGGTTGTGATTGCCAGGATGGGTTTGAGGATCCACTGCCCCCATGCGAGCTTGACGCCGGTCACGGTGAGAAGGCGATGGAGATTGAGGAAGGAGGTGAAGATATTGCTCAGCACCATGATAAACAGGAATCCTTCCATCCCGCGGATCGGCACGAGGAAAAAGATCAGGACAATGCGGATGGTGGAATCGGCCACGCTGTATTTTAAGGAACTGACCTGCTGGTTCAGGCCTTTGAGGATACCGTCCACAACGCTTTCCAGGTACATGATGGGAGTTAAGGGCGCCAGGACCTGCAAATAGAAGCCGACCTCCTCGCTGCCGTAGAGCAGTAAGCCGAATTCTTTGGCGAAGACGGTAAAGACGCCGCTGATGAGGATGGAGGCTAGAAGGGTGATATGCAGGGTATGCTTGACCGCCCGGTTGACCGTGCCCTTATGCCCGAGAGCCGCGGCCGAGGAAATCTCGGGGACGAGGAGGGTGGACAGGGCATTGAGAAACGAGGCGGGAAAGAAGATGAGGGGCATCGCCATGCCCTTGAGCATGCCGAACTGGGACAGCCCGGTTTCTTTGGAGGAGGTATACTTAGCCAGACAGCTCGGGACCAGGATATTTTCAATGGTACGCAGGATGGAATTGAGATACCGGCCGGCGGTGATAGGGGCGGCGATGGACAGCAGCCGCCGGACAACCGGATAGGCGGGCTTGAGGGACCGGCTGGGAAAACTTTCCTTTTTCAGCCGCCTCCGGTCCAGGAAATAGCCGAGGGCCATGTGGCCGCAGGATGCGAATTCCGCAACCGTGTCCCCGATCATGACGGCCATGCAGGCGTAGGCGATCCCCATGGAGGCAAACCGGTCGATGAGAAGCATGACCACCGCGATGCGGACGGCCTGCTCCAGGATCTGCGCCCGGGAGGGGTTGCCCACCTTGCGGCGGGCGATGAAATAGCCGCGCAGGCAGGAGGAGACGCCCATCGACGGCAGGCTGAAGCAGAGGATCTTGAGGGCGGGTACCGCCCGCATGTCCTTGATCCAGTACGCGCTGATGATATCCGCCCCAAAGAAAATCAGAGCGGTGGAGGCGGCACCGATCAGGAGACTCAGCGCAATGGCGCGATGCAGGATATGACGGACCGATTTGGGTGTCCCGCAGACCAGTTCGTCCGCAACCAGGCGGGTGACGGCGGTGGAGATCCCCGAGGTGGCAAAGGTGGAGCCCAGGACGTAGATCGAGAAAATCAGCTGATACAAGCCCATGCCTTCGGCGCCGACCTTGTTGGACATATAGATGCGGAAAAAGATCCCGATCGTCCGCAGCAACAGGGAAGTGGCGGTGAGGATGAAGGCGTTTTTGATAAAAGTGGCTTTTTTCACACAACCACTCTCCTGTTTGGATTATCCGGTCGTTTATAAATAATATAGGTAAAAAAGACAAACGGGGCCCGATGATCCGGAACCGGTACGTTCCCCCTGCCCGGACAGGAGCTCACGGGGATACACGGGCATTATACACATCGGCCAGATGGTCCCAGTCCCCCTTGGCTACCTCACCGGTGATCTCCCGCCTGGAGGCTTGCTGAAAGGCCTTGACCGCCTGTATCGTCGGTTCGTCGTATACATTGGTAATAGGCACCCGCGGCAGATTGGGATATTGTTTCCCGATCTCGTCGAGCAGGACCTGGAGGATGGTCACGACCGGGCTCTCGTCCCCCAGCCGGATGACATAGGTGATAGAAGGAAAAGGGCTGACGCAGCGCGGCGGCGCCTGCAGGTTTTGGATGATCCGGTATTCGGTCACGAGATAGTTCCATGTTTCCCGGCCCACGGTACCGGTTTCCTCGAGGCCGCGGGCGCGCTGATAAGCGGCGACAGCTTCCTCGGTCCGGGCACCGAAAATGCCGTCCACCCCGATTGGGGGAATCCGCTTGTCAAAAAAGGAGATAGCACGCAGATATTCCTGGACTTCCCGGATATGGTTGCGTCTGTCTTCGTCTGTATAGGCCATAGGCGCATCCTGCCTTTCTGTTCCGCTTCTTGAATATGGATGTGGAGAATCAGGTCCCGGCGGCGCTGGTGGCCGGGATGGTATATCCGGGATCCTGGCCCGGCTGCTTGTCAAAGCCGTAGCGGAGATCGCCGTAGAGGCTGGCGATACTGTTCCAGGTCAGGGGGCCGACGTTGCCGCTCGGCTCCAAACCGATCAGGTTTTGATAGGCAATGACGGCAGCCTGGGTCTGGTTGCCGAATACCCCCGTTACCGGTACATCAGGGATTTCGGGAAAGCTCTGGGCGATAAAACTCAGATATTCCTGCAGGATACTGACGTATTCCCCTTGGGAACCGAGTCGGAGCACCGTGCCGGGATAGAGCGCGACCCGGATATCGCTCGGTTCCATGCTGTCGATGATGCCGCGGTAAGCGCGGTACATATCCTGCCAGGTCAGGCGGCCGACCACGCCGTCCGGATCCAGGCCGAAAGTTTTCTGAAAGGCGACCACGGCCGCCCGGGTCTGATCGTCGAAGACGCCGGTGACATCCACCGGCGGGACGGTCTCGTAAAAATCCGCGATCACGGCGAGGAAATACTGGATGATCCGCACCTCGTCCCCGGTATCCCCATATCGCAGCAGGGTGGAATACTGCAGCTCGACATCCTCGAACGGGATGCCCTCGCTGTTCAGCTCGCTCAGCCGTTTGACGCTGGTGTAAAGATAGGCGATCCGGTACCAGGTCTGTTTGCCGATGACACCGTCGGGGGCGAGGTTGAATATCCGCTGGAATTCCTTCACCGCGTCCTCCGTCTCCTGACCGAACACCCCGTCCACTGGATAGATTTTGGGAATGGCCGGGTAGTTGTTGGAGATGCGGTTGAGCTGAATCTGCTTGCTGCGCACGTCGTTGCCGGCGTCTCCGATGCGCAGCGGCACCCCGGGATAGGAGGGGGCGTTGATCCTCACCGGCGCGTTGGTGACGATCTCGATGTCGTCCCCATAATAATTGGTCAGGATCTGATAGGGGGTGTACCCCTGCTCGGCCAGCGGAACGGTTCCCCACTGGGAGAGTCCGTCGCAGGTGACCGTCGTGCCGTTGCAGTACTGGGTGAAATAGGGCTCCACGCTGCCCTGCCGGCGGACGTAATTGTTGAAGATCTCGTCGACGATGTCGCTTACATTGTCATAGATGTCCCGGTTCTGAACAAACGCCTGGTCATAACGGGTGGAATTCGTGATGTCAAAATCGTAGCCCCGGCTGCGGTACCATTCCGTATAGACCCGGTTGAGTGCATAGGAGATCTGGGCGTAGACATTCGCCCGGATGGCGTTTTCCGGCCAGGTGGGATAGATTTCGCTGGACGCGACATTTTTGATGTAATCCGGAAAGGAGACGGTGACATTCTGAGCGCTCGAATCCGGGGTGCCCAGATGGACGGTGATGGTTTCGGGGATATAGGGTTCTCCCGTCACGAGGAGGCCTCCTTTCGTGTCATAGATCCTGTGGCGCGGAGCCATAGAAGGTCTGTTCCTCACCCCCGTCCACCATTTCGGGCAACGGGATGAGTTCGACCGGCTGGATGGCGGAGGTGCCGCCGTATACCGGCACGTTGCGGTTGCGCACCCGGAAATATCCCGGCGCGACGACCAGGACGTCATAGGTGGTCACGGGGATATTCTCGGCAGGCCGGAGGGTCAGCTTCCGGTCCATGGCCGGCAGCACCACCGGTGGGCTGAAGCCGTTGACATCGGTGATGGTCACATACTGCAGGTCGTTGCCCGGATTTTTGCCGGTAATCGTGACCACGGCATTTTGAATCGGGATGGCGCCGCGGGCGGTATACACCCGTACCTGAAGGGTGGCGAGGTCATCCTCGGGGGGATAGGTGGTTTCCACGGGTATGAGGTTGGGGGCGTTGCCGGTGACGTCCATCTCGTTTTCCCCATCCGGCAGCCGTCCCTCGATCATTTCCTCCCGGAGCTGTGCGCTGATGTCGCCTTCCGGGTCCGCCAGATCATTGGCCGGCGCCTCCTCACCGGGGAGCTCATATTCTGGCTCCGCGGGCTCTACGGCCACGGCGGGTGGATTTTGCCGGGCTGGCGGCAGGTCGTCCACGGTTTCAGGAGGAGTAAAGGGCAGCGGGGCCATCCTGGTCCCTGTATCCGCCGGGGGGATGGGTTCGGTCTCGGGCTGGTCTGTGACAAGGGGCATGGGGATAGGGGGGATAAGCTCGGGTGTCGTTTCCAGTCTGTCCCCATTATCCACGGCGGTGGCGGAGCCTCCGGCCGTTTCACCGGCCTCGGCGGGCAATGTGCTTCGCCGCCGCAGCTGCATCATCTCCTGACGGTATCTCTCCATCATCTCCTGCAAATTCTGTTCGGAAAGGGGATTGGAGTTCATCGAGCATCACGCCTTTCTTATGAGTGTTCCATATATATGCGCTGCCGGCAGGAAACATGAGCTGGAAGTCTCTCAATCCTCTTGTCTTTGAATTGGCGGAATTCTAGTAAACTTTTTTCTCATGGTGTATAAAATTTTTCGATAACAAGACAAAATTAATATAAGTAAAAGACAAATCGAGCTATTGTGTGTTCCAATCCTTACCATTTATAATAAAAAAGGTAAAGCTGTTCAATTTACGAAGTCATAAAAAGTGTGTTTTTATTTTACAAAGGAGGAAATAAAATGCGGTTTTTTCGAAAGCGGTTCTGGTGTATCCTGCTGGCAGTCATGATGATCTGGGTGGGGTTTGCGGGATCGTCCGTGTCGGCGGCATCCGCCGGCAAGCAAATCACCATCATCCCCAACACCGATGAGCAGCCCTTCATCCGGCAATTTTTGCCCAAATACCTGTTCGGTTCGGGCGGCCCCTTCACCGTGCATGTCCAGATGAAGGCGGAGAACTTCAAAAGGACGAACGTGAATGGGAAAGTCTATGTGAACATATGGGACGGCCGGGTCGAATCCGAGTCGGTCGTCAGATTGAGCGCTTATACCAAGAGCACCGACTGGGTGGACGTGAAGATGACCTCGGTGTGCGAGGAATACAATGCCGGGATGAAATCCGGCGATCCCATCACGTTTGATAATGTCAAGGGAATCTGGCTCAACGGAGCGTTACAGGATTACTATCTGTTAGACA
>ERZ827101.2903-NODE-2903-length-13613-cov-3.423514_pt1 | contig 13613 bp, 12 predicted proteins | sample MGYA00519869_ERZ827101 | MGnify/ENA primary metagenome ERZ827101 (study PRJEB31778, sample SAMEA3449256) | human gut metagenome | biome: human gut; feature: human-associated habitat; material: faeces | place: United Kingdom | collected 2010/2012 ...
TTCCCAAGCCCTTCCGCTGTCTCAAAACTACTTTGTCTACAGTCTGAAGCGTACTTCTTTACGAGGTACGCTTATTTTTTGTCCAAAAGCTGTAGGACGGCAAGAAGGATTAAAATGCCGCCGGACAGGAGCGACCAGAGGCTTTCCTTCGGAGCAGGGGAGAGGATGAGCCTTGCGCCGCATTTTTCGCCCAACGCGAGGAAAAATGTCTGAAAGAGGGCAGAAAAGAGGGGCAGGAGCGTTACATTTATCCCTCCTGCGGCAGCACTCAGCCCGATGGCAAAGGAATCCACAGAAAGCAGAAGCCCAAGGAGAAGGGCTTCCTGCGGCTCGATGAGGGAGGAGGCGTTTTTATCGCAGAGGGAGGGGGAATGCAGGGGCGAAGTCTCCTTCCGCTTTCCTTGCCCCATGCCTTGCAGACAAAGCCACACGCCGAAGAAAAGAAGAAGCATGGGAGAAAACCGCTCCGCCAGATGCGTGGGGAAGACTGCCGCAAGCCGCCGCCCTGCAAAAAGAAACAGCTCCATCATGAGAAAGGCTTCTATCGTGAGCAGAAGAAGGGCGGACGGGCGAAAACGGATGCTGCGCAGACCATAGGAAAGACCGATGCCCAGCGCATCCAGACTGAGGGAAAACGCCAGCAAGAGAGAAAAAAGCATGGATAACACCTCCTGCTAACCATCCTATGCGGATGGTCTTTTTTTGCGCTTGTCCGCATAGACTGGGAAAAAAGACAAGCAGAAAAACAAAAGACGGAGCGTGAGGATATGGAATGGTGGAGCATGACACCGACAGAGGTGCTGAAAAAATTGCGGACGGAGGAACGGACGGGATTAAGCGAAAACGAGGCACAAAAGCGGCTGGAAACGGACGGAAGGAACAGAACGGAGCAGGGAGAGGGCAAAAAGGGCTTCCAGCGGCGGTTTCTGGCGCAGTTTAATGATTTTATGATACTGTTGCTGATTGGGGCGGCTGTGGCTTCGGTTGCGATTTCCTATTGGAACGGTGAGAAGGATTTTCTGGATGCGGCAATCATTCTGGCGATTGTGGCACTGAATGCGTTTCTGGGCGTTTTGCAGGAGAGCAGAGCGGAAAAGGCATTGGAGGCATTGAAGGCACTTTCTGCGCCAAAGGCAAGCGTGCTGAGAAATGGCGAGGAGAAGGAAATTCCTGCGGAGGAGGTAGTGCAGGGGGATATTCTTTTGCTTGCGGCAGGGGATTATATTTGCGCGGACGGGCGGATTCTGGAAAACCAAGGGCTGAAAACGGAGGAAAGCGCGATTACGGGGGAAGCACTTGCGATTGAGAAGGAGGAGGGTGTTCTGGCAGAGAAAGCACTGCCGGGCGACCGCAAAAACATGGTGCTTGCAGGAAGCTACGTTCTGGCGGGGAGAGGCACGGTTGCGGTGACGGCAACGGGCATGGCGACCGAAATTGGACAGATTGCAGCCCTTTTGGCGGAGCAGGAGGAGCGCGAAACGCCCTTGCAGAAAAAACTGGGGGAGACAGGAAAGCTGCTTGGCATGGGGGCGCTGATTATCTGCGGCATTATCTTCGGGATGGGGCTTTTGCGAAGGCAGCCGCCGTTTCCGATGTTTATGACCTCTGTGAGCCTTGCGGTGGCGGCAATTCCCGAAGGACTGCCTGCGATTGTGACGATTGTGCTTGCAATTGGGATGCAGCGGATGGCAAGGAAAAATACGATTATCCGCAGACTGCCTGCGGTGGAAACCTTGGGGAGCGCAGAGGTCATCTGCTCGGATAAGACGGGGACGCTGACGCAAAACCGCATGAAGGTGACACGGCTTGCGGCAATCGGGAAGGGCTTGGAGCAGGACGAGGAAAAGCGAAGATTCATTCTGACGCTGTTTACGCTTTGCAATGATGTGAAGCGGCAGGGGACAAAAATCATTGGGGAGCCGACGGAAAAGGCACTTGCGGAGGCGGCAGAGGAAGGCGGGGTATCGCTCAAGGGGCTTTGGAAGGAAATGCCCAGAATCGGCGAGGTACCGTTTTCCTCGGAGCGAAAGCTGATGACAACGGTGCATCCCAGTGGGGGGAAATGGATTTCTGTGACGAAGGGGGCACCCGATATTCTTTTTGAGAAATGCGCATACTGCCTGGATGGCGGCAGACAGGCTGTATTTGATGGCAGAAGAAAAAGCGAGGCAAGGCTGAAAAACGGCGAGATGGCGGCAAATGCCCTGCGCGTGGTGGCGGTGGCGTTTCGGGAATGGGACGAGGAGCCGCTCTTTTTTACGGCGGAGGAGCTGGAAAGGGATCTGGTATTTGCAGGGATGGCAGGGATGATGGACCCGCCGAGACCGGAGGCGCAGGCGGCAGTGGAGATTTGTCAAAGGGCAGGGATTCGTCCTGTGATGATTACGGGAGATCATGCGCTGACAGCACAGGCGATTGCCGCAGAGCTTGGGATTTACCGTGCAGGGGATACCGTGCTGACGGGGCAGGAGCTGGAACAGATGTCGGACGAGGTGCTGGAGCGGGCGGCGGAGGATTGTACGGTTTTTGCGCGCGTTTCGCCGGCACATAAGGTGCGGATTGTGAAGGCATTTCAGAAGGAGGGGCGCGTGGTTGCCATGACGGGGGACGGCGTGAATGATGCGCCTGCGCTCAAGGCGGCGGATATCGGCTGTGCGATGGGGAAAAACGGCACAGAGGTTGCCAAGGGTGCGGCAGATATGATTCTGATGGATGATAACTTTGCGACAATCGTGGAGGCGGTGCGCGAGGGACGCGGCATTTATGAAAACATCCGCAAGGCGGTGCATTTTCTGCTTTCGAGCAACATTGGCGAGATTATGACGATTTTCGTGGCGATGTGCTTTGGCTGGGCAACGCCGCTTTTGCCGATTCAGCTGTTATGGGTGAACCTTGTGACGGATTCCCTGCCTGCGATTGCACTGGGGGTTGACCCTGCGGACGCGGACAGCATGGAGCAGCCGCCGCGGAGGGGAAATTCCCTCTTTTCGGACGGCATGGTGAGCAGCATTGCCTTAGAGGGGGCGATGATTGGGATGCTGGCACTGCTTGCCTTTGGGATCGGGCACATTTATTTTGACGAGGAAGGGGCATATATTACAGGGCGGACGATGGCGTTTGCGGTGCTTTCGCTTTCGCAGCTGATACACGCCTTTAATATGCGGTCGGAGCATTCGCTGTTTCGGATTTCGCCCTTGGGGAACCCGATGCTGCTGCTGGCGTTTTTTATCGGGTGTCTGATGCAGATTGGGGTGATTATGGTGCTGCCGCTGGCGGAGATTTTCAAGGTATGTCCGCTGAATGGGACGGAATGGCTGATTGTAGGGGCACTTGCACTGACTCCTTTGCCTGTGGTGGAACTGGAAAAGCTGTGCGACAGGCGGCGGAGAAAAAAATGAAAAAAATTGTTATCATTTTTACTTATCGCACTTGCGTTGTCTCTTTGAATTCTGTATAATAGAAGAAACCAAAGAAAAGGGAGGTTCCCTCATGAAAGTTGATGTTTCTTTAGATTTATATCGCATTTTTTGTGCAGTTGTCCGCACGGGCAATATGTCTGCCGCGGCAAGAGAGCTCTTTATTTCGCAGCCTGCGGTAAGTATGTCCATTCGTCAGCTGGAGGACCGCATGGGCAGTCCGCTTCTGGTGCGTACGGCGAAGGGGGTTTATCCCACCGCGGAGGGCAAGCTGTTATATACCTATCTGGAGCAGGCGTTGGGACTGATTCAAGCGGCGGAGGAAAAATATTATCAGATGGTACACATGGAGATGGGGGAGCTCAAGATTGGCGCGAGTGATACGGTCATTGCCAATTTCCTGCTGCCTTATCTGGAAAAGTATCATAAGCTGTATCCCGATATCAATATTAAGGTGACGAATAAGACAACCTACGAATCGCTCAGGCTGCTGAGAAACGGCAGTGTAGATGTCTGCTTTATCAATTTGCCGATTGCGGAGGATGAGGATTTAGAGGTAACGCCCTGCATTGAAATTCATGATGTTCTAGTGGGGGGCGAGCGGTATCGGATGCTTGCGGAGATGGGCATGGAGTTGAAGGATTTGCCGAAATATCCCCTGCTTTTATTGGAGGATCTGAGCAATTCGCGCCGCTATATTGACCGCTATGCAGAGGAAAACGGCGTAGTGCTGAACCCGATTCTGGAGCTGGGGAGCAGTGATTTACTGGTAAGCTTTGCGGAAATCAACCTTGGACTGACGTATGTAATCGAGGAGTTTACGCAGAGGGAGCTGCAGAACAAGCACCTGTTTGAGATTCCCGTGGAGCCGCCTGTACCGAAGCGGAGCATTGGGATGGTGCGGCTGAAAAATGTGGCAATGCCGCATGCGTTAAAGGGATTTATCGATCTGATTGAGTTTCCGAAGGAAAAGAATTAAATCGAAATCGGGATTTCGGTGTGTTATTGATGAAAAAATTATCAATAGCAGCGTTGACAAAGTAAAAATAATGCGTTAATATATGAACAGATATTCATATAAGAAAAGGAGCGAGCCATGAAGGAGACACCGATGCAGGAAGAATTTGATATGGAAAAGGAACTGCAGCAGGAGTTTATTCAGGAGCTGGCAGAATTTTTCAAGATTTTCGGGGATGCGACCCGTATCCGCATTTTGCAGACCCTACTGGAGGGGGAGCGAAATGTGGGGGATTTGGCAGACGTACTGGAAATGAGCCAATCCGCTGTGTCGCATCAGCTGCGCGTACTGCGGCAGAATGATCTTGTAAAATACCGCAAGGAGGGCAAAACCGTGTTCTATTCTCTGGACGATGAGCATATTCGGATGGTTCTGGAGCAGGGTATGACGCATCTGCGGCATAAGCGTGGATATCACGAATAAAAAAGGAACAGGCTGTAATGATATATGTGTAAGGATATCTGAAAATTACAGCCTAAATTTTCAAATGTTATATGAACAGTTATTCAAATGAGCAAATGAAAAAGCAAACAGCGAAAAAAGAGGTGTGACTATGTCTGAAATGAAGGTAGCATTAAAAGGGTTGACCTGCGCGAACTGTGCGGGAAAGATTGAGGATACGCTTTCTAAGCTTTCTGAAACGCAGGAGGTTTCCATCAATCTGCTGCGGCAGGAAATGACAGTAAAGCTTGTGCCAAATGCTTCGGCAGAGAAAATGCAGGAAACGGTGGAACGGGTGGTGCATAAATTTGAGCCGGAGGTAGAGGTTGCCTTTTTGCAGGGGCAGAAGGCAGAGCATCATCATGCGCATCATGAGCATTGCGGCTGCGGCTGTGACGATGATGATGACGATGACTGCGGCTGTGGATGTGGATGTGGACACGACCATGTACACGGCAACGAAAAGGTGTTTGACAGCAGCTTCTTCCTGCGCTTTGGCATAGGTCTGGCTGTTTTCCTTGCGGCTGTTTTCCTGCATGAGGGAACGATCCGCACGATTCTTTATATCTGCGCATATTTGATTTTCGGGTATGATGTTCTGCTGCGTGCGGCGAAGCATATCGGACAGGGGAAGGTTTTCGATGAAAATTTCCTGATGTCCTTCTCTACGATTGGCGCGTTGTATCTGGGGGAAATGGCAGAGGCTGTTTTCGTTATGCTGTTCTATCAGGTGGGTGAGGCATTTCAGGAATATGCGGTGGCACGCTCCAGAAAATCCATTACGGCATTGCTGGATATCCGTCCCGATTTTGCACATTTAATCGTGGATGGCGAGGAAAGGAAGGTAGACCCTTCTCTGGTGCAGGTGGGGGATATGATTCTGGTAAAGGCTGGGGAGAGAATCCCTCTGGACGGCGTAATTACGGAAGGACATGCGATGCTGGATACTGCGGCACTGACAGGCGAATCCCTGCCCCGTTCTGTGGGGGCAGGAGATCAGGTGCTCAGCGGCTGCATCAATATGGACGGCAGTCTGAAGGTTCGTGTAGAAAAGGGCTTTGGCGAATCTACGGTGATGAAGATTCTGGAAATGGTGGAAAACGCATCTGCAAAGAAATCCAAGACGGAGAAATTCATCACACGCTTTGCAAGAGTTTATACACCCATTGTGGTTCTGCTGGCGGTTCTGGTTGCGGTTCTGCCGCCGTTGGCAGGGCTTGGGAAATTCTCCTTGTGGTTTGGCAGAGCATTGGTATTCTTAGTTGTTTCCTGTCCCTGTGCATTGGTATTGTCTGTGCCGCTGACGTATTTTGCGGGGATTGGCGCGGCATCCAAGTGCGGGATTCTGGTAAAGGGCGGCGGCGATCTGGATACGCTGAGCCGACTGAAAACGGTTGTTTTTGATAAAACAGGGACGCTGACAAAGGGCAGATTCTCTGTAACGGAGGTGAAGGGCGATGTGCTGAAGCCGGCGGCAATCGGGGAGGCAATGAGCAATCACCCCATTGCACAGGCAATCGTACAGGCATACAAAGGCGAGCTTCCTGCGGCACAGGGCTATCAGGAGTTGGGCGGCTACGGGATTTCCTATGAGCTGGACGGCGAAACGGTTCTCTTGGGGAACAGCCGTCTGATGGAGCATGAAAAAATTGCGTATGAAAAGGCAAACGGCATTGGTACGGTGGTTTATGTTGCAAAGGGCGGCAAATTCTTAGGGTACATTCTGGTTGCGGATACGCTGAAGGAAAACATTGCCGATTCCCTTGCGGCGTTGCGCAAGCAGGGGATTCGGAAGATGGTTATGCTGACGGGCGACAGAAGGGAAACGGCGGCGGCTGTGGCAGAGGAGCTGCGGCTGGATGAATTCCACAGCGAGCTGCTGCCCGAAAACAAAGTGGAATGGATGGAAAAGCAGAAGGGCGCAGAAGGCGACAAGACGGCGTTTGTGGGGGACGGCATCAACGATGCACCCGTACTGGCGGCGGCTGATCTGGGGATTGCCATGGGGGCGATTGGCTCCGATGCGGCAATCGAGGCGGCGGATGTTGTGCTGATGGATGATGATATCGGTAAGCTGGCAGTCGGCATGAAGGTTGCAAGAAGCACAAGAAGAATTGTAAACCAGAACGTGACCTTTGCACTGGGCTTTAAGATTCTGGTGCTGCTGCTTTCCATTCCCGGCATTGCGACGATGTGGATGGCGGTATTTGCGGATGTCGGTGTTTGCGTACTGGCAATTCTGAATGCAATGCGGAAGAAGGCTTAAGCCGAGAGGGTTCGACAGAAAAAAACAGGGTATCCACGGATACCCTGTTTTTTTATTGCTCTTTCGGAATGATTTTTTTTACGTTTTTCTCGAATTTTGCTCTGGGCAGCATGACCATGTGTCCGCAGCCGCAGCATTTGATGCGAAAATCAATGCCGGTTCTGAGGATTTCCCACTGGGCAGAGCCGCAGGGGTGGCTTTTTTTCATCTGCACAATATCTCCGACAGAAAAATCCATACGTTACGCCTCCTTCATCAAATGGACAACCTGCTGAGGGAAGGGGATTTCGATGCCCTCTGCATCAAAGCGGTTTTTGATGCGGCGGCGCAGCTCCGCTTCCACAGCGTAATTCATTTTTACCTTGCATTTTGCAACAATTTTAATGGTAACGGCGGAATCATCCAGACCGATGACACCTGCAACGGTGGGGGGTTCCAGTACAGCCTCCATATCTGCGGTTTTCTGCATCTCATCCTGCAGAACGGCAATGGCACGGTCGATGCTTTCGCCATAGGCAATGCCGACGGTGACAACGGCGTTGATAAATTCACGGCAATTATTGGTGACCGTACCGATAGAGCCATTCGGGATGATATGCACAGCGCCGCCGAAATCGCGCAGCTTTGTGGAACGCAGGGTGACGCTTTCGACCGTACCCGTAATGCCCTGAATGGTGACGATATCCCCGACGGCGTAATGGTCCTCAAAGAGGATGAAGAAGCCCTCCATCATATCTCCTGCGATGCTCTGCGCGCCCAGACCAATGGCAACCGAGCCTGCGGAGGCAATGACAACGAGGGATTCTGAGGAAACACCCAGCTGCTTTAAAATAGACATCAGCCCGATGAAATAAATCACATATTTCAGGATGCTGCCTGTGACGGTGCTGAGAGTTTTTGCTTTTCTTTCGGACATGGAAAGCTTTTCGCGCTGTACCTGTGTCCGCAGGAATTTATTGACCAGCTTACTGGAAATGCGAATCATGAGCCAGCAAAGAAAGAGCGTGAACAGAATTTCCAGAAGCTTGATGCCCAAATTGACGGCACCATTGATGGCTGTGGATTTGGCAAGGAAGCCAAGCCCTAAATCCTTCGCAAGCTCCGTGCTGTTTAAATCAGAGGAAAGAGACGAGGTTAGATCATTGATAACATCCATGCTTCTTACCTCCTTGCCTGTTGATATTCTGCCGCCGCCTTCAAGAAGGCAGAGAACAGCAGCCCCATTTCCTCTGTTTTCATTGCCTCGGGATGCCACTGCACGCCGACGGCGAAGCGGTTATCCTTATGCTCAATGGCTTCAATCAGACCATCCGCACTGCGGGCAGAGACAATAAAGCCCTCCCCAAGCGTGGAGCAGGACTGATGATGCAGGGAATTGACAACGGTGCGTTTATTTTCCCAGAGGTCGGTTAAAAGGGTGTTGTCCTCGACAAAAATGCTGTGTGTGCCATAGGAACGGGGTGCCTGCTGGATATGCTTGAGGGTTGTGCCTGCCTGTACGCCGATATCCTGATAGATGCCGCCGCCCTTGACGATATTCATGACCTGCATGCCGCGGCAGATGCCGAGCATGGGCAAATCCTTTTCCAGTGCAGCCTCGCAGATGCGCATTTCACAGGCATCACGGAGGGGGTTAATTTCGCCGCTCTGGCAAAGGGGCTCCTCTCCGAACAGGAGCGGATCGATATCACCGCCGCCGGTCAGCAGAAGTCCGTCCAGAAAGGGGGGCAATGCCTGATGGGGAAGGAGCACGATGGGACAGCCGCCTGCCTTTTCGATGGCAAGGACATAATCCTCACTGAGGGTATATTCCTTTTTTTCGTAAGAATAATTCGGCGCAATGCCGATAATCGGTTTTGTGTTCATTTGTTACACCTCTTACTTTCTTTTTCTCTCCTCAGTATACAGAAGATGCTCTTTTTTTGCAACGGAAGGATGGGAAAATCGGCTTCGACTTGCAGAGTGTATACAGTTTGTGGTATAATTCGTATGCGAGATAAAAACCAAACGGCTGAAGTATGCGGACAGATATCCGCGAGACAACAGAAACGGAGATGACAACGAAATGAAAACCATTGGCATCATTGGTGCAATGTCGGAGGAAATCACATATTTAAAAGAGAAAATCGAGATTGTGACGACAAAAAATATCATCGGGCTGGATTTCCATGTGGGGAAATATTGCGGCAACAGCATTGTGCTGGTCATCAGCGGCATCGGCAAGGTGAATGCGGCTGTCTGCACACAGGTGCTGATTGACCATTTCGGTGTGGATTATATCATCAATACAGGCTGTGCGGGGGCAATTCACCCCGAACTGGGCATTGGGGATATCCTCATTTCCACGGATGCGGTACAGCATGACATGGATGTTTCTGCGCTGGGCGACCCTATCGGGACTATTCCCCGTCTGGCGGAAAGCTATTTCAGAGCGGATGAGATGCTGGTGAAGCTGGCGCAGGAGGCTGCGGCGGAAACGGCGGAAAATTATCATGTGATTCTCGGCAGAGTTGCCAGTGGGGATAAATTCATCGGCACAAAGGAAGGCAAGGAGCATATCAAAAGGTATGTGCAGGGGGATTGTGCGGAAATGGAGGGTGCGGCGATTGCCCATGCCTGCTGGCTGAACCGAATTCCCTTTGTTATCATTCGTGCCATCAGCGACAGCGCGGATGAACAGGCGAATATGTCCTATGAGCAGTTTGTGCTTCTGGCGGCAAAGCGCAGCAGCGAGCTGGTGGAAAAAATGCTGGAAAAGCTGGCGTAAAACTGCCTAAAAAAGAGGCGGAAAATTTAGCTTTCCATGGAAGGAATTGCTCTTGTAAAGGGGATTTTCTTCCTGTATAATGCAATCAGAATCAAAAACAATTTGTACGCAAAATATTGATGCGGAAATGATGAAAGTAGGAAAAAAGGAGGCCTTTCAAATGACGGCAAAAACGCATGGGTACATTACAAAAGAGATTGAACTGGAGCAGATTTATCAGTTTATTTTGAAATTTTTTGACCCCGAGGCAAAGGTAAACCGTTACGAGAATCGTTTTGGTGAAAGCAATGAAATGGCTGTATATTTTACCTATAAGGGAGAGGAAAGACGTTTGTTTACAATGGTTTACAAGAGCCGTAAATTCTCCAAAAACGGCGAGAAGAACAGACTGGTTTTCCTGGATTTGGATTATTGGGGGCACAGCGTGGAAATTATGCGTTCCATTCTGTCCTATTTCAGCGGCTGGCTGGATGAAAATGACTGCGATAAGGAGGAAGCATACTTTATCGAGGAGCAGCCGGACGGCGTGACACCCAATATCATTAAGATTACAAGAAAAGAGCTGAACAGAAGATTGGGCGGCATGGTTGTAATCATTGAGGATGACGAAGAAGAAAAATAAGCGGAAAAATAAGAGAGCCGTATTACCTATAGGGGATGCGGCTTTTTTGTTGCTTGTCGAAAAAAGAAAAATGTGATATGGTATAAACGAGGATTATCGCTCGGCGGTTCAGTCACTTCCTGTAAAGGGGGTGATGTTTATGGTTACATACGCTGAATTGTTTCAATATAGCTTAGTAATCATTGGAATTATCACCTTATGCTTTTTGCATAAGAAATGATAAGAAAAAGACCGCCTAACAGAAGTTAGACGGTCAACCACATTATTACGGACTGACCGCCCTCCCACAAGCGGTAATCCTTTCTTACTGCTATGATAGCATAAAGGAAGGGAAAAATCAATCGGAATCGGGCGTTCTTTTGCAGTGTTTTTGCGATTTTTGCGAAAAAACGGTTTTAACGGGGCGGGCTTCTTGCCAGAGCCCCTGTTTTTATGCTATACTAAAAGATAATTTAAATGCAGAAGGGGCGGTGGAGGATATGCCGGAGGAAAAGGATATACGAACCATGATTGACGAGGATATTGACCGCGTGGAACGTGTTTGGGAGGCATCCTCCTATGACAGCGATGCCTTGGAGGAGCTGTTCCGCCTGCTTCTGGAGCATTATGCCGAAAGAATCGAAGGCTTCACGAAAAGGCTAAAGGTCATTCAGCCGTATGAGGATATCGCGGATATGGCGGAGAATTATCGGGAGAACGTGCGGACATTACTGGAGCGGATGAAGCTGTTTCGGGAAAATGGATACAGCAACGAAGGCTTAATCGAATATTCCATTGCCAAGGAGCGGGAGGAGCTGAATTTTAATGCGGATTTTACAACGGTGCGGCTGGAAATCGGCATGATGCAGGGGCTTTCCCTTGCGGAGCGGGAGGATATCATGGTGCATCTGGATGCCATGGAGACCATCTGCGCGCAGGTTACGCCCAAAAAGGAACGCTGGGAAATGCTCAGAGAGCATCTGGTCTGGCTTTCCGGGAAGGATGTAACGGTAGCAATGAAGATATTACCGTTGTTTTTCAGAATAAATTGATGAATAATAGAGAGCGGCAGAGCAAAAGGAAATTTTTCTGCCGCGAAGGAGCGTTTTAATATGAAGAAAGCAGCAAGCTTTGCATTGGGCTGCAAGGTAAATCAGTATGAAAGCGAAGCCATTGCGGAGCTGTTCGCAGAAAAGGGCTATAAAATTGTGGGGATTGATGAAGAAGCGGATGTGTATGTCATCAATACCTGCACGGTAACGAATTTCGGGGACAAGAAATCCCGTCAGCTGATTCGTAAGGTAAAGCGGCAGAATGAAAATGCCATTGTGGCGGTTGTCGGCTGCTATGCGCAGACCGCACCCAAGGAGCTGATGGAGATTGCAGGCGTGAACCTGGTCATCGGAACGAAGGACAGAGCGCAGATTGTGGAAATGGTGGAGCAGTATGACAGGGCAAACGGCGTGGAAAACCACGTTTCCGATATTATGAAGGAGCGGGTATTTGAGCCGCTTTCCATTCAAAAGCTGGCAAACAGAACAAGAGCCTATCTGAAAATTCAGGATGGGTGCAGCCAGTATTGCTCCTACTGCATCATTCCCTATGCGAGAGGCCCTATCCGCAGCAGAGAGCCGCAGGAGGTTGTGTCTGAGGTAAAGCGTCTGGCGGAGAACGGCTTTAAAGAGGTTGTGCTGACGGGCATCCATGTGGCAAGCTACGGCAAGGACAGAAGGGATACCTCTCTGCTGGATATTCTCAAGCAGGTGCATGAGGTGGAAGGAATTGAGCGGATTCGCTTCAGCTCCATTGAGCCGAATGTGGTGACGGAGGAATTTGCACAGACCATGGCGGCACTGCCAAAGGTCTGCGACCATTTCCATCTTTCCCTGCAGAGTGGCTGCGATAAAACCCTAAAGGAAATGAACCGCAAATATGATACGGAGAAATATCGGCAGGCGGCAGCAACGCTCAGGAAATATCTGCCGAAGGTTGCGCTGACAACGGATATCATTGTCGGCTTCCCCGGAGAAACCGAGGAGGATTTCAGGGAAAGCTATGCCTTTGCGGAGGAAATCGGCTTTGCGAAGATTCATGTATTCCCTTATTCGCCCAAGCGCGGCACACCTGCGGCGGCAAGGAAGGATCAGCTGCTGAATGCGGTGAAATCCGAGAGAAGCCATACGCTCATTCAGCTGAGCGACAGGATGGCGGCAGATTTTCTGGCAGATGCCGTTGGAACGGATGCGGAGGTGCTGTATGAAAGAGCGGTTGGCGATGGGATTTACGAAGGGCATACCACGAACTACATGAAGGTGCATGGCAGAAGCGAAGCCGACCTGACAAACCGCATTGCGAAAACCCACATCACAAGGGCGGAGGGCGAAATGCTTTTCGGGGATGTTGAGGTATAAGAAAAGGAATTTGTAATAATTATGTAAAGAGAATATGGTTGCAAACAGGTTTTTTTTCATGTATCATAAAGATAACTGATTTTACAGATAACAGGAATTTTTCCTGTGAATATATTTGGGATATAAGGGGGGCGGCAATGCCGCAGAATGGAGAGTGAAAAATATGGCAAATTTACATGAAACACAATATTTCGGCAGATTGGAAAAAGAACCCGAAAACGAAGCAAAGCGAATCCTGATGGCAGTGAGCAATGCCTTGCGAGAAAAGGGCTATAATCCTGTCAACCAGATTGTAGGCTATATCCTTTCCGGTGATCCGACTTATATCACAAGCTATCAGAATGCCCGTGTGCTGATTCGCAAGCTGGAACGGGATGAGCTTCTGGAGGAGCTGGTAAAGGATTATTTAGACCGTAACGAGTAATCGTCGGGAAAAGAAAGAGGAGCCGAATTGCGTATTTTAGGTTTGGATTTTGGTGACAAAACCATTGGTGTGGCGGTCAGCGATCCCTTCGGCTGGACGGCACAGGGCGTGGAGATTATCCGAAGGGAAAACTCCATGGAATTTAAGAAATGTATGCGTAGACTGGCAGAACTGGTGGAACAATACCAGACAGAGACAATCGTTTTGGGCTATCCGAAAAATCTGGACGGCTCCGAAGGGGACAGATGTGTCAAAACAAAGGATTTCTG
>ERZ827101.2916-NODE-2916-length-13548-cov-6.617579_pt1 | contig 13548 bp, 16 predicted proteins | sample MGYA00519869_ERZ827101 | MGnify/ENA primary metagenome ERZ827101 (study PRJEB31778, sample SAMEA3449256) | human gut metagenome | biome: human gut; feature: human-associated habitat; material: faeces | place: United Kingdom | collected 2010/2012 ...
TGTCCTTTGCCGAGATCAAGGCCCTGTGCGCCGGAGACCCCCGTATCAAGGAGCGCATGGACCTGGATGTGGAAGTTTCCAAGCTGAAACTGATGAAGGCTGACCATCAAAGCAAGCAGTACCGCCTGGAGGATCAACTGCTGAAATACTTCCCGGAGGAAATCGAAAAGCACAAAGGATTCATCCAGGGCTTTGAAGCAGACCTAGAAACCCTGGCGACTCATCCTCACCCGGAGGATGGCTTTGCGGGCATGGAAGTCCGGGGGATACCCTGACGGACAAAGAGAATGCCGGTGCAGCTCTGTTGGATGCCTGTAAGGAGATCAAAAACTCCGAGCCGGTGCAGATCGGTAGCTACCGGGGCTTTGCCATGTCGGTGTTTTTTGACGCATGGCGGCAGGAATATACGCTCCTGCTGAAAGGCAAAATGACCCACCGGGCAAGTCTCGGAACAGATCCCCGTGGCAACCTGACCCGTATCGACAACGCTCTCACGCAAATGCCCCAACGTCTGGAGGCAACGAAGGCCCAGCTGGACGATCTGTACCAGCAGCAGGCTGCCGCCAAAGTGGAAGTGGGCAAACCGTTCCCCTATGAGGATGATCTGCGGGTAAAGTCCGCCCGTCTGGTTGAGTTGGACACGCTTCTGAACCTGGACGGCAGAGGCCGGTCTCAGCCGGAGTCTGTGATCGCCAAGAGCGCCCGGTCCTCGGTGCTGGATAGCTTGAAACGTCCAGTGCCGCCTCGCAACCCCGACAAGAAACCGAAACAGCATGAGGAGGTGCGATAAAAACATGAAAACAAACGATATGAATACTGCCATTTACCCTCACTCCGCTGCCTACGCGAAAGAGCATGGGGAGCTTGAGCAGTACCGGGCCTCCAACCGGGCCAATCTCCAATGCAAGGAGGCTATTGAAGCGGCGGTGCGGGAGCACTTCGACGGGATGTATCTCAGCCGTGATGCTGCCAAGGATGTGATTGAGACCTACGGTATTGACCGGGTGATGTTTGTTCTGGCCAATACCGTCCAGCTCCAGGACTGGGATGGTCGTTACTCGCCTCGCAACAAGGCGTGGGCAAAGACCATTCCCAACGACAACTCCGATACTGTCCGCTACGGCTATGCCGTAAACAGCCATCCCGCCGTGCTGGATGGGTTTATAGATCTGGTCCGTATGGAACAGATGCGCCAGCCCTTGACGGCAGCGGACATCCAGGCAGAGGCAGAACGGATTCTGCGGGAGCTGCGCGCACCGGATGTGCCGAACAGCCCTCACGGGACACATTACATGGCCCGCATTTCCCCGGAGTTTCTGAATCGTGCCGGGAGCAAAGACCATGACCGGTTGATGAATCTCCTGCCGTTCCGCAGCTTGGCTTTTACCGGCATGAAAGGGTTGCCGGGAACCTATGCCACCATCCTGGCCAGTGAAGATCGAACCAAAGAGCTGCGTAACCCCCGTGCCTCGGTTCGGGAACATTTGAAGCAGGAACCGAAACAGACTGCTGCCAAAGCTCTGACCCATAAGAAGAAGGAGCCGGAACGGTGAGCGCCCCGAAGCGCAAACGGGAAGTCCAGGTGAATTTCCGGGTCTCCCCGGAGGAACTGGCGCTGATCGAGCAGAAAATGTCCCAAATTGGGACGAGAAACCGGGAAGCCTATCTGCGGAAGATGGCCCTGGACGGTTATGTGGTGCAGCTGGACTTGCCGGAGCTGAAGGAACTTGTGTCCCTGCTGCGCCGGAGCAGCAACAATCTGAATCAGCTCACCCGCCGCGTGCATGAAACTGGGCGTGTCTACGATGCTGACCTGGAGGATATAGCCCAGCGGCAGGAACAGTTATGGGAGGGTGTGAGGGAAATCCTGACCCAGCTCTCCAATCTTTCGTGACAGGGATAAATACCCCAACTGCGGAGGGAGGAATGGCGTTCTTTTCGCCGCGCCTCCCTCCGCTTTTTCTTTTTGTCCGCATCCTTGATGTTAGGCAGAAAATAATTCATAATGGATTTAGAATACAACTGGAGGTGACGTTTTGTGGGTTTGCTAGTTGGTTTTATGAAACTGATTTTGAAGATCGTAGTGGCACCGGTGGTGCTGCTTCTCACCGTAACTATTTGGATTTGTGTGGGGCTGGTCTATGTATCCGGCTTGGTGTTGGGGCTTCTCAGCATGGTGATCGCCCTGTTGGGCGTGGCGGTTCTGGTGACATACTCCCCGCAAAACGGCCTCATTCTGCTGGTGATTGCGTTCCTCATCAGCCCGTTTGGACTGCCGCAGCTGGCATTCTGGCTGCTGGGTAAGGTGCAGAATTTGAAGTTTGCCATACAGGATTTGGTCTACGGATAAAAACAGCGTCCTCCCCACGACGGAGAGGACGCTATTCCTTAAAGTGGCAGGTTAATTATAACAGTTATTTGCGATTTTATTATTCGGCAGAATCAGGCTCACAAGCATCTTCGATATATTCAATCAAATCTCCGGGCTGGCATTTCATGATGCTGCAAATTTTCCCAAGCGTATCAGTGGTAACGGGCTTATCGTGCCGTATTCTCTGCAAGGTTTGCGCATCGATTCCTTCATTGGCCAAGCGGTAGAATGAGATGTGATTGCTTTCCATGAGCTGCCGCATCGGACGAAAAGAGATCGGCACTGCATCACCCCATTTTTGAATATTATATGGGGCTTGCCGCTTTCCATTATAGTGATTATAATCACTATAATGGAGTGATGAAAATGACAGCAACTTTTTGTGGACACGCGCAGATTTCTCAGTCAGCAGATGTAGAAAAATGGCTGTATGCCGTGACCCTGCATCTAATTGAGCAAGGCGTAAACATATTTTATCTTGGTGGATACGGAGCCTTTGACAGTTTGGCTGCGGCAGTTCTACGAAAACAGAAAACACAGCACCCAGAGATCGAGCTGATTCTTGTCCTTGCATATTTCGACACGAAACGGGATACTTCTGGCTATGACAGTACGGTATATCCGCCTCTGGAAACTGTGCCACGCCGCTTTGCGATTTCTCACAGAAACCGCTGGATGGTAGAAACCAGTGATGTCGTGGTGGCCTATGTTCTCCATGATTGGGGCGGAGCCGCCGCAACGCTGCGGTGCGCCAGAAAGAAGAAAAAACAGATTATTTCATATTTTGATGAAGTGGACAGCTGAGGCTGCCCACTTTTTTTGAAGGGAGGGAAAACTCATGGCAACCACACGAATCATGCCGCTGCACGTCGGCAAGGGCCGGACCGAAAGCCGTGCTATCAGCGATATTATCGACTATGTGGCAAATCCGCAAAAGACAGACCACGGCAGGCTTATCACCGGCTATGAGTGCGACAGCCGTGTGGCCGACGCCGAGTTCATGCTGGCCAAGCGCCAGTATATCGCCGCTACTGGACGGGTCCGTGGAGCGGACGATGTGATCGCCTACCATGTTCGCCAGTCCTTCTGCCCTGGAGAGATCACCCCGGAGGAAGCCAACCGGCTGGGCGTAGAATTTGCCAAGCGATTTACCAAGGAAAAACACGCCTTTATCGTCTGCACCCACATTGACAAGGCCCATGTCCATAATCATATCATTTGGAGTTCGGTCAACCTGGACTGTGACCGAAAGTTTCGCAACTTTTGGGGCAGCACGAAAGCTGTCCGGCGTTTGAGCGACACCATTTGCATTGAGAACGGGCTATCTATTGTAGAGAATCCCAAACCCCACGGAAAGAGCTACAACAAGTGGTTGGGCGACCAGGCCAAGCCCTCCCATCGGGAATTGCTGCGTGTTGCCATTGACAACGCCCTGGAACAAAAGCCTGCCGACCTGGACGAGTTGCTGAAGCTGCTCCGAAAATCTGGCTGTGAAGTATCCAAGCGCGGGAAATCCTACCGTTTGAAGCTCCCAAGCTGGAGCAAAGTATCCCGCCTGGACAGTCTGGGTGATGGCTACACCCTGGAAGACCTGTTGGCCGTCCTCGCCGGTCAAAAGGTGCATACGCCCCGTCAGAAGCCGGTCAAGCGGGCAGATTTGCCGAAGGTCAATCTGCTAGTTGACATCCAGGCAAAGCTCCAGGCCGGAAAAGGTGTCGGATATGCGAGATGGGCCAAGGTCTTTAACCTGAAACAGATGGCGCAGACCGTGAACTATCTCACCGAGCATAACCTGCTGGAGTATGCAGTGCTGGAGGAAAAGGCTGCTGCGGCCACGGCCCACAACAATGAGCTATCCGCAAGAATCAAGGCTGCGGAGAAACGAATGGCGGAGATTGCCGTCCTGCGGACCCATATCATCAACTATGCCAAGACCCGCGACACCTATGTGGCCTATCGGAAGGCTGGTTACTCCAAAAAATTCCGAGAGGAACATGAGGAGGGGATTCTGCTCCATCAGGCGGCCAAAAATGCCTTTGATGATATGGGGGTCAAGAAGCTTCCCAAAGTCAAGGAGCTACAAGCCGAATACGCCCGGCTCCTAGAGGAAAAGAAAAAGACATATACCGAGTACCGGCGCTCCCGTGAGGAAATGCGGGAGCTGCTGGCGGCAAAGGCCAATGTGGATCGGCTCTTAAATATGGAAATGGCATACGACATGGAAAAAGAAAAAGGTCACGATCAGCGGTAAGCTGATCGTGACCCAGTAGGTCGTATAAGTGGCTATCAGCACATAGAAATAGTTGATGCGGTGTCAGAGGCATCTTCCAAAACATGAGAGTTAACGATCTGGCTTCCTGCATACATCAGATACTTTATTCCACTTGCTATGGCCATCTCCTCTGCGGCTGCTTGCTTCGCTTTTACCACAGTATCGTCAATTTTATTATCTCCTTTGACTTCAATCAGCTGGTAGGACCCATCCGTCATTTTTGCCAAGAAGTCCGGATAGTATTGGCGGATTCTGCCCGATTCCGGGTCATAATAATGCACGGAAAGATCTCCCTGATTGGAGGTAAACATTCCTGTGAAGTATACTTCTTTGACTTTTCCACTGGTGATATACTGCATAAAACATTCTTTCTCTGGGATAGAATCGAAGCAGTAGGTATCAGCATGGAAACTTTTCTTGATTTGGTCCGGGGTAAAGCCGGGATAACGATTTGTAATGACCAGGTCATCCTTTGCAGAAAATTCGTAATATCCAGCTTCTTTGGGTTCACGCAGCAGGACCAGCTCTTTATCCTCCGTTTTCAGTTCCGCCGTGATATCAAAGAGCGCATGAAACACGCCTGGGATAATGTAGTCATCCAGAACTGCATTATAGCGGTTGACTGCATCCAAGATCACATCTGCGCCATCTACGGATTCCCTCAAGATCTTTGCCGCAAGGATACAGGAAATGTTCAAGTATCGTGCTACTTCTCCAGCAAGGGAGTATTCGCTGTACTTCATATTCTCCTGCAGGTAGTCAATGTTTTTTTCTTTGACTGTAGTATCCCGTGCAAGGCTGTCACGCTCATACATGGTGCTGGCGTATTTGGAAAGGTCGGCTCCTGCCAGTTTGAAGTCCACCGGCTGGGAGTATTCTTTTTTGTGAAGGGTATACTCATGCCATATGCGCTTTAGGGTAATTGTCCTCGGCGGCGGGAGCACACGCACCTGGTATTTGTGGCGGTTATCATTTGACGGCTTTTTGATATCTTTGATCTCCATGTTGAAGTTCTTGTGGAGTTCGTCATCCAAAGTATCAAAGTTTTCTTTGGAGAGGAATACCGTAGCCGTCAAACGCTCATCCGTGATGGCACGGAGACAACGCATAGTGGCCTGGAGAACAAATATCTTCGATTTGGGGCTACGGAAAAGTGCGACGCCAAACAACGAGCGACAGTTCCATCCCTCCTTACCCTTTTCAACAAGAATAATGAACTGCTTCTCATTACCCTCTGTTCCAGGAACATCTAGATTGTTGAAGTCTCTGATATCATCGTTCTTGGTGTATTTTGCGTCTCCCACATTCAAAAGAATTTTCGAGGCCGGAACACCGAGCTTGGCCAGAATTCTTTCAAGTGCCGGTTTTACCTCTGTTACGGCTTCCTCAACACCCGCAGCATAGATCGCCAGCTTGGGATTCAGGCCATCGTAAATCCGGCCACCATAACGCTCCCAGAACGTAGTTACCACAGTGGTGAGGAATTCCTCACTTTTTACATTTTCGTACCCGATAGGGTCCGCATCTTTCAAGAAGCCGTTCCAGATGGATTCTCGCAGACCATAAGCATAAACCACCTCCGGCAGGAGCTGATTCTTAACATACGGCGTACCGGTATAGTTATAACAAGCAACAATAGAAGTGTTTGCCGCAAGCAGGTTGATGGTGTCACGGAGACTTGTTTTGTTTGCGCCGCTCGATCTGATCTGTTTTTCCAAGTCGGCTCCAAAAAGATGATGGGCCTCATCGACATAGACGCCAAGCTGCGGAAGGCGGCAGAGCTTTTTGAACCTCTGGTTATCCATCAGAGTGGAATCATCCCACGCATCGTCTTCGGCATCCGTACTGTCTGTACCGTAAACTGCGGAAAGCAGGGAGCCGGAACCGCTGAACAGCGTTTCGGCAGCTGTTGTTTCTTTCCGCTTCTTCTTTACGATGATCTTCTGCGTGTTGGAGATAATGATATTGAAGTCGGAATCATCAATTGTATGCAGAATCGTACCTGATTCATCCAGAAAGTGGAATTTGATGTTTGCGTCCAATACACGGGCATACTCCGGCGGCACAACCTTCGTTTTGTCAAAGGTCATAATTTCACGGAGGGACTGCAAAACGGTCTTATCCGGTGCAAACACGAGGGCATTATGGCAAAACCGCTTATCCCTTGGATACTTTTTTGCAAGCAGAAACTCATAGAAAATACAGGTAGCCATAAGAATGGTCTTACCAAGGCCCATCGTGAGAGCGTAAATATAGTTTGGATAATCCTCACGGTACTTTTTCATCTGCTTGAAGATCGTATCCGTTTGCTTTTCAGTCGGTGCATCGAAAAGGCGAATTTGACCGCCCTTATCAACAGCATAATAGGATGCATCAGAAAATCGGTCCCTTCTGTTACGCCAATCGTCGAACATCTCATAGACCTGTTTGTTGTTCATGAATTCCTTCACAAACACATACATTTCCAGTGCCTCAAACTGCGGCTTACGCAGGAACGCATGAGGATTTTCCTCGCTGTCATTATACGCAAGAAATTTTCTTGTGAGATCATTGTAACGGGAACGGATTTTTCCACGGTTGGTGGTGTAGTAGTACCAAAGCTGTTGATTAAAGGAAAAATTCGAATCAAAGGCAGCAGCCATTTAACGCACCTCCACTTCCAGTGACTCTGAGAGCAGATCGGTGATTTTCACTTTGATGGTCCCGGCGTTTTCAGGAATGTCATAAATGCCGCTCACCATCTCACTTTTGTCGGGAATATCGGTCACAACAGGCTGCATAACTACACCGTCGTAGTTCCAGTCAATCATGATGGAGTCAACCAACTGCCGCCAGTCCTCCACATACTCTTTCTGGAGAGACAGCTTTTGCAGGAGGTTCATCGGGTAGAAAGAACGGATAACCAGCTTATCTCCTTCACGGACGATTTCCGCCTCAGAGTCGCGTTTGAGCTGAAGATCTTTTTTGTCACGGAGGATGTCCACAATCTGAACATCTACTTTGTACTCGATCAATTCCTGTTCCAGCACACCTTTCAAATCGGATTCATGACCCATACAAACAATGGTTACACGCTCCACAGGTTGATTCGGATTTTCCTCTTTGCGCTTTTCGTAGGTCTTATAGGGCAAATTAGCAAGAAGCTCTTTCAAATCTGCTTTTGTAGCGATACGATTGACCGGCATAATTTTTACCATTCTGCCATCCAATTCACCATCCCAGACATCACTTTGCGGGAACGGTTGAATCTCCAGCGCAGAAATCAACAAATCGCGGGCTTCCACCGGGTTACGGAAAAAGTCGTAATTGTTGACATTATAAACCTCAAAGCCAGTATATTTGATCTCACCCGAAGATTCCATACAGGTTTGCCCATCTTCCAACTCTTTAGCTACTGATAGCAGGCGCTTTGTTGTGGTTTGAATTGCCCCCAAATTGATGTCTGCACCGATGAAACGTCTACCAAGTTTCATGGCTGCTGCTTGTGTTGTACCACTTCCCATAAAGCAGTCAAAAACCAACCCGTTTTTAGGGGCACACATTTTTATTATTCTCTCTAGAAGAGCTTCTGATTTTTGTGTTGGATAACCGTTACGTTCTTTAGCCACAGGGTTAACAGGATATACATCTAGCCAAATATCCTGCAACTTTGTACCTTTCATTTCATCTAGATACTGTTTATATTGGATTCGGCCATTAGGAGAATCGGGAAAAATAAGCCGTCCTTGTTTGTCGAATTCTTCCATTTTTTCGCGTGTCCATTTGTACCCATTTGCATGTGGCCAGTACCCCTTATATTCATAATAAAGATTGGGTCTGGGGCCAGGATTTCCTGTTGGTATAGGGATATACATTCTTCCGTTTTCGTCTTTTCGTGCTCTTTTAAGATAATCTTCTTCATATTCATGATATTGCATTTCAAAATAATACTGATCTGTTTTTGAATACCAATATATAGTATCATGCAAAGTTCCGCAACGTTTAGATGCTAATCCTGTTGCAGTTGAACGCTTCCAGATAATTTCGTTGTGAAAATTATCTTCACCAAACACTTCGCTTAAGAGACATCTTAAGTAAAAGTTTCTCGAATCATCACAATGAAGAAAAATACTTCCCGTATCTGATAAAAGTTCCCTCAAAAGAAGAATTCGCTCGTACATAAATTGAAGATATTCATCATTGGTCCAGATATCTCCATATTGCTTTTCTTCAAAAGAGGAACTATCCGAAACGGCTTTACCTACTCCTTTTATCTCAATCTTTTTCTTATAATCAGCCTTGCTATCAAATGGAGGATCAATATAGATAAGATCAATCTGCCCCCGATACTCCTTTAACAGATGGCTCATAACCTGGAGATTGTCACCCCAGAAAATTTTATTGATCCAACCGTTCTGCTCTTTTCCATAAGTCTCTCGCAGTTGCGCAGGGTAATACTGCGTAGAACGGTACGGACGCTTGCCGGTCCAACGCAGCTCTGGAAACCCTTTAATCGTCGGTCGCTGTTCAAATTCAAAAGTCAGTTGCTCGCCGTTTTCCATTTTCGTTAATCCTCCTGAATAGTTTCGGTTCGTAGTTGCTGTTCGATATCCGATACAGCCAGCGGAATGTACTGCCCCTCCGCGGTAAGGCTGCGTCCAAATATACCATCGAGTATTGTTTGATTTTGCATCAAAAACTGCGGATTGTTTTTCAGATAAGCATTCAAGCATTCAAGCGTTTGTGAATCAGAGAGTTTTTTCAGCAATACCATTCTATCGACTATCCCGGCATTGCTGAGATTTTCAACACCTTCTGAAACTTTTTTCTTTCCAGCCGCTATTTCTGCCATCCCGACAAGTATCTTCATTAACTCTTGTATTGCTTCTTCTTGAGTTAGTGACTTTGGTTCGGCATCATTGCTCTTCGCCGTCTCCGTTGAAAGAACTTCACACGCAGTTTCGGTTGACAATTGTGTGCCCTCTTCCTTTCGGACATTGACCTGTGTCTCGGCTTTCTTCGCTTTATGCCTATCCCATAATTTCTTTATTCCGTAGGTGGCTCCGGCAATAGTAGCCATAATTAAAGCACCTATCACAGCAGAGCCTGGATCAATTCCACCTGACGGCTCTCCATCCTCATCATTGTCATCATCCAAAGGGCTGATAGTAACGCGATTTGCTATGGAGCCGTCTGTCCGTCTCGCATAGAAATCATCCGATAAATTACCGTTTTGGTAATTCTCGTAGTCTTCATCAGTAAGACCAATTTTTAAGCCTCTCTCTGGGTCGTATATATCCGGCATTGTTATTTCCCCCTGCAATAGAATCGAAAGTCGCACGTATTACAGACCTTCGGGTCTTCAGCGCAGCGGCGAAAATCCTTCTTCATAATCTTCTTGACCGTATCATCAAATGCCGCCATTGTACCTTCCACAGCAGATTTTGTGTACGGATAGGTAATCGTCGGCACACCGCTGTCTTCGCCGGTATAGTAAATGTGCATTTTGCTGACCTTCTTTTCGGTGCGCTCCTCCACAAGATGGGCATAGATATGAAGCTGCCGACGATATCGCTCGAGCTGTTCGCGGTCCTTCTCCATGTCGGGTTTGCGCTGGGATTTAAAGTCTACAATTTCAACTGTATCTCCTTCGCCGCGAATCAGATCGACTTTGCCCTCAATAATATAATCCGGTTTCACAAGAGATACATCCACCTCGGCCTGTTGAATAGCCGACCAATCTCCATGTTGTCTGTCCACATAGCGGAGCACCTGTTTCAAAGCTGCCTCGCGCTGAGGGCCAGCCAGGTATGTATGCTCTGTTTTTGTAAGCGACACATAATTGGAATCGAACCAGCGACTTATATTTTCCGTGGTAATCGTTTGCTCTTCATGTCGCAAAGCAGCCCGGTGAATATCCTCAATCGTTTCATGCACCAGAGTACCAAAGAGCATAGCGTTCGCACGGACCGGCATAAATTCCAATTCCTTGTAGAACTTATATTGCAAGGCGCAAGTTTCGTAAACCGAAATGTGCGATGTGAACGAGTAGGTATTCTTGATGTTTACATCTTTGATTGGTTTAAAGTCAAACTCTTGTATGTCAAATCCAGAGCTGTCCAAGGATTGCAGTTCCCCATAGATTTCTTTGAAATAGTTGCTGGGGGTCCGATTGTCCTCATTACAGGTCAGAATAAGCAGATCTTGTGCACGGGAAAATGCCGTGTAGTAGAGTCGCCAAAAGTCAAAGAACTTCGTAACCTCATGCCTTATAAGAACTATCGCTATAATCGCCTAGAATGTCAGGGCCCTCTTCATCTAGTATTGCCTCAAACAAGGTACGCACATATTTTTGAATACCGCCTTTACCGCCTATGACAGGGCGTGTCAAATCAACAAATTCTTTGAAATTCATAATGGTATTCCTTTCTCTATCCAAGCCTACCGAAACCTACCAAAGCGTACCAGTGCCTACCAACACAATTTTCTATAATAGTAACCGAAAAGCAAACCAGTGCAGTAATTTTGCGAAGATAACAATCGGTGGATACAAATCATTTTTATTATGCCACAAAGGCGTCAATTTTTCTACCTGATTCGCAGAATTTTTATTTGCTTTCGCAAATTTAATTGTGCTAAATCAAATGTTTGCTTTCGACTGTTGTGGGTGGCATCGCTTGATCCCCGATGGCTCAACCAGCCACAGCAGACAATTTAATACCGTAGCTGCCTTTTGAGCGGGTTAGCTGCAATCCGAAACGGAGAATTCCGTTAGGACTGCGGTTACTTTCCTTTCTTCAGCAGCACCTAAGGTCCTCCGTTTCGAGAAATCGAAAAACGGAGGACTTTTTATGACCATCAAAAGAAAGCAGGAAGATTCCAAATCCCATTTCCACACCCGCCACCAAGAAATTGGAGGCGGGCAGCACAATGCTGCCCCTCTAACCACTGATCCTTGTACTTATGTTTATAATTTTGCAGACGGGTCGAACACCACCTTGATTTTCAGCTTTGACGGCATTTCTGGCATTGATAGTTCTTGGCTTTCTGAGTTGCAGGAACTCGACCGTCTGGAATACAACAACAATCATGCCCAGACCCGCCGTCATTGTTCGCTAGATGCTCAGGACCCAGAGGGAATGGGTGGATATTACGAAGGAGACAACATGAATTTTGTACAGTTCGACCTCGAAGTGGAAGAATTCCTCTCTACTCTGCCAACAGATTTAGAAGTAATCGCCCGTCTTCTATACGCTGGATTTTCTGCGGCAGATATAGCCCGTCAGCAGGGAGTCAACCGATCTACCATCTGCCGAAAGATCAAAAAAATCCAGGATGCACTGACTCGCTATAACCCGTAAACATACAGCGTCTTGCGCAAGCAAAAGCCCGGTCTCTTGACCGGACTTTTGCTATTTTTGAATAAGTTCTGCAAACTGCGCAACAAACGCCCTCTGCCGTGGCCTACAAGTGAGAGGCACAAGTGCCAGGGAAGGGTACCAAGGCCGCTCAGACTTTGAATACACATAATCATAGGAGAGAAACGGCCATGGATTATAAAACCGAACCCAAGCAGCAGGAGCCGCAGCTGATTTGCCTTTGCGCATCCTGTGCCAGTGCTTTTTATAATGTTCCCACCATAAGAGTCAAGCGCGCAGATCGCTACCAATTTGTGAAAGATACCTGTACCTATTGTGGAATTCGCAGTGGATATGACTATATCGTCGCTCCCCGCAAGGTTCTGCAACGCCATTCAGGTAATGAGGCGACGCCATGAACAAAAAGGATGTCTGCGCAACAAAAGTGGCTTATGTGCGCTTCACGGAAGATGATTTGGCGGATCTGGATCGTCAGGTCCGGAGGGTTGGCGCACCGTCAAGAGGCGCGTATATTCGCAATCTGGTCAAAAAGATTCGCCCCGTTGAGCTTCCACCAGCAGACTATTTATCCCTGCTGGACGAGCTATCATCCCTTCGGCGCAGTATTGATGCTTTGGCAGCGCGAGCCGCTGAAGGTGGAACATCTACTCTTAATCCGGTCGAATATTATACATTGTCCAGCCTTACAGCGTTAACACTCCAAAAAATCCGGCTTGCGGCGTTACCGCAGCAATGTCAATTACCGGAGGATATGATCCATGAATGAATCGATTATTGACCGCACCTATGTGTGCTTAAAGCTGATTGATATGCTCTACAAGAAGGGCCTTGTCAACGAGGCAACCTATCTGAATGTCAAGCAAACCTATGGAATCATCGTCAAAATAGTTTTCTTTGAGTTTCAGGTAATAATATTTTCGGTTGTCTGACATAGGGTTCCTCCTTGGGGTTTCTCTTGGGATTCTGTACGCATTTTAAGGCCGTTTTAGGGGTCGGAGGATAAATCTATCAGCCTGCCTTTGACACCCTCGAAAAAATCCTTGATTTACAAGGGTTTTTCAGCCCCTAAAGCGTGACATTTCTCCCGTTGTTTCCGCTTGCGCTTTGCGGCGTTGATCCGCTTCATGCGTGCGGCACATTCCGGGCAGTATTTGGCTCGGTTGGAACCGGGGGTAAACAGCGCCCCACATACGGCGCATTTCTTAGCATTCAGCCGGTGGAACAGCGCCGTTTCCAGTTCCTTATCCTGCGGCAATACCGCCGCCCGAAACCACCTGCACAACAGGGAGTAGGAAATAGACTGGACACAGACACATTCCTCCCCATCGTCCAGGGCGATACAGTTTCCGTCGATGTAGTTACAGCACTCATGCACCAGCCTCCGCACTCTGCGGTACTGGCGGTAATCCATGACGGGGATAGGTTCAGACTTATTGTTCTTCATAAATGATTTCTTTCATAAAGCCGGCAACCTCCTCAAATGAATTTATTATTAAATATTCGTGCAAAGTATTGTTTTCTTCGTGCAAATGGCATATACTATAATT
>ERZ827101.2922-NODE-2922-length-13532-cov-2.848854_pt1 | contig 13532 bp, 11 predicted proteins | sample MGYA00519869_ERZ827101 | MGnify/ENA primary metagenome ERZ827101 (study PRJEB31778, sample SAMEA3449256) | human gut metagenome | biome: human gut; feature: human-associated habitat; material: faeces | place: United Kingdom | collected 2010/2012 ...
TGCCCGCATCTGTGCCGCCTGATTCAGGTTCTCGTCGGGATTCAAAGGCTGTCTGCCTGCTTTTTCCCGTTCGATATTCACCAGGCGAAGCACCTCCTGCCGGTATTCGGCCGGGCTGACCGACGGCGCCGCCGTGGTGGATTGACGGGTGGTCGTGGCGGTCCCCACCGGTTCCCTGCCGGTCTGTGCCGTCGTCCGTGTCGTCGTTTTTTCGGCAATGGCTTTATCTGTCGCGGCAGCAGTCTTCTCGTCCTGTGCGGCAGGAGCCTTATGGGAAGGAGCAGTGGTATGCCCGGTACTTCCGCCCGTCTGTTCCGTCTCGACGGATGTCACGACGTCTTCCGCAGCCGCGGCGCTTGTCTGATCCATTGTCTGTGAGGATACAATCTCCGTCTGTGAAGCGGCCGGCCCTCCGCTGGAAGGAACGGTCTGCTCGGAAACCGGAGTACAGGCGGTGAGCATCAAGGCCGCCAAAACGGATATGAACAGCGCAGGATTGCGCCAAAATTGTTTTTGCATAGGTCCATCCTTTCACATAAATGTCCGGCAAAACGGCGGACATCATCCCGTTTTGACAAAAAACTGATTTTTGTCAAAACGTTTTTTGCGGTTTCGTGTTTATCATACCATACGGAGAGAGACCGTTCAACACATGGAACGCTGCCAGTTTTCCCTCGGATTGCCTTTTACCTGCCGATATCCCTGACCCACCCATCAATGGTTGGATTCCGTGTCCGGAGCCCCGGCCCTGTTCAATAGCCATTCGGCAAGGTATAAGGACACAGCCCGTCCTCCGTCAATTGATACACCTCCGTACAGACCTCGTTTAAAAATTTCCGGTCGTGGCTGACGCACAGGATGGTACCGGGATACGCCGCCAGAGACCGGCGTATCACCGGATTGGATAGGGGACTCAGGTTTCGGGTCGGTTCATCGAGCACCAGCACCTGCGACCCGTCCAGCATCAGACGGAGCAGGAGCAGCTTGGCTTTCTGTCCGCCGCTTAATTCCCCGATTTCCTGTTCCATCTCCTCCGGCTTAAACCGCAGGCTTCCTAGGCAGGACCGGGCCCTCGTCACCGCTTCTTTCTCTCCGGACGGCACCAGAAAGTCCACCGGCGTCCGGCTGTAATCCAGGATTTCCGTATAGTCCTGGGGCATATAGCCGGCCTGGAGCTCCGGTTTGGAAGCGAGAAGGGCCCAAATCGAGCGCAGGCAGGTCGTCTTTCCGGACCCGTTCTCCCCCACAATCGCCACCCGTTCTCCGGCCGTCACATGCAGGCGGAGGTGGCGGGCCAATATCCGGTCTCCGGCCTTCAGGACCGGCAGCTCCCAGTCTAGAATCCGTTTCCCCTTCGGCAGGGCCGGACAACCGTCAAAAGCGAGCCGGATCGCCTCTTCCACGCTGGGGATCTCCTCGAAGTCCTCTTTCTGCCGTTCGATACGCCTTTCCTGCGACTTTAATGCATGGATTTTTTTCTTGAGCAGCCGGGCTCCACCCGGATTGGCCCTCGTAATGGTCGCCTGCTGATGCTCGACCTTGTTGTAAATCTGCTGCCAGCGCGCCTGCTGGCTTTCATAGTCGGCCCGCTGCCGGCTGGCGACCTGCTCCTGTTTGTCCAGACGGGCCGAACGGGCCTCTACATACGCGCGGTAGCCGGTCCTCTCGACCGTGTAACGGCATTCGTGTTTTTTCTTGATCTGTTCGAGATGGACAATGACGTTTGCGGTTTTTTCCAGCAGCGTTTCATCATGAGAGACAAACAAAACCGGCTGAGGCACCGCCCGGATAAACTCTTCCAGCCAGCGCAATGTCTCCAGGTCCAAATCGTTCGTCGGTTCGTCAAGAAGCAGCACGTCCGGATACCCGGCCAGCAGACGCACCAGGCGCACCTTGACCTTTTCGCCCCCGGACAAGACAGAAAAGGGGCGTGTGCTCGTCCAAAGCTCCATATCTCCGTGCATCTTCCACAGGGGGACGGGCAGACCACCGTAAAGGTCTACCCCTTGCAGATAATCCGAAACCCGTCTATCTCCGGGGACACCGTTCTCCTGGGAAAGGAGGCCGATCGTCCCGGTACAATGGCATAACCCCTCGCATTCTGCATAATTTTCCACACTGTCCGGATCAGCGATCCAACGCAGCAAGGTGCTTTTTCCGTTCCCCTCCTCCCCGATGACCGCCGCCTTATCCCCCGGCCCAATCGTAAGGTCAAATCCCTTTACGAGATCGTGTCCATCCTTTTTGAGTGCGATATGAACCTGTTGCAGCCGCAGCATAGATATTCCTCCCTATTTCCGATATCAGACATAAAAAAACGGCCCTTCCGCCGCAGCGAAAGAGCCGTTTGCACAACATTAAAAGAAGCGGGACCCTCAGGATTCCCCCTCGAACGCGCGCAGACGCCACATCACTGCCAGGATCGGGCCATACAGTCTGCGCACAGGAAATCCCTCCCTTTCTTAATCGAATAAAAACAGCATAACACACGGATCGGAGGATGTCAAGACTGGAATTTTGCAGCCAGTATGCGGCCATAAGCCCGCATCTCGTCCAGCGCCGATTCATCCGGCACCCAGTTGATCCGCCGGCCCTCATCCACGACATCAAAGCCGGCATCCTTCAGTTCACCGTTTATCAGGGCGAGCGCTTCGCCGCTCCAGCCGTAGCTGCCGAAGGCCGCAGCCTTCTTATTCTTAAACTTGGCGCCCTTGATCAGCTCCAGGATACCCGCTATCGCGTACAGGTACCCGTTGTTGACGGTCGGCGAGCCCATGACGATCGCCTTGGAGCGGAATACCTCGGTGACGATATCGGTCTTGTCGCTCTTCGATGCGTTGAAAAGCTTCACCGTCACTCCCGGATCGGCTTCCTTGAGCCCCTCGGCGATAGTTTCCGCCATCCGTCTGGTGGAATTCCACATCGTGTCGTAGACGATGCTGACCTGGTTTTCCTGATAGTTGTCCGCCCATTTCCGGTACTGCTCCACAATCTGTTCCGGATGATCCCGCCAGATCAGGCCGTGGCTCGGGCAGATCATGTCGATCGGCAGGTTCATTCCCAGAACCTCATCGATCTTGCGCCTGACCATGGGACTGAACGGCGCGAGAATATTGGCATAGTATTTGGTGGCTTCCTCATACAGCGCCCCCTTGTCCACCATGTCGTTGTACAGGGACTCGCTGGCGAAATGCTGGCCGAAACCGTCATTGCTAAAGAGGATGTTTTCACCGCTCATGTAACTGAACATGGTGTCCGGCCAATGGAGCATGGGCGCCTCGATAAAGGTGAGCGTCGTCTCCCCGAGATCGAGGGTATCCCCCGTCTTGACCGGTACATATTTCCAATCCTGGTGGTAGTGGCCTTTCAGAATTTTAACGCCGTTCGCCGTGCAGTAGATCGGCGTATCCGGGATCTCCCGCATCAGGGCGGGCAGCGCACCGCTGTGATCCACCTCGTTATGCTGCATGACGATCGCGTCGATGTCCTTGAGATCGATTTCCCGCTTGAGGTTGTTGACAAACTCATGATCAAAGGGCAGCCAGGCCGTATCGATCAGGACCGTTTTCCGGTCCCGGATCAGGTAGGCGTTATAGGAAGACCCGCGATGGGTGGAATATTCGTCACCGTGGAACCGTTTGAGCTCCCAGTCGATTTTACCCACCCAGGAGACCTTTTCCGTCAGTTTTCTCGCCATAGAGCGCTCATCCTTTCTGTTCCGATTCGTAGATAGTATAACACGATTCCCTCAAAAAATCATGGACAATTTTTTAATTATACTAATTTCGTATAATTTGCGGATTTTAGAGCCTCCGCTCTGAAAATAGTAGATAATTTGACAATCCGCTTTTTTCACTGCCCGAAAATTTCCCTGGCATACCGCACGGTCGCCATGGCGTCGGGAGAGTACCGGTCCGCCCCGATCTGTGAGGCGTATTCCTGGGTGAGGACCGCGCCCCCCACCACCACCTTGCAGGGTAGGTCCGCCTGGCGGAGCAGACGGATGGTCTCCGCCATGCTGGGCACAGTGGTGGTCATCAGGGCGCTGAGGCCAACCAGGGGGATCCCCTGCTCCCGGACGGTTTCTGCAACGAGGGCGGGATCCACGTCTTTGCCGAGGTCGACCACGTCGTAACCGTAATTTTCCAATAGCGCGCGGACGATGTTCTTTCCAATATCGTGGATATCGCCCTTCACCGTTGCCAGCAGGATACGGCCTTTCTTCTCGGTTTTCCGGCCGGCGGCGTCCATCCGGGTGCGGAGCGCCTCAAACGCGGCTCCTGCCGCTTCCGCACTCATGAGAAGCTGCGGCAGAAAAAGCCGGCCCTGTTCGTACCCACGCCCGACTTCGTCCAGGGCGGGGACTAGCTCGCTGTCGATGACCGCGAGAGGTTCCGTCTTCTCGGCCAGCCGGCCGGCCGCCTCAAAGGCTTGCTCCCGGAGCCCCTTGACGATGGCTTCATGAAGTCCCAGGACCGTCTGTCCGGCAGCCGCCGCGGCCAATTCCGCCGGCGTGTCGGCGGCCGCCGCGATGTAATCCGCACACTGCTTGTCCTGTCCGGTGAGCATCCGATAGGCGAGATACGCCCTTTTCATACCGGGGGAACAGGGATTGAGGATCGCGGCATCCAGCCCGTTTTGCAGGGCGAGCGTGTAAAAGGACGCGTTGACGGTCTCCCGCCGGGGCAAACCGAACGAGACGTTCGACACCCCCAGGACCGTGTGGACGCCGAGCTCCTCCCGCACCAGGCGGAGCGCATCGAGCGTCACATTGGCCGCGTTCGGATCCGCACTGACCGCCATGGTCAGGACATCCACCAGGATATCCTTTTTATCGATGCCATAAGACGCGGCGGTCTCCACGATCTTGCGCGCCACCGCCAGCCGCCCCTCGGCCGTCGGCGGGATCCCGTCTTCATCCAGCGTCAGCGCTACCACGACACCGCCGTATCGCCGCACCAGCGGGAAAACCGCGTCCATCGACGCTTGCTTGCCGCTCACGGAGTTGACCAGCGGCTTGCCGTTATACAGCCGCATCGCCGCCTCCAGCGTGGCGGTGTCGGCGGTGTCGATCTGCAGGGGAAGGTCGAGTATCGCCTGAAGCTCCCGGACCGCCCGGGTCATCCAGGCCGTCTCGTCGATTTCGGGCAGGCCGACGTTGACATCCAGGATATGGGCACCGGCCTCCTGCTGGGCGATCCCTTCCCGCAGCAAATAACCGATGTCGCCCTCCCGCAGCGCCTGTTTGAATTTGGATTTTCCGGTCGGATTGATCCGCTCCCCGATAAGGACAGGGCCGTCAATCTCCACCGCCCGGCCGTAGGAGGACACCACCGTCCGGGTTTTCGGCCGGATCGGCTGGGGCTGGATCGTGCGGCAGCGCTCCGCCACCGCCGCGATGTGGGCCGGTGTGGTGCCGCAGCAGCCTCCGATCCCCCAGGCGCCCATCCGGGCGAGCTCCTCCATCGTGGCGGCGAACGCCTCAGGACCCGTGTCGAACACGGTACAGCCGTCCACACAATGGGGCAGGCCGGCATTGGGATTCATCACCACCGGCAGGGAGGAGCAAGCGAGCAGCTCAGAAAGCAGTCCCTTCATCTGTTCCGGCCCCATACCGCAGTTGACCCCGAGCGCGTCCACCCGCAGCCCCTCCAGAAGGGCCACGGCGGCGGGGATGCCGCCGCCCGTGAGCAGGCGGCCCTTGGTATCGAAAATCATGGTGGCCACCACCGGCAGGGAGGTGTTCTCTTTTGCCGCGAGCACCGCCGCCTTGAGTTCGTAAGGATCGTTCATCGTTTCAATCAGGACGAGATCGGCGCCGGCCTCCTCCCCCGCCTTGGCCATCTCGGCAAACAAGGTATAGGCGGCCTCGAACGCCAGATCCCCGAGCGGCTCGAGCAGTTTGCCCGTCGGTCCGATATCCACCGCGACCCTGGCCGGCCGGCCGCTCTCCTCCACCGCTTCCCGGGCAATGCGGACGCCCTGCCCCACAAGCTCGGCGGCGGTATAGGGAGTGCCCTCGCATTTGAGCGCATTGGCGCCGAAGGTATTGGACGTCACGACGTCGCAGCCCGCGTCCAGATAGGCGCGGTGGATCGAGCGGATCGCGTCCGGGCACTCCACGTTCCAGCCCTCCGGCATCGTGCCCTGCGGCAGACCCGCCTGCTGGAGCATGGTGCCCATCGCCCCGTCAAATAGAATCAGGTTCCTCCCCCATTGTTCCCACAAGCCGCTCAACGCCGGCACCTCCATCTTTTCATGATCCTAAAACCGCCCGATAGGGACAGTCCGATTTCCCGCAGGAGGCACATTTCCCTCCGCAGATTCTGCTGACGCCGGCCGGCTCTCCCGTTCTCAATCCGGCCAGGGCCACGATTTGACCGGCACGAGCATCCCGCCCCCGGTCAGGGTCAGACCGATCCGCCTGGGGGCATCGAGCAATGCGAGCAGCCGTCCCTGCTCTTCCAGCGGCAGGTCGCCGTATCCCGGGCTGAACCGCCCCACGGCGCGCAGCCCCGAAGCCGCCTCCGCTTCCCGCTGACAGTCCTCCGCCTGCGCTTCAGCCAGCGCCGAGGCACAGGCGTCGAGGACGACCGCCCGGCTCATTTCCAGCTTCTCCGAGCGGCGTATGAGGGTATCGGCCTGCGGGCCCAGCGTAACGCCCAGCAGCGCCACCATTCCGCAGCCTTCGAGAAGAGCCGCCAGGTCCCGGCTATCTAAGGACAGCCCGCCGAAGCGCACCGTCCCTTCCACCGCTTCATCCAGCGGATACAAGCGGTAAACCCGCCGGGGAGCAACCGCCTTTTCCAGCGCGGCCAGGCAGTCCTCTACCATCTGCCGCAGCTCGGCGGGAGGCTGGCTGTCCCGGCAGCCGAGATATCGGTAGATGTCCCCCCGGTCGGCCGTCATACCCCGGATGCCTCCCGGCCAAGGATGTGGGACAGGTTGGCGGCGATGCTGGCGGCCACATCCGGCTTATTCATGGTATACACATGGATCCCCCGCACCCCGTTGGCGATCAGGTCGATGATCTGTTCGGTGGCGTAGGCGATCCCGGCCTGTTTCATCGCCGCAGGATTCCCCCCGAACTTGTCCACGATCATGCGGAACCGCGCGGGCAGCGAGGTGCCGGACAGACGGCAGATCCGGGCGATCTGGCGGCCGTTCGTCACCGGCATGACCCCCGCGATGACCGGCAGCTCGATATTTCGGGCGAGAATCCGGTACAGGAAGCTGTACAGCACGCCGTTGTCGAAAAACATCTGGGTGGTCAGAAAATCGCAGCCGCTCTCCACCTTCTGCTTGAGATAGAGGATGTCCTGCTCCTTGCTTCCGCATTCCACATGTCCTTCCGGATAGCAGGCCGCGCCGATGCAGACATCGGGGGCGGTTTTCCGGATATCTTCAATGAGCTGATAGGCATATTGATAATTTCCAGGCAGGGGGAAAGCACCCTGTTCGGGGATGTCGCCCCGCAGGGCGAGGATATTTTCAATATGGTTGGCTTTCAGCTCGCCGAGCATGCCCGCCACCTCCTGCCGGGTGGAGGAGACACAGGAGAGATGGGCCAGCGCGGTCGTGCCGCAACCGTTCTGTAAATAGGAGGCGATGCGGACGGTGTTTTTCGACGTCCCGCCGCTCGCGCCATAGGTCACACTCATAAAATCGGGGCGCAGGGCGGATATGGCCCCCACAGCCTCCCGGATCGGCTCAAAATCGGCATCCGCCTTCGGCGGAAAGACTTCGAAAGACAGGGTGACCCGCCCGCCGTCCAGCAATTCCCGTATTTTCATCCCATTGCCCTCCCGATCTGCTGATAGCTTCCGGTCCATTATACCAGATTTTTCCCCAAATGAAAAGACAAAGCCGGAATGGGTGTGGAACCCTCTTCCGGCCGGGTTTATACGACGGCGGACCCGCCCATATCCTGTAACAGCCGCTGCATCTCGAAATAGGCCGCGTTATATTGGTCCAGAACCGCTTCATCCTCGAATATCAGCTGGTTTGTTTCATCGACATACCACGCATCCAGATTCTTCTGCAGGATCTCTCCCAAGGACGTCGTATATTGGTATACCTGTAAAAAGCGGGAGGTGTCGCCGGCCTCGAAATAAAAGAGCTTTCCGTCGAAATACCGGCTCTGTACAGAGGGCTCCACCTCATGGCGGTCCAGAATCTCCTGCATATGCGCCCGGGTGCAGATACCGGCGATTTGGGTGAAATAGGCTTCGGCCATCTCTTCCCCCCGGCGCAGGGTCATCAGGACGTTTTCCAGCCCGAAATCCCGGTCCTGCGACAGCGTCCGGGCATTGAGAACATCCCCATACCGGATGGCCGCCAACGAGTCCTCAAAATCGATTTTATATCCCTGGATCTCCTCCGTCATCTCCCGTATCGCTTCCTGGAAAGAATCCAATTCCGGAGGCAGGCCGTCCCGCAGCGCCATCTCGGTGTTGCTGCGAAGGGCAGCGGCCGAAGCGGCCGTGATATCCTCCATCATCCGATCGATACGGTCCCCCGACGTGAACACCATCAGGAAAACGAAAAAGACCGCCATACCCGACAACGTGCCAACGGCTATGTTGATGTTCCGGCTGTGCCGGTAAGGGGAAGCGGCCGGCCTGGCGTCCGGGACCGGCGGGCCTCCTGTCCCTTCCTTCCAGAACGACTCGACCGACCAATAATATTTCCCCTTCTCTCTGCACGCGAGACGGAGAAAGCCAACCTCATCGCCGATCCAGAGCTGCATGACGGCGTGACCACCGGCATCGTTCCGGCAGCGCCGGATCCCGCGTACCTTGCTGAAATCCGTGCCCATCAATTGCGCGCGTCCGGAATCGTCCAGTTCAGCGCTGAGCAGCTTTTTCAGGCCTTTTTCTTTTTTAGCCGCTTCCTCCTCCATCAACTGGATCAGAAAGCCGACGGTGCGGTTGGGAGAACGGAACGTCCACAGCAGCAGCCCGGCTGCCGCCAAAACGAGAAGGGAGACGAGCAAAATCCGCATGCCGGCCGACGGCATGATCTCCCGCAGTCCCAGCAGGATGGCGAGGCCCGCCAGCAGGGGAAGAATCGGCCACAGCAATCCCCACCAGTCCCGTAATTTCTTCATGCCAAAGCCCCTCCCCGCCCATTTTGTATCAGTCTATCACAGCCGGAAGCGCGATGCAAGGAGAAAACCGCCGCAAAAAAGCGGTGTCTCCTAGCCTCCCCCTGTATGAGAAGAAGGCCGGGATCTCTGGAATGAAAGCCCGGTCCCGTCATCATGGGCTCTATACCAATAAACGGAGGGCGCATCTAAGCGTCCTCCGTTTCCAATCAAACACGCGGCTGCGCGTATCCCATACGGCATAAGGACCAATTCAGGGAGGAACTCCGTACCCTGTCGGCGATATCCCACAGGTTCTCGACCACCCGGAGCTCCACGTGACGCTGGAACAGCGCACCGAAGAGGTCGTCCACCTCCTGTCTGGCAACGGGTACCTGCGTGCATTTTGAAACATAGTAACCGGCGACACTGTCCTGCAACTCAAAGCCGTCTCCATCGAATACATACAGATAGAGACGGGTATTCCGCATGGCGTCAAACCACTTCTGCTCGATAACCAGCGCATGCCGTGCCCGGCTGGAAGAGAAAAAACGCTCCCGGTCCCCGGCCGATGTCCTGCTGCCGACGTGATAGGCTACCCGTGGGCAGTCCCGCGGTGTCAGGAAATTTGGCAGCCGTTCCTCGTCCAGCGCCCAGACCAGGCCGGTGGCCGGATCCAGATCGTCCCTGTTAGGAAGCCGCGGATGGAAAACCAGAATATCCGGGTCTTCGCTGACGTGATAAAGCCGCATAGGCTCTCCTTCCTCTTTCGTCCGCCCATGATCCGGCGTGCTCCCATCCGACTTCAGGTGGCACAGAGAATCGGAGCAAAGGAGGGGGTATCCCGCATGGATATATAGTCGTTCTGCGCCACGATCAGGTGGTCGAGAAGCTGGATCTCTACCAAGCCCAGGCAACGGCAGAGATGGCGGGTCGTCTCAAGGTCCTCCCGGGAGGGAAGCGCATGCCCATGGGGATGGTTGTGGGCGATGACGACGGCGGTGGCGTTGTATTTGAGCGCCTCGGCGAGGACCAGCCGGGTGTGGATCTCAGTGGCGTTGACGCTGCCCTCGAACACGGTCGAGCAGTGCAGGAGCTTGCCCCGATTGTCCAGGCAGAGCAGGATGACCGCCTCGTGCTTCAGCCCGAAAAACCGGGGCAGCAGATAGTTGCCGAAATCCTGCGTACCGGTCAGGATGACGCCGTCCTCGTACTTGTCTTGATAATACCGCCAGAACAGCTTGCCGCAAAAGCAAAGCAGCATAGCCGTGTGAGGCGTCACCCCCTCCACACGGCACAGCTCCTCGTATTCCGCCTCGAGTACGCCGGACAGGCTGCCGAACGTATCCATCAGACGATGAGCAAGAGGATTCGTATCCTTGCGGGGAATGCTGTAATACAGCAGCATCTCGAGCAGTTGGTGGGAGTTGAAGCCGTCCAGGCCAGACTGGAGAAATTGCTCTTTGAACCGCTGACGGTGCCCGTCATGGACGTTGTCACCCATAGAAATCCCCTCCCCTGCCCGTAATCGGTCATTTTTTCCGGCTGCCCGGTTTGTAGGGAGCCGGGGCACCCGCTTTGCACAGGGGACATTCGGACGGCTCATAGGACTCAACTTCCATCGAGATGACCGAGTGGAAGGGTACGCCGAAATCAATCCGGCCGCCGGTGCGGTCCACGATGGAGCCGACCCCGACGATTTCGCCGCCCGCCTGCCGGACGATCTCCAGCACTTCTCTCACAGAACCGCCGGTGGTGACGACGTCCTCCACCACCAGGATCCGCTGTCCCGGCTCGATCGCAAAACCGCGGCGCAGCGTCATGGAGCCATCCTCCCGCTCGGCAAAGAAGTTCTCGCAGCCAAGCGCGCGGCTGACCTCGTACGCCATCTGGACGGCGCCGAGGGCCGGCCCGATGACGATGTCCACCCGGTCGTCCTTGAAATGCGCGGCGAGCGCGGCGCAGAGTTCCTCGCTGTAACGGGTGTTCCGGAAAATCCGGGCGCATTGCAGATAGCGGCCCGAATGCCGGCCCGACGTCAATAGAAAATGGCCTTCCAGCAGGACCCCGGCCTCCTTGAGAATCTCCAGAGCACGTTCCTTTGTCATAGGATGCATCCCCTCACAATTTCCATATTTTTTGCACAGCAACAGTATAACAAAAAATAATGGTTTTGAAAAGAGTGAGTCTGTGCTATACTAAAAAAAATACCAGCGGCCATACGAAAGGCGGGACCTCTCCATGCAGACCGTGACCATCGGCCCGAACGACGCCGGGCAGCGGGTGGACAAGTTTTTGCAAAAAAACTATCAAAACCTGCCCGTCTCGATGATGTACAAAGCCATCCGGCAAAAGGATATCAAGCTCAACGGCCGCCGCTGCCAGATCTCCGACCGGCTGCGGGAGGGGGATGTCCTTACCCTCTATGTCCGGGACGAATTTCTCGAAAAAACCCCGCCGGTATACGATTTCCTATCCGCCTCCCGGCGGCTCGATATCGTGTATGAGGACGCCAACCTGCTCCTGCTCGACAAAAAGGCGGGGCTTCTCGTTCATCCGGATGCCGGGGAATACGGCGACACCTTAATCGGCCGGGTGCAGCGGTATCTCTATGAAAAAGGGGAATACGATCCGGAACGGGAGCAGGCGTTCGCTCCGGCGCTGGTCAACCGCATCGACCGCAACACCAGCGGGATCGTCATCGCGGCTAAAAACGCGGAGGCCCTGCGGATCCTCAACGACAAGCTGCGGAACCGGGAAATCCACAAGTATTATCTGTGCATCGTCCATGGCCTGCCGGAGCCGCGGGAGGCGACGCTTGAGGGATACCTCGAAAAAAACGAGGAGCAAAACCGGGTCTATATCCTGAAAAAAGCCAAAACGGGTGCGCGGACCATCGCCACCCATTACCGGGTGTTGGAGGAGCGGGACGGCCTCTCGTTGCTCGAGGTCGAGCTGCTCACCGGCCGCACCCATCAGATCCGCGCCCACCTGGCCTCCATCGGGCATCCCCTGCTGGGAGACGGCAAATATGGTACCAACGCTCTGAACAGAGGAACGGGCTTTACTAAGCAGGCGCTTTGTTCCTATAAGCTGCGATTCGATTTTACCAGCCCGGCGGGCTGCCTTTCCTACCTCCAGGGGCGGGAATTCGCGCTTTCCGACGTCTGGTTCGCCGGAGAATTCCGAAAGGGAGCGATCGGCAAGGGGTGAGACGGGCTTGACAATCCGCGACACAAACGGTATATTGAAAGTATCTTGAATGAAAAGGCCTCAGCCGCCTGTGGAGATTTCGATTATGCGGATTCGGAAATAAGCACACGAAAACGAAGACAGCCGACCTGGAATATCAAAATTCCAGGCCGTTTCTGTTCGCGTTCGTGTGCTTTTTTGCGTCCAAAAGCATCGTCGAACGCGAAAGAGGTGGCTTTTTCATGTCCCGAAACATGCGCGGAGGAGCGAAGCCCGCCCTGTGGGTATCCCAGAATTTTCTGACCGGGCGGGCGGTTATCCGACGGATCCTCGATCAGGCGGCCTTGTCCAAAACCGACCATGTAGTGGAGATCGGCCCGGGAAAGGGCCATATCACGGCCGCGCTCGCGCAGCGATGCGGCCGGGTATCGGCCGTGGAGCTGGACGGACGATTGTATGAGCGGCTGTGCCGGACATTTCCGGCCGGAGGCCCCGTCCGGCTCTACCACCAGGACTTTCTCACCTGGCCCCTCCCCAAAAGCGATTACGTGGTTTTTGCCAACATCCCGTTTTCCATCACCTCCGCCATCCTGCGGCGGCTGACCCAGGGCAGCCATCCTCCCCGAGAGGCGTGGCTGGTTATGGAAAAGGGAGCTGCCAAACGCTATATGGGCCGCCCGGAAACGACACGGAAATCGCTGCTGCTCGCCCCATGGTTTGACTGTGATATCGCCTATCATTTCCGAAGGGAAGATTTTCACCCGGCCCCAGGGGTGGAAGTGGTGCTCTTCCATTTCAAGCGCAGGGAAGCACCCGACCTGCCCTGGGGACAGCGCCGGGCGTACACGGCCTTTTGCGAACGCTGTTTCGGCGGCGGAGCCGATGCCCTGCGTCGGATCCTGACCCGCAACCAGCTGACGGCGGCTCTGCGCGATGCGGGCCTGCCACGGGATTTCCGCTCGGCCGATATGCGGTATGTCCAATGGCTCTGCCTGTTCCGATGGGCCGAACGGTTCGGCAAAACCGGCGGCTAGCCTCCTCCACATGGAACGGCGGAATCCGGGCATACTAGGAGGGTTCCAATTTTAAATATATGGAGGCATGACCGATGATTACGTTTAAAGGCAGCCCTCTGACCCTCCAGGGCCCGCCCCTCCGGGTGGGAGACACGATGCCCGGCTTCACCCTGACCGACACGGCCCTCACTGAAGTGCGGGATACCGACCTTTGCGGTATCCGGGTCTTCCTGACCGTG
>ERZ827101.2925-NODE-2925-length-13524-cov-17.260598_pt1 | contig 13524 bp, 10 predicted proteins | sample MGYA00519869_ERZ827101 | MGnify/ENA primary metagenome ERZ827101 (study PRJEB31778, sample SAMEA3449256) | human gut metagenome | biome: human gut; feature: human-associated habitat; material: faeces | place: United Kingdom | collected 2010/2012 ...
GTCTCGCAGGTGCAGCCAAGGCAGGCACCAATGCCGCAGGCCATCTTCTTTTCCAGGCTCACGAAGCAGGGAGTGCCCTTTTCGGCACACATCCGGGCAGCGTTTTTCATCATCACGGTGGGGCCGCAGATCAGCACGGCATCGTAATCTGCCGGGTCATACAGCTGGGTCACAAAGCCGTGGAAGCCCACCGCGCCGGTATCGGTGGAGACCTTTACCACATTTGCGATGGAGCGGTACTCCTCCATGCAGTAGGGGGTATCCCGGAAGCCGAAGAACACGTCCGGCTTAACACCGGCAGCTACCAGCTCCCGGGTGACCTGATACATGGGGGCGGTGCCAATGCCGCCGCCCACCACAGCGATCTTATGGTATTGTTCGGCCAGTGCCGGGATATCGAAGCCGTTGCCCATGGGGCCGGTCAGCTGGAAGGTATCACCGGTCTTCAGCTGGGCAATTTTGTGAGTGCCCTCGCCGATGACCTGATACAGGAACTCAATGGTCTGGGTCTCCGGCTCCCACTTGTGCACGCTGATGGGGCGGGACAGGAAGGGGGCCTCATCGGCGCCCCAGGCACGCAGGGTAAAGAACTGCCCGGCGTGGGGGGCATGCTCCCGGTCAGGCCAGAGGGCACGCAGGAGCCGGATGTCCGGCAGGATGCTCTCATGGCTCAGAACGGTGGCTTCACAGCAGGCTGCACGCATGAGCAATGGCCTCCTTCATGTTCACACACTCGTTGTAAGCGGCTTCATCAAAGGCCACGCCGGGCTGCTTCTTGTAGGCCAGCAGGATGCCGCGGCTGGAGTTGACCACGCCGCCGTTGCCCTTGGTCAGGTACTGGGCAATATCCTCAGCCTTGCCACCCTGTGCGCCGTAGCCGGGGATGAGGAAGAAGCTGTCCTGATACTTGGCGCGGATCTCGGTGGCCTCCTCGATGTGGGTGCCGCCGATGACCAGACCGATGGAGGAGTAGCCGTGCTCGCCCATGTAGTCCTTGCCCAGAGCGTTCAGCTTGTCGCCCACCAGATCGTAGACGTGGCGGCCGTCTGCCAGCTTCTCATACTCAAAGTCCTTGGCACCGCCGTTGGAGGTGCGGCAGAGGACGAACATGCCCTTGCCCTGCTTTTCGGCATAGGGCAGGTAGGGGCTGATGGAATCCAGACCCATGTAGGGGGCCAGGGTGACGAAATCGGACTCGAAGTCGCCGGTGAAGTGGCCCATGGCGTACATCTCGGCGGTCTTGGCGATATCGCCGCGCTTGATGTCGGCGATGACAGGGATACCAGCCTCGCGGACAGCGGCCAGGGTCTCGGCGTAGGCCTTCATGCCCTCCAGACCCAGGGACTCGTAGTATGCGATCTGCACCTTGTAGCAGCCAGCCACAGCCTTGGTGGCATCGATGAGCTTCTTGTTGAAGCGGACGATGTTCTCCCCCTTGGTCAGGGTGGTGTCCACAAAGTCAGCGGGCAGGTAGCTGAAATCAGTGTCCAGACCCACACACACCGGGCCGCGGGCTGCAACTGCTTCGTAAAGCTTGTCCATGTTTGTCATTGTCGGGTTCCTCCATACTCTCTTATTACGAATTAAACCTCTCAGTCAGCGCTGACGCGCTGCCAGCTCCCCTAGTAGGGGAGCCCTTGGCAAAGAGGTGAAGTGATACGTTCTGACTTTTACTCCTCAGCCTGATAGGTCAGCTTGCCGCCCTTGATGGTGGCATAGACCCTGCCGTAGAGCTGTGCACCATCAAAGGGGCAGTTATGGCTCTTGGAGTGCAGCTTTTCTTTGTCCACGGTGTAGGGGGTGTCGAGATCCACCAGCACGAAGTCTGCATCGTAGCCGGGCTCCAGCTGGCCCTTGGCAAGGCCCAGGATCTCTGCCGGGCGGGTGCTCATCAGGTGCACCAGCAGTTCCAGCGGCAGGCCCTCTTCCCTGCAGAGCTTGGTGTAGCAGACCCCAAAGGCGGTCTCGCTGCCCACCATACCGGCCATGCCCTTCAGCTTGTCCTCCTCGGAGTGGGGAGCGTGGTCGGTGGCAATGGCATCCACCACACCGGAACGAATGCCATCGATGAGCGCCTGCACATCATCCGCAGTGCGGATGGGCGGGTTGACCCGGTAATCGCAGGTCTCATTGTTGAACCACAGGTGATGCGGGGTCACCTCGCAGGTCACGGGTGCGCCGCGCAGCTTTGCCATCTGGATGGCCTCCAGCGCGCCCCGGGTGGAAACGTGGCACATGTGCAGCCTGGTCTGGTAGTACTCGCTCAGCCAGCAGTTGCGCACGGTCTCCAGATCCTCGGCCAGCCGGTAATCCCAGGGGCTGATCTCCATATCCTCGGCGTGGCTCATCACGGTCATGTCCCGCTGGGTGCAGATGGCAAAGGCCCGGGCCATGGTGGCGTTGTCCTGCACACCGTGGCCATCCTCGGTGATGAACTTCACGCTGGCGGGCAGGGTCTTGAGGTGGTCGATGGTCTTGCCGTCAAAGTTCTCGGTGATGGAAACGGTCTGGTTCACATCGCACAGGCCCACCTCGGCGGCCTTCTGCTCCACCATGGCTGCCTGTGCGGCAGAGGAACAGATGGGCTTTGTGTTGGGCATCAGGTTGACAAAGGTGTAGCCGCCTGCGGCCGCAGCCATGCTTCCGGTGGCAATGTCCTCCTTATATTCAAAGCCCGGGGTGCGCCAGTGGCAGTGCAGGTCCACAAAGGCAGGCAGCACGGTCAGACCGCCTGCATCGAGGACAGTCTCCCCCTCCCCGGCCAGTGCGGAAAGATCCTGACCCACGGCGGCGATCTTTCCGTCTTTCACGAAAAGCTCCACTGGGCGGCCCGCAGCGTTTACAGCATTGATGAGCAGCATATTCTTTTACCTCCCTGTTCGTATTTCGGATGGGCGGATGCGGGCATTGCAGCCCGCAGACAGGCAAAAAAAAGAACTTTTCCACAAACGGAAAAGTTCAAAAAGCGAAAAAAGGAAACACGGAACCCACCGCAAAAACGGCTGCAAACTGCTTTTTCAGTTCAGCGTTCATTTTTGACAGCATTCGTCCGCTTCTCCTTTTCCTTCGCATTTGTTTTCGTTATATTTTATCATAGAAACGCAAAATGTGTCAATGCTTTCTGTAAGATTCCTGTGTGAAAAGGTTTTGGCTGTATCTCCCGGAATTTTGGCTACTCTACCGAAAACCCGTTTCCCGCCCCATAATCCCTGCGCGGAGGGGGGATTTTTCTCCGTCAATTCCTACCAAAGCACTGTACATTGAAGTTTGCATGTGTTATTATAGTATCTGTCAAAAAGAGAGAGCCGCACCGAGGCGGCTGAACAAAAAGGGAGGGTTCCCACATGAGCTTATTGGAGGACGCACGGAACATCCAGCGCAAAGACCCCGCCGCACGCAGCGTGCTGGAGGTCATCCTGCTGTACCCCGGCTTCCATATCCTGGTCTATCACCGCATTGCCCACTGGCTGTATGAGCACGGGCACTTTTTCCTTGCCCGCTGGGTCAGCCAGCACGGCCGCCACAAGACCGGCATCGAGATCCACCCCGGTGCCCGGATCGGCAGGTGCCTGTTCATCGACCACGGCATGGGCATCGTGTTCGGCGAGACCACCGTGATCGGCGACAACTGCACCATCTACCACGGCGTAACGCTGGGCGGCACCGGCAAGGACACCGGCAAGCGCCACCCCACCCTGGGCAACAATGTGCTGATCGGCGCGGGCACCAAGGTGCTGGGCCCGGTGTATATCGGCGATAACGCCCGCATCGGCGCAGGCAGCGTTGTGCTGCGCAACCTGCCCGCCAACTGCACCGCCGTGGGCGTGCCCGCCGAGGTGGTGCGCATCAACAACAAGGCCGTCAACCCCGCCGATGACCTGGACCAGCAGGATCTGCCGGATGTCATGGCTCAGCGCCTCACCGAGCTGGACCGCCGCATCAGCAGGCTGGAAAAGGACGCACAAGGGGATGTGCCCCCCAGCATCCACGAGGTCATCCAGAAACAGCAGCGCTGAACCTCTCGGTCCCACTTTGCGTGCCAGCTTTCCTCATAGGGGAGCCGCTGGCATGGCGGTACTATCCGCAAAAACTGCACAAAGCTTCTGCAAAACGAAAGCAGCTGCGCTCCGCACACACGGAACGCAGCTGCTTTTCTGTTATTTACAAGGAGTTGCCACCAGTTCTTTGACCTTTTGTGCCGCTGCCGCCACCAGCTGGCCGATGGGCTGGTCGGGCACGCCCACTACGATGTTCTCACAGTGGTTGATGGGCACCAGTACCCGCCGGGCGGGGCTCTGGCAGACTGCCGCTGCCATGGCGGGGGTGATCTCGCCCAGCAGCGCGTCAGCGATCACAATGCCGATGGGCCCCACGATAACATCCGCGATGCGGCAGTTCACGACCACGGCGTTCTCGCCGGTGGCAGCGCGGACCGTCCCCGCCTTGAGCATGGCCGAAGTCGCAAGGCTGTTGGTGCCCACGGCGGTCAGCCGGGCTTCCGGGCAGGCGGCAGAGATGGCCGCCACCAGCTGGCGGCCCAGACCGCCGCCCTGGCCGTCAATGACCAGAACGTTCATCAGAAGTCGATCTCCTCCAGCCGCAGCAGGGCGATGATGTAGATCTTCAGGGCCTCCAGCAGCTTATCGATGGGAGCTGCCTCGTTGGCACCGTGCATCGGGCCGCCGAACTCAGGCAGCACCATGTCCTCGTGCTCGGGGCCAAAGCTCACCGCATAGGGGAAGTGGCGGGCATAGGTGCCGCCGCCCATGGTAAAGGGCGTGGCATTCTCGCCGGTGACCTCGTTGTAGGTCTCGATGCAGGCCTTGATGGCGGGGGTATCGGCTGCGATATAGAAGGGCTCGGCACCCTCGGCCTTCTCCAGAGAAGCACCCGTGCCAATGGCAGCCTTGATCTGCTCCTTCATCTTCTCGGCGTTGGTGCAGGTGGGGTAACGGCTGTCCATGGTCTGGACGATCCGGCCCTCCCGCATGAAGATGCGGCCGCCGATGATGGTCAGGGGGCCAAAGGGGCCGTCGGCGCAGTCGATGCCCAGGCCGGTGCCTGCGGTGGAAGCGTGCAGCTTTTTCAGGGCTTCCAGATAGGCGCGCTCTGCATCGTTGCACAGATCGTTGTCCAGCAGGTAGTTCACCACCAGACCGATGGCGTTGACCGTGCCCTCGGGCATGGCGGCATGGCCGCTCTTGCCCCAGCCCCGGATACGCACCCCATTGCCTTCTGGCTCCAGCGTGATGTTGGGGGCATTTTTCAGCTTGGTGATGTCAGTCTCCACCAGTGCGCTGGCGCGGTCGGGGACTGCATTGTTGGCAACGCCGCCCTCGAACTCCTTGATCTCGCCGTTGCAGACCGGGCTGACCAGCTCCGCGCCGAAATGGCCCTTCTCGCCGTTGCACACCGGGAACTCCGCATCCGGGGTGAAGCAGAACACCGGGGCCGGGTAGTTCTTGAGGTAGTATTCCACATCGTTCATGTGGGTCTCTTCGTTGTCGCCAACCATTGCGCGGATGGGATACCGCAGGGAAACGCCCTCCTCCTTGAGGAACTTCAGGGCGTACAGGGTAGCCACCATTGGGCCCTTGTCATCGGCTACACCACGGCCGATCATCCAGCCGTCCCGGATCTGCATCTTGAAGGGGTCCTGGCTCCAGCCGTTGCCCACGGGCACCACATCCACATGGCAGATGGTTGCCAGATACTTCTCGGGGTCTGCACCGGCCAGCTCGGCATAGCCGATGTAGTTCTCGCAGTTGCGGGTCGCCAGACCCATGCCTGCAGCCAGCTCCAGCGTCTTGTCCAGCGCCGCGCGGGGGCCCTCACCAAAGGGAGCTTCCTCGGTCGGGGTGCCCTCCACACTGTCGATGGCCACCAGCGCCGCGATGTCCTCCAGAATCTGCTCCTTGTTCGCCGCAATAAAGGCGTCGATCTTCTGATTCAATGCCTGATCCATGATTGCTTCGTCCTTTCTTTGTCGTAACGACACGTTACTGTTTATTGTAACACACTTAAAGCGCTTTTGCCAGCCTTCGGCAGCCTGCTTCTGTACGAAACCTCTCCGTCATCATCGCTATCGCTCGATGCTACCTCTCCTAATAGGCGAGTCAGGACTTGGTTCCCCTATCAGGGGAGCTGTCGCGGCAAAGCCCGCGACGGAGAGATTTATTCTCCTATCTGTCACACTGCAAACAGGCTGCTGGCCGCGCCCAGCACACCGGCGCTGGCCAGGCCCATGATGATGCCCGCCAGCAGCACACCGCCCATGCAGGCAATGAGAACATCCTTGAACTTCATGTCCAGAATGGAGGCTGCCAGCGTGCCGGTCCAGGCACCGGTGCCGGGCAGCGGGATCCCCACAAAGAGCAGCAGGGCAACGGTCAGGCCCTTGCCGGCCTTTTTCTCCAGTTTGCGGCCGCCCATTTCCCCCTTGGTGATGAAGAACTTGCACACCGGCCCGATGACCGGCTTGTGGTAGCCCCAGATGAGGAACTTGCGGGCAAACAGATAGATAAAGGGCACCGGCAGCATATTGCCGAGCACGCAGACCAGATAGGTGGGCAGGGCGGGCAGGCCCATGCCCAGCCCGATCGGAATGGCACCGCGCAGTTCAATGACCGGCACCATCGAGACAAAAAACACCATCAGATAATTCTTGAGCATCCAGGTTTCTCCTTATGATAAGATCATGATCGTAACGGCTTACAGGTCGATGACCAGCTCCACCGGGCAGTGGTCGGAACCGAACACCTCGTTGTGGATCTCGGCGGCGGTCACCTTGTCGGCGATGCGGTTTGAAACGATGAAATAATCAATGCGCCAGCCCGCGTTCTTTTCCCGGGCGTGGAAGCGGTAGCTCCACCAGCTGTACTTCACCTCGTCCGGGTGAACCGCGCGGAAGGTGTCGGTAAAGCCCGCCGCCAGCAGCTCGGTCATCTTGGCCCGCTCCTGGTCAGTGAAGCCCGCGCTCATCCGGTTGGTCTTCGCATTCTTGATGTCGATCTCGGTGTGGGCCACGTTCAGGTCACCGCAGAGGATGACCGGCTTTTTTGCGTCCAGCTCCAGCAAGTAGGCCCGGAACGCATCCTCCCAGGTCATGCGGTAGTCCAGCCGCTTCAGGCCGTCCTGACTGTTGGGCGTGTAGCAGTTGACCAGATAGAAGCCGGGATATTCCAGCGTCAGCACCCGGCCCTCGTGGTCGTGTTTCTCCCTGCCGATGCCGGTGGTCACGGCCAGCGGGGCCGTTTTGCACCAGCAGGCCGTGCCGGAGTAGCCCTTTTTCTCGGCGGAGTAGGTGTACTCGGTGTAGCCCTCGGGGGCAAAATCAGCCTGCCCCGGCTGCATCTTGGTCTCCTGCACCGAGAAGATGTCGGCATCCAGCGCCGCAAAGCTTGCGGCAAAATCGTGGGTCAGGCAGGCCCGCAGGCCGTTGACGTTCCAGCTGATCAGTTTCATATCCTGTTCCTTTCTTATGCCTGATATTTTGTTTTCCATGCGCCGCTCTTCATGCGCGCCACAAAGCAGATGACACGGCAGACCCAGTCAATGACCATGGCGATCCAGACACCCACAGCGCCCCAGCCCATCCTGACACAGAGCAGGTAGCTGAATCCCAGCCGCCAGATGGCCATGCTGAGCACAGAGACCACCATGGTAAATTTCACATCGTTGGCCGCGCGCAGGGCGTTGGGCAGAACAAAGGAGGCCGGCCACAGGAACAGGCCGCTGCCTGCGTGGATCTGCACCAGCAGGATGGCCAGCGCCATGGTCTCGCCGGAGAGGGCGTAGATGCCCACCAGCGGCTTGAGGAAGAGCAGGATGCCGCCGTTGAAGATCCCCATAGAGATGTAGGCCCAGAGCAGCAGCTTGCGGGTGTAGAAAACGGTCTGCTCATTGTCCCCTGCGCCAACGCAGCGGCCCACCACCGTGATCATGGCCAGACCAATGGCCTGCCCCGGGATGCAGCCCATGCCGTCCAGATTGTTTGCCACGGCATTGGCGGCGATCTGCACGGTGCCGAAGGTGGAGATCATGCTCACCACCAGAATGCGGCCCGCCTGGAACAGGCTGTTCTCAAAGGCGGACGGGATGCCGATGCCCAGGATGCGCTTTGCCATCCGGCCATCCAGCCGGAACGTTTTGGGCACGGTGAGCATGTGTCCCTTCTGGTAGCAGCGGTTCAGGATGAGCACCGCCGCCACAGCACGGGAGAGGACGCTGGGCCAGGCAACGCCGTCCACGCCCATACCCAGCACAAAGATGCAGACCGCATTGCCCACGATGTTGATGATGTTCATCAGGATGCTGATCTGCATGGAGATTTTGGAGTTGCCCATGCTGCGGAAGAGCGCCGCACCGGCATTGTACATGGCCAGGAACGGGTAGCTGACCGCCGTGATGCGCAGGTAGAGCACACCGGCCTCCAGTACATCGGCATCGATGCTGCCATAGCACAGCCGGATCATGGGACGGGCCAGCACAAAGCAGAACACCCCCACACCCACGCCCAGCAGAGCGCTGAGCAGGATCAGCTGACCCGAGCTTGCGTTGGCGTGCTTCTGCTCCTTTGCACCCAGATACTGGCTGACCACCACCGCGCCGCCGGTGGCCAGCGCCGCAAACAGCACGATGATGAGGTTGTTGATCATATCCACCAGGCTGACACCCGAGATGGCGGCTTCGCCGCAGCGGGAGACCATCATGGTATCGGCCATGCCCACCGTCACGGCCAGCAGCTGCTCCACCAGCAGCGGCCCCACCAGCCTGAGCAGGTCACGCTGGCTGAACAGCGGGGCCCGCCCGCCAAAGCACGGAGCCTTGTTTTGTGCAATCGTATGTTCCATTCTATCCCTCGCTTCTTCCCACACCTTTTCTGCCCTTCCGGGCCACAGAGCGTCCTTTTCTCATAGATGTATCCATCATAACACAGCCGCATCCTGTTGTAAAGAATCAGCTTCTGCAATTCTGAACCTCTGCCCCGGCCCGTGCTTGTTTCATCACTTTGCCAAACACATCTCCCCCGTTTTTGTGCGTTGTGACAAAATTACATTTTTTGCTCGAACAAGAGAACTTTTTTCAAAAAAGCTCTTGTATTTTTCTGTGAAAAGTGTTATCTTGTATCCAACAGGAGCGCCAGTTGGATACAAAGCGAAACGACGCGCTTTCCTTTTCGGCACTCCTGTTGTTCATCCTTCTATTATTATGCTATTTTCTTCATTTACCTTCTTATCATTTACCCTGTCCTGAAAAGGACAAACAAAAAACGCTTCCCCACCTGCACGGGGGAGCGTTTTTTGTTTGTCTGCCGCCCACCATAGAAAAGCGCCCTGCACCTTTCACGGTACAGGGCGCTTTGCGTTTCAGTTTTACAGCGCTGCAACAGCAGCCTTGAGCTCATCCACGCGGTCGGTGTTCTCCCACTTCACGCCCAGATCCTCGCGGCCCATGTGGCCGTAGGCGGCCAGCTTGCGGTAGATGGGCTTCCGCAGACCGAGATCACGGATGATGGCGGCGGGGGTCAGGTCAAAGACCTTCTCCACTGCCTGCTCGATCTTCTCATCGGCTACGGTGCCGGTGCCAAAGGTATCCACCATGATGGACACAGGCTTTGCCACGCCGATGGCATAGGCCACCTGCACCTCACACTGCTTGGCCAGACCGGCAGCCACGATGTTCTTGGCCACCCAGCGGGTTGCGTAAGCGGCACTGCGGTCCACCTTGCTGGGGTCCTTGCCGGAGAATGCGCCGCCGCCGTGGCGGGCGTAGCCGCCGTAGGTGTCAACGATGATCTTGCGGCCGGTCAGGCCGCTGTCACCCTGCGGGCCGCCCACAACAAAGCGGCCGGTGGGGTTGATGTAGTACTTGGTGTTCTCATCCAGCAGCTCGGCAGGGATGGTGGCCTTGATGACCTTCTCCATGATATCGGCCCGGAGCTGCTCCATGGTCACGTTCTCACTGTGCTGGCTGGAGATGACGACTGCATCCACGCGGATGGGCTTGTTGTTCTCGTCGTACTCCACGGTCACCTGGCTCTTACCGTCCGGGCGCAGGTAATCCAGCTCGCCGCTCTTGCGCACCTCGGTCAGCTTCTTGGCCAGCTTGTGGGCCAGGCTGATGGGCATGGGCATCAGCTCAGGGGTCTCATCGCAGGCATAGCCGAACATCATGCCCTGGTCACCGGCACCGCCGACCTGGTCGTTGGTGCCCAGTGCGATATCGGGGCTCTGGCCGTCGATGTTGGAGATAACAGCACAGGTGTCAGCGTCAAAGCCATACTTTGCACGGGTGTAACCGATGTCAGAGATGACCTCGCGGACGATCTTCTGGAAATCGACATAGCAGCTGGTGGTGATCTCGCCCATGATGTGGACCAGACCGGTGGAAGCGCAGGTCTCGCAGGCCACGCGGGCATCGGGATCGTGGGTCAGGATCTCGTCCAGGATGGCATCGGAGATCTGGTCGCAGATCTTGTCAGGATGTCCCTCGGTGACGGACTCAGAAGTAAACAGGTGTCTTGCCATAAATTTTGTCCTCCATGTGTGTGGTGAATCTTGCACAGCTTCATACACGTCCATCAAGTTTGCGCAAACAAAAACGCTCAGAACCGAAGCTCTGAGCGTTTGCACTCTTATCTTTCGGTTTCCCGCAGGATTTGGCACCTTATGCTTTCGCACAGGTTGTCGGGCTTCACAGGGCCTGTCCCCTCAGCCGCTCTTGATAAGTCGGTATTCAGTTGTTTTCCGAGAGATATCTTATCATCTCTTCGTCAGATTGTCAAGAAGAGTATCACTCTTTTTAGACATCTCAACGAAATTGATTAGGATTTCCCCTAGAAGTACCGGGAGTTTCCCGAAGCAAGTGTCCGCTGGGGTGGGACCCTGCTGCCACAGGCAGTAGGGCGGGCGATGGAATGGCCCGAATCACTTGCGCGGGAAAGCTCCCGGTACGCTTTTGGCACTCTCTTAGTAACCCTTGGCCTGTTCGCCGTTCAGCAGCTTGACCGCACGGGAGGTGCCCAGACGGTCTGCGCCCAGAGCGAGGAACTTTTCCATATCCTCCACGGTGGAGATGCCGCCGGCAGCCTTGACCTTGCAGCGACCATGCACGCCCTTGACCATCAGCTCCACATCGTGGAAGGTGGCGCCTGCGGTGGAGAAGCCGGTGCTGGTCTTGATGTAGTCAGCGCCCGCCTCGCAAACGATGTCGCACATCTTTTCCTTTTCCTCGTCGGTCAGCAGGCAGGTCTCAATGATGACCTTGAGCACCTTGTCGCCCACGGCCTGCTTCACGGCACGGATGTCCTCACGGACAGCATCGTATTCCTTGTTCTTCAGGCGGCCGATGTTGATGACCATGTCCACCTCGGCAGCGCCGTTCTCAATGGCAGTCTTGGCCTCAAAGGCCTTGCTGGCGGTATCCATGGCACCCAGAGGGAAACCCACCACGCAGCACACCGGGATTCGGCCCGCCATATACTCAACCGCCTGCTTTACATAGCAGGTGTTGATGCAGACGGATGCGGTGTGGTTGGTAATGGCCTCATCACAGATGGTCTGGATCTGGGGCCAGGTGGCCTCAGGCTTCAGCAGGGTATGATCGACATGGGAGAGGATTTCTTCACGGGTCATATTATTTTCCTCCATCAATTCTTGCTGGCACGGCGGACCTTTGCCATGCCCACAGCGCTCAGGGCAATTGCCGTTACGGATGCGGTGGCACCAATGATGCCCAGAACAAGACCGGAAACCAGGAATGCAAAACCTTTCAGACCACGTTTCATAATACCGTACCTCCATTGTTTTGTTACTTAAAACTCCCTCAGTCACCTTCGGTGACAGCTCCCTCTGAGAGGGAGCCTTGTCGGCAAATGCAAGGCAATGCCTCCCTCCCAGAGGGAGGTGGCTGCACCGTAGGTGCAGACAGAGGGAGTTACTTTTTCTTAAAGATGATCAGCTTGCTGAACACATAGTTCAGCACAATCACCAGTACATTGGAAAACACTTTCACCACCATGCCCCACAGTGACTGGAGGTCTCCGGTGACAAAAATTGCCGTGGGGCCATCGGCCCCGCCGATGACGGCAATGGCAGCGCTGGAATCCGTTGTGTGGACCATTGTGGATGTAATGCCCACCAGCGTTTCGGGGTTCAGGTGGGTGAACACGCCCGTCAGCAGCCCCTCCATCCACGCGGCACCCTGCGCGGCCATCAGGTTGCCGCCGATCATCATAATGGCGGCATCCAGTACCATGGTGCCCAGACGGCAGGTGACAAATGCACCAAACTCCTTTGCCATCGCCCTGCCTCTGGTCTTGCTGTTGAACACAAAGGCCCGGTTGGTGGCGTAGGCAAACAGGATGCAGAGGATGTTGTCCAGCACATTGCCCCAGCTGTTGGCGGCTGTGTAGCCGAACAGCCTGTTGAACAGCGCGTACAGCACAATATTCAGCAGGGTGGTCAGCACGCCGAAGATCAGGTAGGAGATGACCTCCCAGTGCTTCTTTAACCAGTTAATCATACCGTCAAACCTTCCTCATTCAGTCCAAAGTTCCCGGTTTTGCCAAGGGCTCCCCTATTAGGGGAGCTGGCAAAGCCGCAAGGCTTTGACTGAGAGATTTAACAAAAACAGCCCCGCCGCCGTTACCCGGCAACGGGGCTGCAGTCGCATTGTGTCTGAAACTCAGCGAACCACGGACTGATTACTCAGCGTCGTCGTTCAGCAGAGCCTTCATGGACAGGCTGATGCGCTTCTTGTCGAAGTCAACATCCAGCAGCTTCACATCGACCATATCGCCGACCTTCAGTGCGTCGGAGACCTTCTCAACGCGATCATTGCTGATCTCGCTGATGTGGACCAGACCGTCAACACCCGGCAGGATGCGGACGAATGCACCGAACTTGGTCAGGGACACGACCGGAGCATGGAAGGTGCTGCCGATGGGGTAGTTGTTCTTCAGCTGCTCCCAGGGGTTGTCCTCAGCCTTCTTGTAGCCCAGAGAAACCTTGTGGTTCTCGGTGTCGATGTCCTTCACATACACTTCGATGGTGTCACCAACGGAGACAACCTCGGAGGGATGCTTGATGCGGTTCCAGCTCAGCTCGCTGATGTGGCACAGGCCGTCCACACCGCCGATATCGACGAATGCACCGTAAGAGGTCAGGCTCTTGACAACGCCGGTGTAGGTCTTGCCCACCTCGACATTTGCCCAGAACTCCTCACGCTTTGCCTTGTTCTGCTCAGCGGTGACCTTGTTGATGCTGCCGACGATCTTGCGGCCGGAGCACTCGGTAACAACCAGCTGGACATGCTGGCCAACCAGAGCAGTGTAGTCCTCGTCACGGCGCATCGTGGCCTGAGAACGGGGAACGAACACCTTAACACCCTTGACGTTGACGACAACGCCGCCCTTGTTGAACTCGGTGACATCGCCCTCGACGACCTCGCCGGATTCAGCAGCCTTGGCGATCTCTTCCATGCCCTTGCGAGATGCGAGCTTCTTGCGGGAGAGCTGGATGA
>ERZ827101.2927-NODE-2927-length-13517-cov-2.435374_pt1 | contig 13517 bp, 8 predicted proteins | sample MGYA00519869_ERZ827101 | MGnify/ENA primary metagenome ERZ827101 (study PRJEB31778, sample SAMEA3449256) | human gut metagenome | biome: human gut; feature: human-associated habitat; material: faeces | place: United Kingdom | collected 2010/2012 ...
CCCAGTTGGGGCCAGCCATGAACGCGGCGACAATATAGGTCACGAACACGCAGATCACCAGCAGCAGAATCTTCTCGATGCGCTGGAAACTACCCGACATGGTAAGCATCCACACCAGCAGCGCCACCAACGGCACCGAGATGCTCGCCGGCACGCCAAAGAGGGCAAGGCCGCTGGCAATACCCGCAAACTCCGAAATGGTCACGGCTGTGTTGGCGATCAACAGCGCCGCCATAGCAAGTACACTCTTGCGCACGCCAAAGCGCTCGCGAATGAGCGATGCCAGGCCCTTGCCCGTGACGCAGCCGCAGCGCGCCGCGGTCTCCTGCGTCACGATGAGCAGCACAGTCATGACGGGAAGCATCCAGAGCATCTTGTAGCCATAGCTGGCGCCCGCGCTGGAATACGTTGCAATGCCGCCGGCGTCATTGCCCGAAAGCGCCGCCAGCAGACCGGGACCCATAGCGCCAAAGATGGCCGCGATGGTCAACTTTTGCTTGGTGCCCGACTTTTGCTTGGTATTTTGCACGCGACCACCTAACCCATGACCGACATGGTGAGCAGCACCGCAGCGGCGCAGTACGCTACGCACGAGATCATGACGGCAATAACGTTCATGGCGGTGCCCGACGTGTTAAGGTCATGCTCGTCATGCCAGAACAGCACCATCAGGTAAATCACGGCGCTCATGTTGCCAACCAGGCAAATGATGGCAGCGATATTAAAGCAGCCGGTAAAGAGCTGCTCCTCAAACATGGGCGCATCGGGGAACGCGGCGGTGCGCACCAGCTGCGCGCACAGGTAGGTCACGAGCGAAAGGATCAGGCCCATACCCGTGCTCTGGAAGAAGAATCCCAGGTACGGTTTGGGCTCGTCGTCGTGGCCGTCGTACTCGAGGAAGTAGTTCTTGACGAACGACACCATGCGCGAGGCCGCCAGCAGCACGAGCGGCATGGCGCACATGGGGAACACCACCAGATGCGCGGAGCCGAGCGCCGTTCCCAGCACGGTCGCCATGATGCACGACGCGATGCCCCATACAACAACCCAGTACTGGCGATGCACGAACCAGCTGAGCACGTTCGTCGAGTCGTCCGACGCGCTATCGCCCGAGCCGACACCGGCGATCTGCAGGTCCTCCTGATGCTCCTCGGCGATAACGTCCATGGCGTCGTCGAAGGTCACGATACCCAGGATATGACGGTTCTCGTCGCAGACAGGGATGGCAACCAGGTCGTACTTGGTCATCTCGTCCGTCACGTCTTCCTGGTCCTCGTCGGGCGACACATAGACCAGGTCGCGATAGGCCAGCTGACCCAGCGTGGCGTCGCGGTCGGCTACGATCAGCGTGCGCAGCGAAAGCACGCCGGTCAGCATGCCGCTCGGATCCTCGGTATAGACGTAGTAGACGCTCTCGAAGTCCTCGTCGAGCTCGCGAATCGCCTCAATGGCGTCACCGACCGTTGCCGTGGCGGGCAAGGAGACAAACTCTGAGGTCATGATGCGGCCGGCGGTGTTGTCCTCATACCCCAGTAGGTTACGAATCGCCTTCTCCTCCTTGACGCCCATCAGGCGCAGGAGCTTCTCGGCCTTCTCGTAATCGAGCTCGTCGATCAGGTCGGCTGCATCGTCCGGGTCCATCATGGCCAGCATTGACGATGCGTCCGTGTCGGACAGGCCCTCGAGCATCTCGGTCATAAGCTCGTCGTCATCGAACTCCGAGATGGCCTCGGCGGCCTGGGCAGTATCGAGCTGCGCAAACACCTGCGCACGTAGGCGCGGGTCGAGCTGCTCGATAATGTCGGCGATGTCGGCAGGGTGTAGCTCGCCGAGCGTCTTATGCGACACCGAGAGTTGAATGTTCTTGGTCGAGCGGTCGAGCAGGTCCATGTAGGACCAAGCGATGATGTCCTCACTGAGCGGCTTGCCCAGGTGCTTCATAAAGCCCTCGACGACATGCTCGAGTGTGGGGCTGATCGCGCGCAGCAGACCGCGGGCGCCAACTTCGGCACCCAGTAGGCGCAGCTGATTTTCGCCCGACATGGAAAACTTGATGTCGTTGACGCGCACGACCTTCATGCCCTGCGTGTCGACAATCTGCTTGTTGAGCACGTCACGGGCAAGCAAGAGTTCGGTCGGCTGCAGGTACGAAAAGCGAATTTCGGTAGCCGACGTCTTAAGGTGTACGCCCGTCTCGTCGATACGGTCGACCCATTTGCGCCAGCTGATCATAAACGGCGTCTTGCCGGGTCCGCGGAACGCGAGCGACGTCACGTGCGGAAAAACTTCGCCGGTAGCAATACCAAAATCGTTGACCACGCCGAGCTTTTCGCCATCGACGTCCAAGACCGGCAATTTGAGCATCTCACTCAGATAATTCAATGGTGCTCCCCATCATTATTCCTCCGGACGCGGCCGCGCGTGCGGCGTCCGGGGGCTTCTGGATATGTATACGCATGCGCGGGCGGCACGCCGCTCGACGCTTACACCCCGTGCATGCGCAAAAAGCACCTGCATGGGGTCATCGACTGTATGGTCGAGGTTTGGATTTCACCTGTAACCTTTCTCTTGACCCTCATTAACCGCAGTAACTATAGCATCAGCATCGCCCTGCGGCATCGAATTTATGCGCTGCACATTGCAGGCATACCAAACGCTGACGCATCCGTGACATAGTCATTGGGGACGTTCTTAAATGACTACCCAATAACTACCCTGTGGTGTCATTGTCCTCAGCAAGCTGGGGGAACACGGCGTCCTTGGGCATGGTGACCTTCGTCAGCGAGGTGAGCTTTTTGCTCAGCGACGTGTCCGTCTTGACCAGGTCGCTGAGCGTCACGATCTTGTAGCCGTCGGCAATGAGGCCGTCGATAATCTGCGGCAGCGCCTCGAGTGTCTGCTCGGCGCATTCGTCTCTATCGGTGAGCAGCACGATATTGCCGGGCGTCACCGAATCGAGCACCGTCGAGACTTGCTCGTCGGCACCGTTGAGCAGCCAGTCGCCCGAGTCGATATTCCACGAGACCACGGCGGAGACCAGGTCCATCGCATCAATCCAGTTTTGCTCGTCAAAGGCAGCGTAGGGGGCACGCAGCAGCATCGTCTTCACGCCGGTCGCCGACTTAATCGCGTCGGTGCCTTTCGTGATCTGCTCGCGTACCGCCTCACGGTCCTGATCCTTGAGCGAATCGTCGCTGTAGCTGTTGGATCCGATCTCGCACCCGGCATCGACAGTCGCCTTGGCCGTGGCAGGCGAGGCCTCGGCCGCATCGCCCGAAAGGAAGAACGTCGCGGTGACGCCCTTTTCCTTGAGCACCTGCAAGATCTGCTTGGTGGCGCCGCTCGGACCCTCGTCAAACGTCAGCGCCACGTACTTTTTGTTGCCCTTGGGCGCCACGCTGGCGCACGCAACGACGCAATCGGTGGCGGGCACAACCTCGCCGCGGTCCTGCGTCTTGCCCGACTGCTCACCAACCCACACCTCGGAGCGGCCCTGGACACCCCACGTCTGCACATACTCGATAGCGCCCGTGCCCTCGACCTTGAGCTTGGGCTCGATAACCGTAGCCTGAACCTCGTGCTTCTCGTAGGTGTTACGGCCATCCTTGACCGTCACCTTCTCGCCACCCTCAAGTTCGCGGCTATCCCATTTGCCCTGCTTCACGCGCTTGCCGTCGACCTTCACCGACAGCTTTTCGCCCCCATGGCGCTTGAGCACGCTGTCATCGACGGCTAGCAGGTCGCCTGCGTCGTAGGTGTCAGTCAAATCCTGTTCGTCGATGAGATTCTGCAGCGTAGAGCCCACGCGCACCGCGGTCTTCTGGCCGTTGAGCTCCACGTCCACGCTGCGGTTGACGTAGCCCACGACGGCAGCGATAAACAGCACGAGCGCGCAACCCACGGCGATGAGCGCATAGGGCAGGCGAGACGAACGACGGGGCGTGCGGCTGTTGCCGATGCGCGCGCTGCGATCGCTAAAGCCGCGGCTATGGTTGAGATACATCGCGCCGGGCTTACGGTGACGCTTGCGCTGACCGCTGGGCAGCTGCCCCAGGTCGCGGCGCGCTGTCGGATGCGCACCCGAACGCCCGTTTAAGTTGGATCCGTTTTGGCGCATGTGCCCTCCCCCATAAACACAGCAAGCCGGAGCAACAGGTCTCCGGCTTGCCTCCCATCATTTGGTACGTCGCTATTTTGTAGCTTTTGACGAGCCTCCGCTCGCCTTTTGGTATTCGTCCTTAAAGGCCTTGAACATGCCGCGCGTCTTGCCGAGCTGCTTGCCCAGTGCGCGACTGCCCTTGTCCACGGCAACCGACCCCTTGTCGTCGAGCACCTTGGCGCCCTTTTTGACCTTGTCGCCCACCACGACGCTGGCCTCGGCGGCCTTGGCAGCCGCACCGCCCGAATACCCGAGCGACTTGACCTCGTCCGAGACGACCATCGCGCCGTTCTCGTAGCCGCGCAGCATCGTCGGCGGCACCTGCGTGTCACCGACCAAAACACTCGAAGCAGCACCGGCGGTCACATAGAATGCCTGCACGATGCCCGAGCGTGGCTTGAACTCAACGTCCGAGCAATAGCCCACGACGTCGCCCGATTCCGTGCGCACGTCCATACCGACCCAGATGATGCAATCGTCCAGGTTGATGTCGAGGCGCTTGGCGGCGGCGGCATCGTATGTGTCCTTGACGTCATCGACCGCAATGGCGCCCTCGTAGACACCAATGGCGTCGAGCGCTACGAATCGGTCGGGGCGCTCGATCATACCCGCGATATCGGACTGGCGGACCATAAAGCCGACCACGCGCGTACCGCCCGGGGTAAAGACCGGAAAGTGAATCTTTCCGAGCTTTTTAGGGCTGCGCGGCGTGCCGTCCTTTTTGGTGCGCTTGTCCTCGGTAGGCTTGCGATAGATCTTGGCGCCGACAAAATCCCCGGCGCGCATTATGCCTCGGTCGAGGGCTCCGCAGCCTCGGTATCAGCCTCGACGGCGTTCTCGACCACGACGTCGGCGGCAGGCGTCACGTTGCCGCCCGAAATGGCGTCGTTGAGCTGCTCGCGCAGCTGGTCCATGCGCTCGCGGGCCAGGTCGACCTTGGCGCGCAGGTCGTCGGTCTTGGCGTCGACCATCGGGCCAAAGTCATTCACCGCAGCACGGGCCTCCTCGGCGCTGTGCTCGTAGGTGTCGCGCATATTGTCCCAGGCGTCGTTGGCGATATCGGCAGCCATGGCGCGGGTCTCGGCGCCCGAGCGCGGGGCCAGAGCAACGCCGACAATAGCGCCGGCAGCGGCACCAAAAAGTGCGCCGGAGACAAAGCTGAAAGTCTTTCCCATGATCATTCCTCTCCTGCGGGCACGTCGGTGCCCACCGTTTGAATGCTGTCCATTATACCCGCAGCGCATCACTTGCCGCTCCGCTCATCTGTGTACGGCAAAGGCGCAGGTACGTGATGGTGATAAACGCGTAGGCCTACTCCTGAGGCATAGCCGGCATGGCCACCGTGGCACCCGGGTCCTCGCCGGCGCCGTCCACGAGCGGCAGGCCGCCCTCATGCGCAGGTCCTGCCGGAACCGTCGCCGCACCGCCAAAGACGGCAGCGAAGGCCTCGTGGTTCTCGGCAACCGCACCCTCGGTATCAATCGCCACCTGGGGCTCGTCGTCAAAGTTGGGGACACCCTGGGGCTCGGTGGGAACGGGCTCGGCGGTCGCATCGGCAACGGGCTCGGCGTCGACCGGCACATCGCCCTCGTCAGCGCCCTCGTCCTCGGCAGCATCTTCGCCGTTCGCAGCGGCGACGGCCTCGTGAGGATCCTTGCCCTCGGCCTCGGCGCGCATGCCCAGCACCAGGTTGCGCAGGCCCGCGACCGTGCCCTCCACGTCGGGGGCAGGCTGGTCGGCGTGCAGATAGGCCCAGTCCATCATAAAGGTGGCCGAAGACAGCGCACCGATGGCCAGCGCGTCGTCGGGGCACGAAAGCTCAACCTCAAAGACGCGCTCGTCGTGCTCGCTTACGCGCGTGCGGCCGCACGAGATGCTACCGGCAAGACCGGTCTCGTTCATGAGCTCGACCGTCACATGCTCCAGCAGGTGGCAGAGCTCGGTCTGGCCCATACAGTCCTGGAACTCGCGACCCGAATCGCCCAGGCACAGATGCTTGGCAATCGCGGGCACCAGGTAGTACACGCGCGCCGTGGCCTCGATATCCTCCGAGGTCATGAGCGGCATGCCGGGGTTCACCAGCACGTGCGCGCAGATCTTGTCCTCGCTGACGGTGACCTTAAGGATGTTGAACAGGCCTGCCATAACTCTCCCCTACTCTTCCTTGTCCTACTCGTCGCCGTCGTGCGGATTCGCAGAGCCCGCACCCGACGCCGCCGGCTTCTCTGCCGAAGACTCGGAATCCTTCTTATCGGTTTCGGCCGGAGCGATCACGCGAATGAGCGAGATGCGCTGGCCACGCATCGACTGCACTTTAAACTTGTACCCCGCAACCTCAAACACCTCTCCGATGTCGGGCACCGAGTCGCAAAGCTCCAAAATCCAGCCGGCGATGGTCTCATAATCATCGCTTTCCTCGAGCGGCCAACCAAGCTCAATCGCGTCATCGCACGAAAAACGCCCATCAACGAGCCACTCGCGGCGCGAAAGGCGCGTGAGATATTTGTTGTCGGGGTCGAACTCGTCCTCGATCTCGCCGACGATCTCCTCGACGATGTCCTCGATGGTGATAATGCCGGCCGTACCGCCGTACTCGTCCACGACCACCACGATCTGGTCGTGAGAGGTCTGCATCTCGGACAGCAGCGGCAGGATGTCCTTGGTGTCGGGCACAAAGGTGGCGTCGCGCAAAAAACCGGCGATGGGCTGGTCGCCCTTGCCGTCGAGCGCGGGCTGAATCAGGTCCTTGATGTGCGCGATGCCCGCGACGTTGTCGGGATCCTCGTGATAGACGGGGATGCGGCTGAAGCCGGTCTGGCGCATGGTGGACAACACGTCGGCGACCGTCTCGTCGTCCTCGCACATGGTGGTGTCCACGCGCGGCACCATGACCTCGCGGGCAACGGTGTCGCCTAGGTCGAAGATCTCGTGGATCATGCGCTTTTCCTCGTCGAGCAGGTCGTCCTGCTCCGAGACCATGTACTTGATCTCTTCCTCCGAGACGTTCTGGCGGTCGTCGGCGCTCTTGATGCGCAGGATGCGGGCCAGGCCATCGGAGCAAGCGCCAGTCAGCCACACGAGCGGACGGGCGATCTTTTGGAAAAACGACAACGGTCCCACGACCTGCTTGGATACGCCCTCGGCATTGGCCAGACCAATGCGCTTGGGCACAAGCTCGCCAATCACGATGGACACGAAGGCGACCGCGACGGTGATGATGACCGGCGCCAGGCCGCGCGCGATGGCGGAGAGCGGCGCGATGCCAAAGCTCATGAGCCACGTGGCGAGCGGGTCGGACAGACTCGTCGAGGCGACGGCGGACGAGGCGAAGCCCACGAGCGTAATGGCAACCTGGATGGTGGCGAGCAGCTGGTCGGAGTCGGCAGCCAGCTTAATTGCACGCTCGGCGCGCTTGTCGCCTTCCTCGGCCTCGTGCTCCAGCACGGCGCGCTTGGCCGTGGTGAGCGCCATCTCGGACATAGAGAAGTAGCCGTTGATGAAGGTCAAAACGAGGGTGGTGATAAGGGAGATGGTTATGTCCATCGGGAGTTTCTCGAACCTCCAAGATTCGGGACGTCAGGTCAAAACGTTGATGGCGGATAGGGCAGTTGCACCCGGCGGGCGCCCGGACGGGCCCGCGGGCGCAGGCGCGATCGCTAGATTACGAAGAGGATCACCGCCATGAACTGGAAGATACTGCCGGCGAGCACCCACAAGTGAAACACACTGTGCAGGTAGCGCACGTTTTTGGCGATATAGAACGGCACGCCCGCGGTGTAGCACACGCCGCCGACGGCGAGCAGGGCAAGTGCCACGGGGTTGAGCAGCGCCACAAGTTCGGGCAGCTTAAAGACAACGAGCCAGCCCATCAGCAGGTAAACCAGGCCGCTTACCCAGTGCGGTTGACGCTCGCGCATAAAGCACTCGAGGGCGATGCCGATAATGGCGATGGCCCATACGGCAAAGAACAGCGCAGGGCCGCCGTCGTTTGCGAGCGTGATAAGGCAAAACGGCGTATAGCTGCCCGCAATGAGCAGGTAGATGCAGCTGTGGTCGATAATGCGGAACACGCGCTTGGCGCCCGCGGGCTGAATCGCGTGGTAGAGCGTGGAGGCTAGGTATTCGAGGATAATGCTGACACCATAGACAATCGCCGCGGCCATGTGGGCCGGGCCCCCGCCGCGCAGGGCGGCGAATACGATCAGGAGCACCAGACCCGCGATACCCAGCAGGCAGCCGACACCATGGGTGACGGAGTTCATGATCTCCTCGCCCACCGTGTAGTGTGGAACGGCCGCGGTCTTGGGTCGCGGCTTAGAACTGTCGCTCGAATCGGACATGCCGGTTACATCCTCCAACGTAAAGAGTTCTCAACACTATATCAAAGCGTCTAGGTACGTGCGAAATTTGCACCATACGCGACCCTTTGTTTACCCATTCTTTGCCTGTTGACGCATCAACGGCGAACGTCCATAATGCGCTTGCATTAAATGTTGACGTATTAACATCTTATAGGAGAATACCGCATGGCTCAAAACGCACGTTCCCATCGAAAGCTCAAGATAGCCGGCATCGTTGCGCTGGTGTTCGTTGTAGCGCTGCTGGGGTTTGCCGGCAACTTTCTGTTTGACTTTGCCCTGAACCCCCAAGCGCCGTACACCATGAAGATGATGCAGGATAGCAAGAACGACAAAAAAGGTGAGCAGCCGGATGCCGAGGAAACCGAGGCGCGGGCGTGGTTTAAAGAGAACCGCGAGAGCAGCAGCCTCACCGCGGACGACGGGACCGAGCTTGCCGCCTGGTATTTTGCCGCGTCGGAGAGCACGCCCGACTACGCCGTCTGCCTGCATGGATATACCAACGAGCCCATCGGCATGGCCCGATACGCCAAGCGCTTCCACGACCGCGGCATGAACGTACTCGCGCCTGCCGCCCGCGCCCACGAGCGTTCCGGCGGCGACTATATCGGCATGGGCTGGCCCGAGCGGCTCGATGTTATCGCATGGATCGGGCGAATTGTTCAGGCCGACCCCGAGGCGCGCATCCTGGTCTTTGGTGAGTCGATGGGTGCGGCAACCGCCATGAACGTCGCGGGGGAATCTCTGCCCGCAAACGTGAAATGCATTATCGAGGACTGCGGTTATACGAGTGTCTGGGACGAGTTTTCTCTGCAGCTCAAGGACGTGTTCGGCCTGCCCAGCTTTCCCTTGCTCGATGTAGCAAACTTGGTATGCAACGTGCGCGCGGGCTACGACTTTCATAAGGCGAGCAGCGTGGAGCAACTCAAACACGCGACGGTTCCCATGCTGTTTATCCACGGCGACCAGGACACCTTTGTGCCGTACAGTATGCTCGACCAAAACTACGAGGCGTGCGCCAGCAAGGTCAAGCAAAAGCTCACCGTCCATGGCGCCACCCACGCCAAGAGCGCGCAGGTCGACCCCGAACTCTACTGGAACACGGTCGACGACTTCCTCGACGAGTATTTTTAGGCAAATAGTACGGTTTACTGGTCTATCTGACCCCCTAGCACTTCCGAAAAGCCGCCCGTGGGCACTGTGCTCACGGGCGGCTTTTGCTAACGCTGCGCTACAAAAGCGCTTGATTTGTCCAATAGCTAGACGCTACTTGACCTCGATGAGCTCGTACTCGCTCGTGCCCAAGCCGATCTTCTCGGCATGCGCGATGCACACGCGCCAGTCGGTGTCGGGATGCGTAATGCAGAAGGGGTCGTGCGCCTGCTCGCCCTCCAGATGCTCGTGGTTATGCTCCATCTTGGCCGCGCTATCGGTGAGCTCGGTGTTGGGCAGTGGCTCGGACGCCATGACGGCGTCGGCGCAGGCCTGGTCGATGGCGACCGGGTCGAAGCTCGCGAACATGCCGATATCGTTGACGATAGGTGTGTCGTTTTCGGGATGGCAGTCGCAGTTGGGGCTGATGTCCATGGCAAGCGAGATGTGGAAGCTCGGGCGGCCGTCGACGACGGCCTTGGTGTACTCGGCGATCTTGCAGTTGAGCACGTCGGCCGCGGCGTCATAGCCGGGCTTGATGCAGTCCTGGTTGCATGCCGCAATGCAGCGTCCGCAGCCCACGCAGCGATCGTGGTCGATGGTGGCCACGTGCACCGTGCGAGTAGCGCCGCTGGCAAGCTCGCGCTCGCGGGTGTCGTTGAACGAGACAGCGTTGTGCGCGCAGATCTTTTCGCAGGCACGGCAGCCAATGCAGTGCTCGGCCGCGACGTTCGGCTTGCCGGCGGCATGCTGCTCCATCTTGCCGGCACGGCTGCCGCCTCCCATGCCCAGGTTCTTCATGGCGCCGCCAAAACCGGCCTGCTCATGGCCCTTAAAGTGGGTGAGGCTGATCACGATATCGGCGTCCATGAGCGCCTGACCGATCTTGGCCTCGTGCACGTACTCGCCGCCCACGACCGGGACGAGCGCCTCGTCGGTGCCCTTGAGGCCGTCGGCAATGATGATCTGGCAACCCGTAGCATACGGGGTAAAGCCGTTCTGGTAGGCGGTATCGATGTGCTCGAGCGCGTTTTTGCGGCTACCGACATAGAGCGTATTGCAGTCGGTGAGGAAGGGCTTGCCGCCCAGCTCCTTCACGACATCCGCGACGGCGCGGGCGTAGTTGGGGCGCAAAAAGCTCAGGTTGCCCAGCTCGCCAAAGTGAATCTTGATGGCGACGAACTTGTTCTCAAAGTCGATCTGCTCGATACCGGCGTGACGGATGAGGCGCTTGAGCTTGTCGAGCTGGCTCTCGCGAGCATGCGTGCGCAGGTTGGTGAAGTACACCTTAGCGGGTGCTGCGGGTGCAGTTGCGGTCATAGATCTATCCCCTCGGTCTATATGGCGTTACAGACATAGAGGATGGTACCAGTTAAAGCAGAGTTAAAGTCAAGTACGGCACCTAGTCATTGGGGATGTTCTTAAATGAGTAGTCGCAAGGGACACTCTTTCGCCACCCGGCAGTTGGGGACAGTCCCCAAGTGCCGGCAGCTAGGGACAGTCCTTTCCAGCCGGCCGGCGAGCCGGCAAGTCAGCAAAGACTGTCCCCGATGACTAGTCGTTTAAGACTGTCCCCGATGACTAGTCGTTTAAGACTGTCCCCGATGACTACTCCTGCACCTTGAGAGCTTCGGCCAGGCCCACACGTTTGATGGAACGCATGTGCAGCAACGCCACGACCAGGTAGGTCGCAAAGCCAATGCCGACGCATGCAACCATGGACCAAGCGGGCACGTAGATCTCGATATTGCCGTTGTAGGCGAGCAGCATCGAGCGGAAGATGGCCGTGAGCGAGCCAATAATGACCGGCAGACTCAGCACGAGCGACGCCGCCACGCACAGCGTGATCGAGCGGATGTACAGATGCGAGATCTCGCTATCGCGATAGCCAAAGACTTTCATGTAGCTGATCGAACGGGCGCTGTGGTCGATCACCGCCTTGGTCAGCAGGTACATAAACAGCAGGAAGATAAACACCGCGAGCACGATCATCATTCCGATCATTTTGCTCATCATGCCGATGAACTGGTCGCCCACGGCCCGCATGTCGTCGGGCGTGGTATCGCCGGCAAAGTAACGAGCATCGAGGTCGAGCTTCTCGTCGCTCACATAGCCGTTAAAGTAGGCCGCATCGTTGTCAAACAGCTCGTTAAAGTCTTCGATACTCATATAGATATTCATGTCCGACTTGGAGCCCCAGGCACAGTCCTTGCCCACGTACTCAAAGGAATAATTCTCGCCCTCGTACTTGTCGCGAAGCTTAACCTTCTGACCCTTGCTCCAGCCAAACTTGTCGAGCAGGCCACCGCCAAAGACGACGCGCCCATCGCCAACGTTGAGGTCTTTCCAATAGCGCGAATCGGACGAGATGCCGTAGACGGAAATCGTCTCCTGCCCATTTCCATCGCCGCGGTTGTATTGCAGCTGGTAAACGGCATATTTCTCGGCCTGCGCGATTGCGCCCGCGCCGTTGTCGGTCGTATTGACCGGGTGGATATCATCGTTGTCAGTGTCGATCTTAGAGGCCTTGTCGATCAGGTCGATAGCCTCGTCGCGGTCGCAGCCGAGGGCATCGGCAAGGTCATCGAGGCGCGCATAAAGCGCATCCTTCTTGTCCTGGACCTTGGCGAGCGCGTCCTGCGCCGCGGCCAGGCTCTCGGCAGACGGAGATGCGGTCGCGGCATCGGCTGCCGCCTGCGCTGCATCGGCCGCGTCCTCAAGCTCGTCATCGGCATCCTGAGCGGCAGAAAGCAGTGCGCCGTCAACCGACTGCAAACGCTCGAGTGCCGACCACTGCTCGCGCTCCTCGGCGGTGCCCTCGAGTTCCAGCGGGGCCTTGAGCGTGTACTGGTGCTCGGCGACCAGGCTTGTCTCGAGGTTGTCCGCGTAGTGCGTCATCGTGGGCAGAATCGCCAGGCCAAAGAGCAGTAGCAGCGAGGCAAACGCAATGCCCACGAAAAGCGTGGCGAAGTTGCCCAGGTTGCGCAGGAAGATGCGCAGGCGGAAGCGCGAGACAAAGCCCATGCGCTCCGGCAGCTGCAGGCCGCGCTTGGTGCCAGACTTGCCGCCCGCCTCGTGACGGAGGAACTGCAACGGCGTCTTGCCCATTTTGCGGAGCAGGCCCACCAGCGTGATGAGGATGAGCGCGGCGGCGGGAACCACGGCGCACTTCACAAAGATCTCCCAGCTCCAGTACACCTGGAAGGGCGGCAGGCTGTACGAGCCGTAATAGAGGCCGCGCATGGGCTCGGTAAAGAACGCAACGCCGAGCGCGGTGCCCAACAGCGCCGCGAGCATGCCCACGATGGCGGGAAGCGCGAGGTAGTGCAGTACGATCTCGCGACGGCGATAGCCGCTGGCGAGCAGTGTGCCGATGATGGCGATGATGCCGAGGATTCGACCGTAGCTGTGTGCTTGGCCGGTCAACCATTGGATGACATTCGCCGCTGTCATGTCGTTCGCGTATTCGGGACTGTCCAATAATAGTTCTGCACGTTGGTTGTTGATGCCGAGAAAATAGGATGCGTAGCCGACTAGGGGAGCGGCCACTGCGGTCAGTATTCCTGCAGCCCACATGAGGAACTGGTATCGGTTATACCATTTACTGATTTTCCAAAAAATACCCATGACCCCATTGAACCAGTCAAAGGCAAAGAGAAGCCCCTAAAGTCCTAAGATATTCAATCTTCCGTTTGAGCTTTAGCAATGCCCTTTTTCATTCCTCTGGTCGGGCTCATCCTGTGGATGATCTGGAAGAACGACCGTCCAAGGGACGCGGGCATGGCAGGTCGGCTTCCCGGGACAAAACCGAACCAATATTCGAACAGATGTTCTATTACGGTGGGGGC
>ERZ827101.2935-NODE-2935-length-13473-cov-14.120137_pt1 | contig 13473 bp, 6 predicted proteins | sample MGYA00519869_ERZ827101 | MGnify/ENA primary metagenome ERZ827101 (study PRJEB31778, sample SAMEA3449256) | human gut metagenome | biome: human gut; feature: human-associated habitat; material: faeces | place: United Kingdom | collected 2010/2012 ...
CTGTGCGACACGCTGGAAGGCGACGAGCGCACCGGTGCCAAGATCGTCCTGAAGGCTCTGGAGGCGCCTCTGCGCCAGATCGCCAAGAACGCCGGTCTGGAAGGCAGCGTCATCATCGACAAGATCGTCTCTGCCAACAAGCCCAACTACGGCTTCGACGCTCAGAACGAGGTCTTTGTTGAGGATATGATCGCCGCAGGTATCGTTGACCCCACCAAGGTCACCCGTTCCGCTCTGGAGAACGCAGCATCCGTCGCTGAGATGGTGCTGACCACCGAGAGCCTGGTCGCTGACCTGCCCGAACCCCCCGCTGCTCCCGCAGCCGGTGGTGACATGGGCGGCATGGGCGGCATGTACTAATAACTGCCAAAAAGCCGCATGAATCCTTGATTTTTGGAGCGAGCAAAAGCGGATTTACGCCAAACTTACGCCACTTACGCCAAAAATCAAAGCGCACTATAGGGTAACAAAATCGGCACTCGCTGAAAAGCGGGTGCCGATTTTTGTGTCACGAAAAGCTGATGGATGCTGCACGCTACACACCGTCAGCTTTTTCGTTTACAGGGGAAAAAGCGGGTGGTATAATAGAAATAAAGTTTTGTAAGAGCGCCTTCATAGTCAAGGCTATAAAAGAATGCGGATAAGCATAAAACCGGTGGATGATATGAAAATTCTGGATAACATCACCAATACCGTTCGAGATGATCTGCGGGTCGAGATTAAAAAAGGCAGCAGGGTGTCTATTGCGGCAGCCTGCTTTTCGATGTATGCCTACAAAGAGCTGAAGAAGCAGCTGGAGACCATAGACGAGTTTGAATTTATCTTTACATCCCCCACGTTTGTGAAAGAAAAGGTTGAAAAACAGAAGCGGGAGTTCTACATTCCCCGCATTTCTCGTGAAACGAGCCTTTACGGTACAGAGTTTGAAATCAAACTGCGCAATGAGATGACCCAGAGAGCCATCGCAAAGGAGTGTGCAGACTGGATCAGAAGGAAGGCTACGTTCAAATCGAACACCACCGGTGAAAATATGGCTGGCTTTATGACTGTGGATTCCGGCGCAGTACAGACCGCCTATATGCCGATTGGCGGATTTACGACAGTTGATATTGGCTGTGAGCGCGGAAATAACAGCTACAACATGGTCAACTGCATGGAGGCTCCGTTCGCACAGCAGTACATGAAGTTGTTCGATACCCTGTGGAACGACCGGGACAAAATGCAGGATGTCACAGATGTAGTACTGGAGAATATCAGCACGGCTTATGCTGAAAATTCCCCGGAGTTCATCTACTTTATGACGCTGTATCATGTGTTCAGCGAGTTTTTGGACGACATCTCGGAAGACGAACTGCCGAATGAGGCAACCGGATTCAAGCAGAGCAAAATCTGGAGTCTGCTGTACGACTTCCAGAAGGATGCGGTGCTTGCTATCATCAATAAGCTGGAAAAGTACAACGGCTGCATCCTTGCGGACAGTGTTGGCCTTGGCAAGACCTTTACCGCACTGGCAGTCGTAAAGTATTATGAGAATCGAAACAAGTCGGTTCTGGTGCTGTGTCCCAAAAAGCTGGCGGAAAACTGGAATACCTATAAGGACAACTATGTGAACAACCCGATTGCATCGGATCGGCTGAATTATGATGTCCTGTTCCATACAGACCTGTCCAGAAGCGGCGGAAAGTCGAATGGCCTCGACCTGGATCGCCTGAACTGGGGCAACTATGATCTGGTCGTCATTGATGAATCGCACAATTTCCGTAATGGAATCGGAACTCATAGCAAGACGCAGGACAATCGTTACCAGCGGCTGATGGATAAGGTGATCCATGCCGGAGTCAAGACCAAGGTGCTGATGCTTTCGGCAACGCCTGTCAACAACCGCTTTGTTGACTTGAAAAATCAGTTGGCCCTTGCCTATGAGGGGAACTCCGAATATCTGGATGAAAGGCTGAACACCTCAAAGAGCATTGAAGACATCTTTAAGCAGGCGCAGAAAGCCTTTAACGCATGGAGCAAACTGAAACCAGAAGAGAGAACCACGGATGCGCTGCTGCGGACATTGGATTTCGACTTCTTCGAGCTGCTGGACAGTGTTACCATCGCACGTTCTCGGAAGCATATCGAGAAGTACTACAACACCAATGCTATCGGAAAGTTCCCAGAGCGGTTGAAGCCGATCTCTGTTCGGCCATGTCTGACAGACCTGAATAATGCCATCAACTACAACGAAATTTATGAGCAGCTGATTCAGCTGAGCTTGTGCGTCTATATGCCCTCCAACTACATCTTCGCAAGTAAGATCCAGAAATATCAGGAGCTGACGCACAATAAGGGAGAGAATCTGACCCAGAGAGGCCGTGAGCAGGGTATTTGTCGGTTGATGAGTATCAACCTGCTGAAACGGCTGGAAAGCTCTGTACATTCGTTCCAGCTGACCCTGATGCGCATCAAGAAACTGATTGATGGTACGATTCAGTCCATTGACCAGTTTGAACGCTCCGGACACGCTGATCTGGATATGTACGACATGGCCGGAGACGATTTTGACATGGACGATGAAAACACCGACTTTTTCACCGTCGGCAAAAAAGTCAAAATCGATCTTGCGGATATGGATTGGAAGAGTTGGCGTGATGAACTTCGGAAAGATGCAGAAATTCTGGAACTGTTGACCTTTATGGTGGCAGATATCACGCCGCAGCATGACACAAAGCTGCAAGAACTGTTCCAGCTGCTGTCTGAAAAAATTGAGCACCCGATCAATGCCGGCAACAGAAAAGTGCTGATTTTCTCTGCATTTTCGGATACGGCAGAGTACCTCTTTGACAATGTGAGTGCGTTTGTAAAGCAGAAATATGGGCTGAATACCGCTGTAATTACCGGCTCGATTGACGGACGTACCACGATCAAAGGCTTCAAGGCAACACTCAACAACGTGCTGACCTGCTTCTCTCCCATTTCCAAAGACCGGGATGTTCTGATGCCCGGTAGTGCCACGGAAATTGATGTGTTGATTGCGACAGACTGCATTTCTGAAGGTCAGAACTTGCAGGACTGCGATTATCTGATCAACTATGACATTCACTGGAACCCGGTACGCATTATCCAGCGTTTTGGACGAATCGACCGTATCGGCAGCAGAAACCAGTACATCCAGCTTGTGAATTTCTGGCCTGATCTGACGCTGGACGATTATATCAACCTGAAATCCCGTGTGGAGACCCGCATGAAAATCACCGTTATGACCTCCACCGGCGATGATGACCTTATCAACCCCGAAGAAAAGGGCGATTTGGAGTACCGCAAGGCACAGCTGAAACGCTTGCAGGAAGAGGTCGTTGACATCGAAGATATGTCGGACGGCATCTCCATTATGGATCTGGGCCTGAACGAGTTCCGGCTCGACCTGCTGGATTACATCAAACACAATGGTGATCTGGACAAGAAGCCCCGTGGACTCCATGCGGTGGTTCCGGCTACGGATGAACTGCCGGAGGGTGTGATCTTCGTGCTGAAAAATATCAATAACAGCGTCAATGTGGACAATCGGAACCGGATCCATCCGTTCTACATGGTTTACATCGGCATGGATGGGCAAATCATCTGTGACTACCTGAACCCCAAAAAGATGTTGGACGATATTCGGCTGCTGTGCCGTGGAAAGACTGAGCCGATCAAAGAGGTATACGAACGCTTCAATCGGGAAACAGACGATGGAAAGGACATGGCAGAAATGTCCGAATTGCTGAGTGAAGCCATTGACTCGATCATTGATGTCAAAGAAGAAAGCGACATCGACAGCCTATTCTCTGCGGGCGGAACAACGGCATTGCTCAGTCAGGTGTCCGGACTGGATGATTTTGAGCTGATTTGCTTCCTTGTTGTAAAATGAACGAACAGAGGTGAAAAATGTGCTTGGTTTGCCTATGACTACCGAGTTCAATAAACGCATCCCAAAGCAGAAGTTCTATGAGAACATCGCCGTTACTCCGGCTATGAAGAAAGCCTTTGTCGAGCAGATCAGGATCATCTACTGGCGCAATAAGATTGCGACCACTACCCTGAATCTGGCGACTGGGGAGCAGGTGACGGAGATCGAGGTGTTCGAGGTACGGCTGTCTGCCCCGGAGCTGGACGAGAGTGTGCTGCGCCAGATCGACCGGGAAATTCCGTATCACATCCTCTTTTTGCTGGAATACGAGGACAAGTATCGTGCTGTCATCGGCTACAAGGAGGCTGCGGCGGGCAAGACAGCCTTTAAGGTTGATCGCTATTATTCTACGGACTGGCTGGACGAGGAGGACCTGCCGGTGCATCTGGAAGGGCTTACGCTGGATGCTGTATACGAGAACTTTGTCCGTCAGATCGCAGGTGATGCGCTTGGCACAGGAGAAAATGCGTCCCTGAAAGACAGTGTGGAGCAGCAGAAACAGCGAGAGCAGCTGGAAAAGCAGATCGTAGCACTGGAAGCAAAAATCCGCAAGGAAAAGCAACCGAAGAAGAAATTTGAGATGGTACAGGAACTTCAAAAAATAAAAAAGCAGGAGCTATAACTGTGAGAAAAAGTATTTTTGACATTGTGAAAAATAATACGGACCAAGCAAGTGATGTAATACGATTGGAGTCGATGTTTCTTAGAGAAGGATTTCTGAGGGTCAATGGCGATACGGTATATACGTTGAAGGATTATGTTGAAGATTACTGTTTTGGAACGTGGAAATATAGAGGCCACTGTTTGGATGTTGATGATTTTCTTAAAACGGTAAATTACAATGATTTGAGACGCTCAGCCATATTCAATTTGGAAGACCTTTTTACATTGATTGAACTTATCTACAATTTTTGGAATCTTGCAGCTTGTGACTTGGAAAAAAGAGTAAATGACTTACAATGGAGTGGAAACTTCTATCATGTAAGAGATGTGATGGATGACATTTTGAGACAGTATAACTATACTGCTTATATTCCAGAAGATGATGAGTGTGTCTTGGTTATTGAAGATAAACCAGAGGTGACGGCTACTGCCGAGATTGTTCCAGAGACACTTGCACTCGATATTATTCGATATAATCACAGATTGCTAAAGGGCAACATAAATGCAAAAAAGTCAATTTTGCTTAAACTAGCAAGCGAACTTGAACCGAGAAGAAAAGAACTGCAAGAGTTAGATAAAGACCTGACATCGAACATCTTTTTCATGTTAAATAACATGAATATTCGACATAATAATCAAAATATAAATGAGCCTTCAAAATATAAGAAATATGTTGCTGAGATAGACAATCAGCATCTGGAAGACTGGTATGATGAACTATACCAAATGATGTTGCTTGCGCTTTTGCTATTGGACAATATTGAACGTCAAAAATCTATTGATGAACTAAAAGAGAAAGTGGCAGGAAAATAAAATGGAAACTCTAAAAATGCACAGCCTTGACGGTGTACAGCGCAACATTGAGCTGATCGGCAAGCTGTTCCCCAATGCAATTACCGAGGTAAAACGTGACGGCAAAGTAGAACACGCCATTGATTTTGACGTTCTGCGGCAGGAGCTTTCCGGTTCCATCGTGGAGGGTCGGGAAGAGCGTTACCAGTTTACATGGCCGGACAAGAAAAAGGCAATGTTGGCGGCCAATGCGCCCATTACGGCAACGCTGCGCCCGGTTGTAGCTGATAGCGTGGGCAAGGATGGCACACCCGGCGGCTTTGACAGCGAGAACCTCTACATCGAGGGCGATAATCTGGAAGTGCTGAAGCTCTTGCAGGAAACCTATCTGGGTAAAGTCAAGATGATCTACATTGACCCGCCCTACAACACCGGAAACGATATGTTGTATGATGACAATTTTACACAAACGAGTGCTGAGTATATGGAAAATAGTGGTCAACTGGATAAAGAAAGGAACCGACTTGTTACAAATCCAGAAAGCAATGGTCGCTTTCATACAGACTGGCTAAATATGATTTTTCCTAGACTTCGTTTAGCGAAGAGCCTTTTAGCTGAAGACGGAGTTGTTTTTATTAGCATTGATGATGGGGAATTGGATAATCTGCGAAAAGTATGCGATGAAGTTTTCGGTTCCAGCAATTTTGTCGCAGATCTCTGTGTTGTAAACAATCTTAAGGGGAGAAATGATAAAAAGTATATTGCAAGGGCCAACGAACGAATTGTAATGTACGTTAAATCACAAGAATATTCTGAACATGGTCTTTCATTAGGTGATGATGTTCTAAAGGAATATAAGGAAGAAGATTCCAAAGGTCGTTATAGGCTTTTAGAATTGAGAAAACGTGGGGGTCAAGATACACGAAAAGACCGACCGAATATGTATTACTCATTTTATGTTAATCCAGAAACAGGAGATGTTTCTTTAGAAAGGGACGCTACTTATTCTTGCGAAGCACTGCCAGTAAAATCGAATGGAGTAGATGGAAGATGGCGGTGGGGTAAAGAGACAGCACTGAAAAACATCCAGTATCTATATGGGAAAATAGTCGGCAATAAATACAATATTTACGAAAAGGATTATTTGGAAGATACTGAAGGAGCACGCAGAGTTCGCCCAAAATCCGTACTTGGTGGTGCAGCATATTCGACTGATGTAGCAACCAAAGAATATAGAGCTTTGATGGGGAGTATAGATTTTAGCAATCCGAAGCCGGTTGCATTATTGGAAGACTTGGTAACTTATGCAACTAATCCGCATAGTAATGATATAATCATGGACTTTTTCTCTGGTTCGGCAACAACGGCTCATGGTATGTTTTTGTCTAATCTCGTAGAGGCGGGAAATCGCCGTTTTGTCTTAGTGCAGCTTCCGGAAGAATGCGACCAAGAAAGCGAAGCCTACAAGGCAGGCTACAAGAACATCTGCGAAATCGGCAAGGAGCGTATCCGCCGTGCGGGCCGGAAAATCAAGGAGGATGCCGGATTGACGGCTCCGGCTGATTTGGACATCGGTTTCCGCTGCCTGCGTCTGGATGAAAGTAATATGAAGCCTGTGTACTACACGCCGGATGAAGTCGGTCAGCAGGATCTGTTCTCGCTGGTGGACAACGTGAAGGAAGACCGCACCCCGGAGGATTTGCTGTTCCAGGTGATGCTGGATCTGGGTGTGCTGCTGTCCAGCCCCATTGAGGTGAAAGAGATTGCGGGCAAAAAGGTGTTCAACGTGGCAGAGGGCTTCTTACTGGCCTGCTTTGACCATGATGTGACGGAGGAGACTGTCAAGGCCATTGCCCAGATGAAGCCCTACTATGCCGTGTTCCGTGACAGCTCCATGGCAAACGACAGCGTTGCAACAAACTTTGACCAGATTTTTGAAACGTATAGCCCGGAAACGGTAAGGAAGGTGCTATAATGATGGCTGAAATTCAATATCCAAAAATTGATCTTTATCACTATACATCCATTGGTTCACTTTTTTCTATCCTGCAAAATGAAACGATTCGCTTGACAGATTATCGTTTCCTGAACGACACACAGGAACTGTCTTATGCGCTGAACTGGTTGAAAGATTATCTTGCACCTAAAGATGAAGAAGAGTTTGGCAAAAAAGTTCTGACAGCGATTGATAATGTTGAACATGGAAAAATGGAACGCATAAAGAGTGTAAGTGATGGATCGCCGTATATGCAGCGATATTTATGCGATATTCACTATTATATTTTGTCATTGTCTCGGCGATATGATGACCTTGCAATGTGGCGTATGTATGCAAAAGATGGCTGCTGTATAAAGTTTAATAGCCAAAAATTGAAAGAATTCTTTTATGGATTTCGTGATGCAAACTTTGACAATGGTCTTATGAACCCGATAGATGGAAAAATTCAATATGAAATCAGCGAAGAATTGAAGAAGGCAATAAATTTTCACTATAATCTAAAAAATGAGCTGATGCTATATGATGATATATTAAGATTTTGCTTGCTCGTCAAGTCACCATCGTTTTCCTTCGAACATGAGTATCGAATGGGAATTCCGTTTGAAGATCAATACCTAGGCAAAAATTGTTCAAAAGAATTTTCACTATCTGGAACAACGATTCGTCCACAGCTGGAATTGAAAAATTTCCCGATAAGAGATATTATCGAAGAAATCACAATCAGTCCGTTTGTTACCTCCGAGTTGACGAAAATTGGAATACAGGAACTTTTGATTTCAAAAGGAATTTCTCCTGATGTGGTAAGGCTGTCGCAGATTTCCATAAGGTGAGAAGGGAAGATTACTGTGATAGAGAGAAAAGAAGAGAAAAAACTTTGCAGTTCAGCGGCAGAATATTTGACCTTTGTGGCTTCTACGGGTGAGAGCGATGCAAGCTATGAAATGCGCTATGAGGATGAAAACATCTGGCTGACGCAGAAGATGATGGCGGCACTGTATGATGTGGATGTGCGCACGGTCAACGAGCATATCAAAAAAATCTATGCAGACGGCGAACTGACCGAGCAGGCAACTATCCGGAAATTCCGGATAGTTCAGACCGAGGGCACTCGGCAGGTCAATCGGGAACTGACGCATTATAATTTGCAGCTGATTATTGCCGTGGGCTTCAAGGTGAACAACCAGCGGGCGGTGCAGTTCCGCAAGTGGGCGGGGCAGATCGTCAAGGATCACACCATTCAGGGCTGGACGATGGATGTTGACCGCTTGAAAAAAGGCCACATGTTTACGGATGAATATTTCGAGCGGCAGCTGCAGCAGATTCGGGAAATTCGTCTGTCGGAGCGTAAATTTTACCAGAAAGTCACAGATTTGTACGCAACTGCGTTTGATTATGACAAGGATGCAAAAACGACCCGGCGGTTCTTCCAGATGGTTCAGAATAAGATGCACTATGCTGTGCATCGCCACACGGCGGCAGAACTGATCGTGGAGCGTGCCGATGCCAACAAGGAGCACATGGGGCTTACCACATGGGAAAATGCGCCGGATGGGAAAATCCTGAAAGCAGATGTGACGGTGGCCAAGAACTACCTGAGCAAAGAGGAAATGAATTATCTGGAACGCATCGTGTCGCTCTATCTGGATTATGCCGAGTTGCAGGCCGAGCGCAAGATCCCCATGAGCATGGAGGACTGGGCAAAGCGGCTGGACGGTTTTCTGGAGTTCAACGGCAATGAACTGCTGACAGGCCCCGGTAAAATCAGCGCAGAACAGGCCAAACTCCATGCAGAAACCGAATACGAAAAGTATCGTGTCATTCAGGATCGCCTGTATGAGAGCGATTTTGACCGGTTCCTGATGCTGGAGCGGGAGGTAAACCACAAAGATGAAGTTTAGTTTTAAGATTCAGCAGTACCAGACCGATGCTGTGGATGCGGTGGCACGGGTCTTTCAGGGTCAGCCCTACAATGCAGGCGTGTCTTACCTGCGGGATATGGGAAGTCTGTCCGCACAGCCGCAGCAGCTGAGCCTTGTTTCCAACGGGGACGATGCAACACAGGTGGAGTTGCTGGATTTGATCAACGATTCCGGTTTTAAGAACGAAGCACTCCAACTAACCGACCAGGAGCTGCTTCAGAACATCCGCGCGTTGCAAGCAGAAGCAAACATCCATCAGTCGGACAAGTTGGTGGCACCGCTGGGCAGGTGTTCTCTGGATATTGAGATGGAAACCGGCACAGGCAAGACCTATGTTTACATCAAGACCATGTTCGAGCTGAACAAGCGGTATGGTTGGAGCAAATTTATCGTTGTTGTGCCGAGTATCGCCATCCGTGAAGGCGTAAAGAAGTCCTTTGAGATCACTGCCGATCACTTTATGGAGTGCTACGGCAAAAAGGCACGGTTCTTTATCTACAACAGCAGCAACCTGAATCAGTTGGATTCCTTTTCCAGCAATTCCGGCATCAATGTCATGATCATCAACACGCAGGCGTTTGCCGCCTCCATGAACGAGGACAAGAACGTGGAAGGCCGCAAGGGTGATGCCGCTGCGAGAATTATCTACACCAAGCGGGATGAGTTCGGCTCCCGCCGCCCGATTGATGTGATTGCCGCCAACCGCCCGATCCTGATTCTGGACGAACCGCAGAAGATGGGCAAAGAGGACTCTGCCACTCAGAAAGCCCTGAAAAAGTTCAATCCACTTTTCACATTGAATTACTCTGCTACCCACGCCAAGCAGCATAATCTGATTTACGTTCTGGATGCGCTGGACGCTTACAACAAGCGGCTGGTCAAAAAGATCGAAGTCAAAGGCTTTGAGGTCAAAAATCTGCGTGGTACGGACAAGTATCTGTATCTGGAAAGCATCATCATCTCCCCGAAGAATCCGCCACGGGCAAAAGTGGAGATGGAGGTCAGCTACCAGAACGGCACGAAGCGAGAGTTCCATATGCTGGATGTGGGCGATAATCTCTATTATAAATCCGGGGAAATGGAGCAGTACAAGGGCTTCGTAGTGTCGGAAATCGACCCGATCACGGGTGTTGTGACTTTTACGAACGGCGATACCATCCGCAAAGGTGATGTTACCGGTGACGTTTCCGAAAATGATATGCGCCGGGTGCAGATCCATGAAACGATCCTTTCGCACTTTGAAAAAGAGCAGGAACTTTTCAAACTGGGTATCAAGACACTTTCGCTGTTCTTCATCGACGAAGTGGCAAAATACCGCCAGTACGATGAAGACGGAAACGAGCTGCTGGGCGAGTACGGCAAGATTTTTGAGCAGGAGTATCTTTCGGTTCTGAATGAGCATCGCACCCTGTTCGACCCTGCTTATACAGCCTATCTGGATTCAACCGATGTGCATGATGTCCACAAGGGCTATTTTAGCATCGACAAGAAAGGTCACAGCGTCAACAGTTCGGTCAAGCGTGGCTCAGATATGTCGGATGACATTTCTGCCTATGACCTGATCCTGAAAAATAAGGAACGTCTGCTGTCCTTTGAAGAGCCGACCCGGTTCATCTTCTCCCACTCTGCCCTGCGGGAAGGCTGGGATAACCCGAATGTGTTCCAAATCTGCACCCTGAAGCACAGCGACAGCACTACGCAGAAGCGGCAGGAAGTAGGCCGTGGTCTGCGTCTGTGCGTGAATAAGGACGGAAACCGCATGGATGCGGAAGTGCTGGGAGATAAGGTGCAGGATATCAACGTCCTGACCGTTATTGCCAGCGAGAGCTATGCAGGATTTGTAGACGGACTGCAAAAGCAGACCGAAGCAGTGCTGTATGATCGCCCCCGTAAGGCAGACATTGCATATTTCACCGGCAAGACCATCAGGTTGGATGGCAAAATTGTCAAGGTGGATGACCGTCAGGCACGGGCAATTTATCAGTATCTTGTCCGCAATAACTATGTGGATGAGCAGGATAACGTCACGCAGGACTACCGGGACGATGTGCAGACCGGAACACTTGCACCGGTGCCGGAAACGCTGAAGCCCATTGAAGAGGGCGTGCACACGCTTGTGCAGGCAATTTATGATGACAGTATGCTCAAGTCTATGTTTGAGGATGGCAACAAGCCGAAAGTGCTGGAAAATCCGCTGAACGACCGGTTTGAAAAGGCAGAGTTCCAGAAGCTCTGGCAGACGATCAACCACAAATACGCCTATACGGTGGATTTTGATTCTGAGGAACTGATCCGGAAAGCAATCGAATACATCGACAGGGAACTGTACGTCAGTCGCCTGCAATATACCGTTACCTATGCCGGGCAGAAAGATGTCCTGAGTGCCGATATGGTGCGAGAAGGCAGCAGCTTCAGCGATGCCAAGAGCAGAACAAAAAAATTAGAACATGACTACGCAGGTCAGGTTGCGTATGACCTGATCGGCAAAATTGCAGAGGGCACAACGCTGACCCGGCATACCGTTGCACGGATTTTGCAGGGCATCAAGCCGACAACCTTTGCGATGTACCAGAACAACCCGGAAGAATTTATCGCAAAGGTGATCCGGCTGGTCAAGGAGCAGAAAGCTACCATGATCGTGGAGCATATCACCTATGATACCATTGAGGGCAGCTACGACAGCAGCATCTTTACGGCAGAGAAACACGCTTTGACGATGGATAAGGCTTACAAGGCACAAAAGGCGATTCAGGATTACGTTTTCACCGATGGCACAGCGGAAAAGAGCGTGGAACGGAAGTTTGCGGAAAATCTGGATGGTGCAGAGGAAGTCTTTATCTATGCAAAACTGCCGAAAGGCTTCTATATTCCGACCCCGGTTGGACACTACTCCCCGGACTGGGCAATCGTGTTCCATGAGGGCAAGGTGAAACACATCTATTTTGTAGCAGAAACCAAAGGCACGATGGAAAGCCTGAACTTGCGCCCAATCGAGAAGTCCAAGATCGACTGCGCCAAGAAGCTCTTCGCAAAATTGTCAGATGGTCTTGTGACATACGACCATGTAGACAGCTATCAAGAGCTGATGAATAAGGTACTGCAGTGACCAGTACAAAATGAATCATGAAGCGGCTGTTTGCGTAGATGCAGATGGCCGCTTCTGCATTTGACATCCTGATCGGGAGTGTGAGCGATAATATAGGGCTGCGATGAGTTTGAACGAATCAGCGATGCAATCGCACAGTCTGCATCCACCGGATGCAGTTCAAGGGTTTGACTTTCCCAACAAGTGTTTGGCAACGCAAAAATGGTCTTTGTATAACCTCTTGCTAGCGCTATGAGGCCTCTCAAAACGCCTCCCAAATTTGAAAATCACTTTGCAAGAATGATCGTCCGTTTTCAAGCTCAACTTGAAGTGGACGGTTGTTTTTCTGCTCAAAAAAGTTCCGAGTTGGTATTCCATTACAAACAGAACAAGTTGTCCTGTTCGCTCTTTTTACCAAAGTTTCCCTTGCTTTTTCTGACAAGCTGCCGAAAGTGTCGTGTTTTCAAAACTTTTTGTTGACACGGCTCGATTTTTGTGGTAGTCTATCCCAACAATTTAATATAACATATTTACTTAGAGTTCCAGCTCGGCTCCCGAAGGAGCCGGAGCAAGTTTTTGACTTTCTTATCGCTACATAACGAACCCGAACCAAGGCCATCCCGGAAGGGATGGTCAGGTTCAGGTTGTTGTGTGGCGATTTTTTTATTGCCAAATCCAGCGCCGAACCTTGAAAACCGCATGACCGTCTGCATGGGATACCCGGCGATGACCTCGCAAAAGCGAGCCGGAAAACGCCGCCGGAAGGGGGCAGGAAATCCATGCAGAGAGAACGGCTAAACGTTGATTCTTCAGTTACCAGAAAACAATGTGGTCAAATTGACCACATTGTTTTTCTGTAACGCCAGTGAAAGGAGGGTCATCTCCATGTATATGACAAACGAAGAATGGGAGCAGAACAATCAGGATTATTTGAAAGAATCGTATGAGGAAACGGGCTTTACCGCCGGAGGATACGCCGTCCACAAACTTATCTGCGGCGGCTGCGGTCGGGTGTTCTACACCACCATCTACACCAAGAAATACTGTCACAGCTACTGGTGCGGCAATCAGGCCAACAATC
>ERZ827101.2957-NODE-2957-length-13339-cov-12.091087_pt1 | contig 13339 bp, 10 predicted proteins | sample MGYA00519869_ERZ827101 | MGnify/ENA primary metagenome ERZ827101 (study PRJEB31778, sample SAMEA3449256) | human gut metagenome | biome: human gut; feature: human-associated habitat; material: faeces | place: United Kingdom | collected 2010/2012 ...
CGAGGTTTTGAAACCGCAGTCTAAGGTGCACCTTGCGAGGTGTTTTCGCAGTCTTGGGTGAACGTGAGGGGCGTCAGACCCCCGTGACGGCGGACTTTTCAAGGTGGACGTTCCGCAGGCGGTTGAGAAATTTGCTGTTTTCAACCGCTCGAAAAAGTGATTTCCAAGTGAGAGCAATTTTCGGCGCAGATCGTACATATTTTGCGCCGCTGTAGTCAATGAAAGGGCTTCTTGACCGTTCAAAAATCGCACCGCTGTAACTAAAGAAGAACGCCTCCGGCAGCGCAAGAATTGCGTCGCCATAGACAAAGATGGGGCAGCGAAGTTCCTCCAAACTCAAATGATAACTTTCTGATAACGATTCCTCTTTTCAGTAGCTTTGTCCCCTTGGTTACGGTATTGTTCGTTGGCAAAGGAGGCTGATACCATGCCGAAAAGACGAGCAAACGGCGAGGGCAATATCCGAAAACGAAAGGACGGACGCTGGGAGGGAAGATACACTGTCGGTCACGATCCGGAAACCGGAAAGGCCATCATCAAGAACGTGCTGGGTAAAACGCAGGCCGAGGTCAAGGAGAAACTCAAAAAAGCCATCGAGGAAAACGTCGGCATCGACTACGGACGGGCCAAGACCTACACCGTGGGGAGTTGGCTGGAGGTCTGGATGGAGAACTACGCCAAGGTGAAACTCAGACCGTCCACGTTCAAGACCAGCCAAGGTTTTCTGAAAAACCACATCAAGCCGCAGATCGGCAGTGTTCCGCTGGCAGAATTGACCTCTCTGGACTTGCAGCGGTTCTACAAGCACCTGCTGGACGGCGGCCGGGTAGACCGCATCGAGGCCAAGAAAAAGCCGAAAGGGTTAGCGCCCAAGACGGTTCGCAACATCCACCAGATGATTTGCTCGGCATACAACCTCGCTATGGAGCAGAAGCTGGTGAACAAAAATCCTACACAGGGCTGTGCCTTGCCAAAGGTAGAACACAGAGAGATGCAAACGCTGACCGCCGACCAGCTCAGCTCCTTCTTCCAAGAAGCCAGGGATAGCGGCGTGTACGAACTCTACTACCTCGATCTCGCCACCGGACTGCGGCGGGGCGAACTGCTGGGGCTAAAGTGGACGGACGTGGACTTCCAGCACGGAGCACTGAAAATTCAGAGAGCCATCTCTCGGCAGAATGGCAAAGTGGTCGAAGCCCCGCTGAAAACGAAAAACGCCTACCGCACGCTGACCCTGTCGGCGGATGCGATAGACGTTCTGATGCAACAAAGAAGAAAAACGGGCAACAGCGAATGGGTATTCCCATCGCCCACCGGAGGCCCCATGTCGCCGGACAGCGTTCTGCATATGCTCCAGCGGGTGCTGAAACGAGCAGGGCTGCCCCGCATCCGATTCCATGACCTGCGCCACCCGTATGTCAAGCACACGACAAAAATTTTTATTCTGCGCTTGAAGGTTCTTCAAGCGCAGCGCGATCCAGATAGGCGCCGAAAAACTTGCGGGGCTTTTCGGCTTCATCGGAAAGGACTCAAAGCTAAGCTGATTGAGCCTATCCTGCAATAAAAGCGATTTTTAAATTACTCCCCTCTCAAAAAATGTCCTTGTTTTTGTATGCGATCTCGATACGCTTTTCGGGGAACACATACACCTTATCAATCAGAAGACTGGTCAGTGCGGTTGTCAGCCCATTGACACTGAAAACTGCTTTTACTGCCTCCTGTTGACTGTTCTGCCGCTCCTGTTCATTCTGCTTTTGTTTCACCTATGCCAATACTGCGGCATACGCATTTTTTGTTTTCAAAAGCAGTTCATCACACGCGGCTTTTTCAGCGTGAGGAATATAGCCTGCTCCAGCCCAGCCGCATTGACCTTCAGATTGTGGCAGCGGCTTGTTTCATCAGCATGGGAATGACGGCACATATAGTATGGCGTTTTCCGTGATATGCGAGACAGGTGCGTTTTTTTAAGTAAATGTCTGCACAATAGCAACGGCGTGCGTCTGTGCCCACCCCAAAGCTAAGAGGACGTTGCGCATATTGAATAAACGCGGGTTCATTGATGAAAGGAGACGTGTAGAGACTCAAAAGCGGAAACCGTTGCCAAGCATGTAACCGCTACTCCATTTGCTACACCAAAGTGAGTGGAGGGAGTTCACAGAGAAACGGGAATATGCGAGATATTTTGTGTCATTATATGACATCAATAATATGAAGTTAGAAACCGCTTTTCTGCTTTCTCCCAGTCAATAAAGGAAAACCAAGCATCCAAATATTTTTCCTTATCAAACTGATTATCCAGAAAATATGCGTGTTCCCACATATCAATAGCCAAAATGGGTTGCACTGAATCCAACGCTACCGCTTCATTATCGCGCGTAATTGCAATGTGGGGCCCTCCGTTCCTTTCAGAAACCAGCCAGACCCACCCAGAACCAGGAATACTTTCAGCGGCCTCAAGTAGCAGCCGTTTGAATCTTGGCATGGAGCCATAGATAGAGATCAGGACTCCAACCAAACGGTTAAGCGGCGGGGATCCGATTTTATTTTGGATGCTGTCAAAGTATAGTTCGTGGTTGTAGACGGCGCCCGCTGCCGATTTTAACTGTTTTTCCTGGACAATGGGCAAATTGATTTTCTGAGTGAGAAGATTCTCCAGGCTTGTGTCTTCCAGACGGTGCTGTACGACAAGCCGATTGAGCTCCTGAACCTTTTTCGTATAATATCGATTATGGTGCAAGTATAACGTATCAGGATCACAATATGGCACGAATGAAATATAACCATAAGAGAGTTGCTTGGCTTGAAATGGATATCGACTCATATTAGTCCCTCCTCTATGCTGAGCTCTTGTATACCCAGTTTTCATGATACTATGATACATTATATGTGCCAAGGAGCGGCCTGTGATTTATCCAAGAGCGATTCCCCGCCCAAATGGGAGGGTGGTGGAGGTGCCGCTGAAAGCAAAAAAACTTTTATCGCAACATCTCCATCTCTGGAGATACAATAGAAGTTCTCGAGGCGCAGAAGAAAAAAGTAACTGGTGAGTATGTATTCCCATCGCCGAACGGCAACCCCATCTCCCCAGATAGCGTGCTGCATATGCTGCTCCGGGTACTGGCGCGGGCAGGACTGCCAAAGGTACGGTTCCACGATCTGCGGCATACTTTCGCAACGCTGGCGCTGCAAAACGGCGTGGACGTGAAAACGGTCAGCAGTATGCTCGGACACTACTCCGCAGGCTTCACACTGGACACTTACGCCCACGTTACCACCGACGCCCAACTGAAAGCCGCCCAGACCATGGGCAATATCCTATCCCGTGCGGTATAGACCTTTCCGCTACCCGCTCCCGTTGGGGTCAGCGTTTGGGTCAGGAAAAAGCAACTCCCAAAAAACGGAACTTATGAAAAGCAAAAGTCCTCGAAATCAGATGATTTCGAGGACTTTTGGTACGCCGTGAGGGATTCGAACCCCCGGCCTTCTGGCCCGTAGGTTGTCTCACGCACAAATCGGAGTCATTTCAGCTCCGATTTGTGCTTTTTGCCACCGTTCATTCGGCGGATTTTCCGTTGTTTCCGTCCAGCCCTGCCCGTTCCAATTCCATTCTGGGTCAAAAGTGGGTCAAAGAGGATTTTATAATTACGAACCGCAAGTTGTAGGGTACAATATCTTATCGACCTGCCTTAGCTTGCTTATAAAGCAGAATGTCTTTGATAAGCAATAACAGAAAAACAGCTTGCAGATCCGAAAACTTGCACGCTGCCTTCTGAAAAATCTATGCTTTACTGCACCCGAGATCCAGCCAGAATCATCCGGACGATCATCTACCGAAATAATATAGATACAGATCCTCCATATTGGGTGCTGCTGCTACTGCGTCGGGTCGAGGGGCGCTTTTGCTGAGCAGACGGATCACACTTTTTCCGTCTGTGTGCATAACATTGCTGCAGGTATATTGCTTTGTGAGTGCCGCTTCGTCCGCAGCAGGAACTGTAACGAGCCAGACTTGCCCGTTCAGCTGCTCCAGCAGCGAAGCAGGCTTTTGCATTTCGAGGACAACACCTTTCCGGAGCAGAATGATTTCGTTTGCGACTGCTTCGAGATCCGATACAATATGCTTCACATCCAGAAAAGTACCCCAAGGCTCAGTATGGCCGGTGAACCGCTGCATGAACGAAGCGTAGCAATACTTGTAGCCATGGGTACAGCCCACATAAGGATTGACCGAATAGCCGCCCACCGGCAGGGTGGATTTTGTCATGATATTTTTTGTCTCCACATCCCGGATCAGGATGCCGTTGTTGTTCACTTCCGCCATGTTTTTTGCACCTCCAATACCCGGCAGAAAGCCAGGGGCAGCTCTTGTACCATGCTTTCCTCGCCGATGACGGAAAGCAAATCTTCCTTCATGAACACCGGGATGCCCAGTGTGTGAGCCTGATCGGTCAAATTCCGTACCCACTCCGGTTAGGATACGGTTTTACCTTTCCTGCGTCCGGTCTCAGTACCGATGACGATCCATTCGATGCCAGTAAGGTCTACTGTGCCGATGTTGTCAAACATGGGTTCAAAGGTCACATAGTAATGCCCGCCGCTGATGTGCTCCCGTAAAGTCTGGATGCGGTCCTTTTCCTTGCTGGAGGTCACAGTCACGCCGAACCAAGCGTTGTCTAATGGGGTGGAAAAGACGATGTCCTCCGGCCTCTTCGTCAAGAACAGATAGTCATTATTGTTGTATATCCAATTTATACTCGTTCCTTTTTCTTCTTTCGAATCGGCATGAACATGGTTACATTCCTCCTTTTATAAAGCGACTTATCCGGTTCATCGTACCACCGTTTACAGCGGTGTCTATTTCATCTTTTGCCTCGCGCCAGTATAACGGAATATATTATTTCAAGATTTTTCCAATCAGCTTCGTGTACAGATCCGGAAGCACGTCAAAGTTATAGCGCTTGCAAAGCCGCTCTGTATACTTGTGCATATCCTTTCCATAGCTCCCAAGGACAATCGCCGGTACTTTGAATTTTTTCAGTGCCTCGGCAGGGAACTGATATACCGTGTTGATGCCGACAAGATTTTCAAACAGTTTGTCAAAATTCAGGCCGTCGGCAAGCCAGGTGTAACATAGATCCGATATCCCGTAATACTCGCTGGTTTTGATCGTCTCCCCATACCTCCTTGCTGCGTATGCGATGATCTCATCCACATATCCCAGCAGCTCGATGGTCGCAGGGTCCTCTCTGTCGACGTTTACATCCGGATAATAGGGCGGCAGGATCGATACGATGATCATCGGCCGTTTATCCTCATACAGCTCGCATAGGCGCTTGACCAACTTGATGCAGATATCCTGAAGCTCCGGATTTTCCTTTGAAAGCTCATCTGCATAATCTTTAAGATATGCCTGAAGATCGCCACGGAAACTTTTTTCCACAGCCCTCATGATTTCGCGGAACGTTTTGACGCAGGGGCTTGCCTTGTAGTACTCTGGCATAGAGCCGGAAAGCGCCGCGTACTTCTCCGCTCTCAGTCGCATCAGGTCAACGGTGTTTTTGAAGGCTTTCTCCGCAACGCCGATCAGCTCCTGCATGGTTGCTTCCGGCTGCATCTGTATCGTCGCAATGTTGTAGTATGTTGCCGCGTAAAGTGATGTGGAGAGAGAATAGGTCGTCTTCATATCCTGAAGCTTGAGTCCTGCGGGCGGTGCCGTGGTGATCCCGTGATTTTGCTGGCAGAATTTCGGATTCAGCGCCATTTCCTGGTAGACCGCCGCTGCCAGCAGATTTGCATCAAGGCCCTTCAGCGGTTCCTCACCGTGCGTAGCTGCGCCTACGCAGAAAAACAGGGGCATTAGCTTGCCGGAGCCGCCGTATTGAATGTATTTCACGCCGTCCTCCTGCCTGTAGACCATAAAGCCCTCTGTCAGGAGGAACGCTTTGTACAGAAGCCCGTGCTGTTCTGCAAAATCGTTAAAAAACGGGATCGCGGCCAGCATACCTTCGGAATTCGTTTCCTCACCGCAGACTGCCACATAAAGCAGATTGCCGTTGATGCCGCCTTCCTCGGAATAGTGCCGCAGCAGCTCCAGACACAGAGCATGGCCAAACTTCATATCGGCCGTGCCGCGTCCGAAATACCAGTCGTCGCTTTCATAATCCTTTCGGCATTCGTCGTTAAGATACAGTTCGTTGATGCGCTTTGAAATGCTCTCCACATCGTAGGCGATATCCTTGAGCTTACCGAATTCTTCAATATCGACGACATCATAGTGCCCACTCAGAACAACGGTGTCCGGTTTCTCCGGCGCACATTCGAGATAGGCTGCTACCAAGTAGCGGTCAAACGGATCATCCTTGATCGGGATTAGCATAACATTCTGCATGTTCTGCTGAAAATACGGGATCTCCCGCAGCATTTTCTCCAGTTGATATGCAGCCTTCACCTCGTCGCTCGTGCCGGAAATGCTCGGTACTGCAATCAGCCGCTTCATGTTTTCATATATCCGGTTCCCATCCATCATAGCTTTTCACCTCGTTAAAAGATCGAATACTCTTTTCTGCCGCTGTCGTAAACAGGGCTGCCGCACAGACCTGACGGGAAACACCCAACCGATCGGGGCGGTAGCCCTTCGTTTGCTATATTACAGTTTTGGTCCGCTGCACCGCCTTAACTAATGCCCCAGCGGAAAGGCCTGTACACTCAGACGTCGATATTCAGCGCCGTGACACCTTTCTCCTTTGTATAGATGTACGAAACAATATAAATCAACAGGTAGCAGGGGGCGCAGACATAAATCGCCGTCGCCTCGCTGGGGTCCATCAGTGTGACGACCAACATCACCAGGAACGAAAGAATGCCGAGAATAGGGACCAGCGGATACGAAGCGACCTTAAAGGTAAGATCCTCGACCTTGCCTCCCTCGGCGATATATCTCTTTCTGAATCTGTACTGGCAGAGGCAGATCACGGTATAGAGGAAGATATTGCCACCTCCGATGAAGTAGATCAGAAACAGATAGACAGTGTCCTCAGCAACGAACTCAGAGACGATGCCGATAAGTGCGAACGCCATGGAAACGCAGAGCGCAACAATAGGAACACCCTTTTTACTCGTCTTTGCGCAGATCTTCGGTGCCTGACCAAACTTGGCCATCGACCAGAGGTATCTGGCGCAGCCATAAGCAAAATAATTGCCGGACGTCAGCGCTGAGGAAAGCACCAGAATATTTACGATCAGTGCAGCGCCATTAAGTCCTGCATGCCTGAATGCATAAACAAACGGACTGCCAAGCACGGAAGCCTGATCCCAGGGCAGCAGGCCGGCCACCACAGCAATGGAGATCACCGTGGCCCCAATCAGAACAAAGACAGTCAGGTTAATCATCTTGGGGACCTTTTTAACGTCCTCCAGTTCACCTGCGGTAGAGCCAATTAGCTCAGTACCAGCATACGCATAGAAGGAAGTGAGGATAACGGCACCCATTCCGGCAAGACCAGCGGGAAACAGGCCGCCGTTGTTCGTGTAGTTGCTCAGGCCAATCACGCCCTGATCTCCAGCGCCGCACATCAGTGCAACACCAACGATCACAAATGCAACAACGAGTAGGATCTTCAGGCTGGAGACCCAGAAAGAGACCTTGCCGAACAGGTTGGCGTCGAGGATGTTTACTCCGAACATGACGACCGAGAAGATAACGATCCACAGCCAAGTTGGGGTACCGGGCAGGATATCGCGCATGATGATTGCTGAGGCAACAATCTGTGTTGTGATCGTGGCCGCGCCGCCAATCCAGTTGACCCAGCCGATCGTAAAGCCCATGGCGGGATTGATGAACTCTGTGGAGTACGCCTGCAAACTGCCGGATACTGGCATCGCTGCGGAAAGTTCACCAAGGCAGGTGGTCATAAGCCACATAATAAGGCCGCCGACCAGGTACATAACAATCGCCCCGCCGGGACCCGCCGTTGCAATAACGTCGCCAGAGCTCAGGAACAGACCGGTTCCGATCGTTCCGCCCACGCCAACCATGACGGCAGAGCTGGTCTTCATCGTTCTTTTCAAGCCAGTGCTTGCGGCCATGACTCTTTCTATCGATGTCTTTTTCTCGCTCATTTTTTACCTCCCAAAAATACAAGAGTTGAATGAATATTCATTCAAACTTTATAAAGCAAAGTGTGTGCCATTCTTTTGCTTTTTCGTTTTCTAAGCCGAAATGACGGCTCAGCGTTGTATTCCTGCCTTAAAAGCTGCACAGGAAACAGACTGCTCCTTCAACAGAAAGACCTTTGACTACGCGGACTTTTTCCTATTATATCATAATAAAAGCTTGATTTGATCAGCATAACGGATGCACTCCGTTGAAAAGGATTTCCATATAGTTTATTATCGATCATGGCTGACCGTCCGACTCTCGAGCAGAGGTCCTGCTCTGCCGATTCCCGACAATAACAAGATTTTTATAAAAATAATAAGTTTTAATCGGGTTTATCCTTTTTTCGATTTACGGCAGCGGACAGAGATGATTTATATGGTACATCCCGCTGCATTGGATATAAACATGATATTTTTCTGCACAGGATCGGCGCAGAACATTGGCATGAAGTTTGCTTGTAAAAAAGCATATTGCCGTATTTTCCATCGGTCGTCTATCATACCAGCTTTTTGATTGAAAGGGGATCATTTATATGAAACAGGAATTAAAAGAGAGCATTTTAGAGCAGCTGTCCAGGATGAACGGACAGGTCGGCTTTTACTACAAAAACCTGATCAGCGGCGAAACGCTCACCTATCACGAAAACGAGCAGTTTCGCGCTGCAAGCGTGGTCAAGCTGCCGCTTCTTGCCGGTATGATGCTCATGTGCGAGCAGGGCAGGACCAGTTTCGATGAGTTGATCACCGTGCATCCGGATCAGATGCATCCGGATACCAGCGGCGTGCTGCCCTTCATGACCGGCGACAAAAACGGCGATGTGACGCTCGACATCAACACACTTTATAAGTTTATGATCGTCATCAGCGACACGACGGCCACCAATGCGCTCTATCACCACTACGGAAACGACACCGTGATTGCCGTGCTGCGCGAGCTGGGACTCAAGGGTACTCAGTTCAACCGCGAGTATTATGATGACGTGCGTGAGAGCCAAGGAATACAGAATTACTTCGTCCCCGCTGAGCTTGGCGAGCTGCTTGAAAAGATGTTCCGCAGAACGCTGGTCAGCGCTAAGGCCTCCGAAGAAATGGAGGATATCCTGCTGTACCAGCAGATCAACCACAAGATGGGCGGTTGCCTGCCCGTGGGCTATCCCATTGCGCACAAGACGGGTGAAGAAGAGGATAAAACGCACGACGTCGGTATCGTCTATACCCGCGAGCCGTTCGTGGCCTGCTTTGCCTCCTATCAATCGGATATTCCAACCTATGAGGACTTCATCCGGAAAACAACGCTTGCGCTCGCGCTCGATATCGATCCTGAGCTGAAGATCTATCCGCCTATGGCGGATCGATTCAAGCTGCTTTGATTCCTCTGAAAAACCAGCACCAATCTTTTCAAGACCTACCTCGTAAAAGGAGTTGCAATATATTATGGGAATTCATCACGTAGAAAGCCTTGACCTCCACTCCAAGTGGCCGTGCGGAGCTAAGGACCTCATCACGGACGTGCCGGGGGTGCTGGTCGGCCATACCACGCTGATCGACTCGGCAAAGGATATCCACACGGGCGTAACGGCCGTTCTCCCGCACGGGGGCAATCTGTTCCGCAACAAGGTCATGGCCGCCTGCTCCGTCATCAACGGCTTCGGCAAGAGCATCGGCCTTTTGCAGGTGCAGGAGCTCGGCACGATAGAGACCCCCATCCTCCTGACCAACACGATGAGCATCGGCACGGCCTATACGGCACTTTGCAAATACATGCTGGAGCAGAACTCCGATATCGGCGTGAGCACCGGAACCGTCAACTGCCTTGTCACCGAGTGCAACGACGGCACGCTCAACGACATCCGCGGCATGCACGTGCAGGAATCGGACGTCCGCAGTGCCATTGAAGCGGCAGGGTCGGATTTTGCTGAGGGCTGCGTCGGCAGCGGAAGCGGCATGTGCTGCCTTGGACTCAAGGGCGGCATCGGCTCCGCCTCGCGTGTGTTGGAGATCGACGGTGCAAAATATACGGTTGGCGCGCTCGTCATGTCCAATTTCGGCGCGCCCGGGAATCTTGTGATCGGCGGCCGGCACTACGACACGAACAAAACCTGTATTTCGGACCCGAGAGACCGCGGCTCAATCATCATCATTCTGGCAACGGATATCCCCCTCTCCGAGCGGCAGCTCGGGCGCGTGGCCAAGCGCGCCACGATCTCGCTCGGGCGCGTTGGTTCGTTCTGCGGCAACGGCAGCGGCGATATCGCGATCGCCTTCACCACAGCCAACCGCATTCCGCACTACAGCGACCACGATATCCTGACCTGTCGGATGTTCTACGACGAAAACATCGACAAGGTGTTTGAGGCTTCTGTCGAAGCGGTAGAGGAAGCTATCGTCAGCTCGCTCTACCACGCCGAGACCACGCACGGCATCCGCGGCAAGACCGCCGTCGGCCTGCGTGATTTCCTTGCCATTTGATCGTTACCGACCTTCACCATCCTCTTCACCAAGCAAAAAGGAGAGAGCTTTCCGGCTCTCTCCTTTTTGCTTTATTCTTTGTTCCAGTCATGTCAGGCTTTCCTTCTCAAGCTCGCGCAGTCCTTTTTCCGTCAGGCGCGTTCCCTGTCGACCCTTGCCGACCTCGGCAAGCCCCTGCCCGACAAGCGCGGCGAGCAGCTTGCGCAGGTAGACATCGCTCGCCTTCACGCCCTGCGCAGAAAGCGCCTGCATGAGCTCCGCACGGCCTACGCCGTGGTTCGGCGCCTGCCGCTGTGCGATCAGCGCGAGCACCTGCATCTCAACATTCTGCTGCGTCTGTGCAGTGGGACGCGGCACGCCTGTTTCGCAGCGTCCCGCGACCTGCTGCGGCAGCTCACCGAGCGTCTTGTAGTAAAGCGCGCAGTTTTCCAGCTCCCGCACATTGCCGGGCCAGTCATAGCGCAGGATCGCGTCCATATCCGCTCCGGTCAGGCGCGCAGCGTCTTTTCCCATAAAGTTTCGGAACAGGACGGAGATATCCTCTTTTCGCTCGCGCAGCGGCGGGAGCGTGATGGCGATGGCATTGAGCCGGTAATAGAGGTCGGCGCGGAAGCGCCCCTCCTGCACGGCCTTGAGCAGATCCCGGTTCGTCGCGGCGATGATGCGCACGTCGACATCGACGATCTTGTCGCTGCCGACCTTCATGATCTGCCGCTCCTGCAAAACGCGCAGCAGTCCCTGCTGCAAGCGCGGTGAGATATCGCCGATCTCGTCGAGGAAGATCGTCCCGCGGTTGGCCTGCTCAAAATAGCCGAGCTTTCCCCGCTTCTTCGCGCCGGTAAATGCCCCCTCTTCATAGCCGAACAGCTCCGATTCGAGCAGTGATTCCGAAATCGCCGCGCAGTTCACGGCGATAAAGGGCATGTTCTTTCGCCCGGAGTAGTTGTGGATCGCCTGCGCCAGCAGCTCCTTGCCCGTGCCGCTCTCGCCGCCGATGAGGATCGTATAGTCCGTCACGGCGGCTTTTTTGGCCATCCGAATGCAGCGACTCATGCTCTCGGAGACATGCTGGATATCGCTAAAAACATGCTTTGCGTAAAGGCCTTTTTCCCGCAGGTGCTTATTAAAGAATGTCTCGATGCTTTTGAGCACGATCTCATCCTGCAATGTGACAAGGTAGCCGAGCCGTTCTTCTCCCAGAAGGACCGCCGCCTTGTCCACGATGAAGTCGCGTTCCCCCAATGTGAGCGGGTGCTGGGAGATATCCTCCTCGGTGTGGATGAGGTGCAGCAGCCTCTCTGGCAGCTGCGCGCGCAGATGCACAAAGCCCGCGGAATCCGCTCCGAACAGGACCTGCGCGCGGCGATTGCAGTAAACGACGCGGTCATCGGCGTCCAGCGCCAGCACCGCGGCGGGCGAATCGTACACATACTCATTGAGCATGCGTTCTTTGAGGAAACTGCTGAAATAGCTGACACGGTAGTACTGCATGGGCTCTACAATGTTGGAGATGTATTTGATCAGGTTGTAGGTCACGCGCGTATTGTTCATATCCAGCACATTCATCAGCTGGACCATCGAATCAAACCCTATCTCCCGGTATTCCGTGTTGATGACATGCTCGATATACGGCGGGAGCATCTGCGGCTCGTTCGGTGTAATGGCGTAACGCAGGCCGCGGTAGATGCCTTCCTGTTCGCGGTCTTTGTCGTAGGGAATCAGATTCAGATGCCCGATGCCAAGCTCGTAGAACATGAGCACCATTTCTTCCGAGCTTTGCAGCGTATCGTTGACCAACAGCACGTCCGTACCAGACGGAATGGCAAGGATCGCGGGAAGGTATTTCTTTTTGACGCTGCGTGTCATGGTCACCACATTTTTCAGCGAGGACGTGTGGCGGCGCAGCTTTGGCAGCAGGCTGCTGTTGATCACGAGGAACGCGTCTGCGGACAGGCGCACGTCCTCCGCAAGCTCGTCCATAAAACAGTCCTCTACGTCCACATAGTCCTCATAGACTCGATTGAGGCACTTGTCAAGCCATGCGATCGCCGCCGGATTCCGTCGGTCTCTGTATACTACGCATATCTTTTTCATCGAGCTCTCCTCCGTCAGACGACTGTCCTTATAATACTTCATTATATCAGGCAAATCACAGCAGCACAACCGGACAATTGCAAAATACAGCACGCTCTACGCAGCGGCAAGATAAAGCCCTGTGTTTCGGCGTGTAAGCCCTTGTGTGCGATTTTTCGCAGAGAGCCGAGTGTGTACTCGGTTTTAGGTGTGAAAGCGAACGTGGGCCGTTTGTGAGAGAAATTGAAGAACGCGATGAGAAGCGGTTTGAGATAGAGCCTGTGACGGTAACTTTTTGGCGAGATTCGTGGAAGTGATTTTAAGTGAGACTTCGAACTTTTTGAGTCGATTTTCTGGATGCTTATAGCCGTTCGATAAAAGCACAGACCGGCTATGTATTTGTCAAGCAGAGATTTCGCTTGGGATACACGGTACATAGGCCTTGTTGTCTCTCATAACAGCGTAAATGATGGAAACCATCTTCCTGCAGGCATGGCCCACGGACGCCATGTAGGGCTTCCCTTCATCCCGTTTTTTCTGGAAATAAAGCTTCAGCGCCGGATCGTGAAGTACTGCTGATGAAGTCGCCAGCCAAATGGCGTGCCGCAAATAAGGCGAGCCTCGTTTGGACATACGGTTT
>ERZ827101.2963-NODE-2963-length-13293-cov-2.294002_pt1 | contig 13293 bp, 13 predicted proteins | sample MGYA00519869_ERZ827101 | MGnify/ENA primary metagenome ERZ827101 (study PRJEB31778, sample SAMEA3449256) | human gut metagenome | biome: human gut; feature: human-associated habitat; material: faeces | place: United Kingdom | collected 2010/2012 ...
GGCATCCGGCGGGAGAAAATCGTCTTGACAAAGGGAATTCCTCCTTACACAGCGGCAAAGGGGACAAGACACCCGGGGAGAAGCCAACCGGATACCACTGCGCAGTGGAAGACAAAAAACGGACGGGGGCCAGAAAAGGCCCTCCCGTCCGTTTATGTATATTGTATATATAGAAAGGACCGTTTAGATCCAGGTATCCACCGGTATGGATTCCGGCGCCTGTTCCAGCAGGTCCGGATTCTTCAAGAGCCGTTTCAGGGAACGGAAGGATTCCGAAAAATAATACTCGTCGCAGATCCGCTCATCGACGACAAAGCGCAGACGGATAACCCTTTTTTCCCGGATAGTGCCGTCCGCCTGCCGTTCCAGCACCGTTTCCTTTTTCCCCATCGCCATAAAGAGGGACGTGGTGCCGAAATCGTAAATATGGTGATAGACCGGGCCGATACCGAGGGAACCAACATCGGTGATATACATAGAGGTATGGAAAGGGCTCAAATGGTTCAGCGCCTTCGGCATGAGCCCCCAATGGTCCAGAATATTGACCACGTTTACGATCGCACGGGTCAGCCAGGCCGGGCAGATGTCGAGGATCCGCGCGACCATGTCGGTGTCGTTTTCCACATCGGGATCCCGGACTTCATGCTGAATGGCCCCGTTGATTTTGCGGTAGACGTCGAAAACCGTATCCGTCCCTTCGAAATCCGGCTTGATCACCACCTCTTCCGCATCCTTCGACAGGCTGCGCTTGACGGTCATGGAAATGGTCAGACGGTTGCGGGCGTAGGTTTTCCCCCCTACAACGAAACGGTTGAGCCAGGGCCGCAGGGTAATCATGCGGACGCTCGCCGCGATAAACAGATGGAACATCGAGAATCCGGGCATGTTTTCGTTCCGCCGGAGACGCCGCACGTATTTTTCGAGTTCCTCGATTTCCACAACATCATCGAACAGGACCGAACTATCCGAACGGCGTTTCATAATATGGGGCATCACGGAGAAAAACGACTGGGTATGCCGCAGGCGCCAGCCGTCATACCGATCGCCAAAGCGCCGTTTCCTGGTTTCTGGCATCATGATGTTCCATCCTTTCGCAGGCATGCCGGAAGGCGGTCCCCTTATCACCAAAGGCCCCGTACCGCGATTCGCCTCTGGATACGGCCGTTTTTATTATACCATTTGAAGGCGGCCTGTCAATTGGACAAATGGTTAAGAGTTCGTTTTTCCTGCTAAGAATCCCGATACCATCTCTAAAGTTTGATTGACTTCTCTTAAAATTCACTGTAACATTTGGTTGAATTCCTATGAATATTAATATCGAATGGGGGTTGCCCAATGAAAAAGCAGACGTATATCAAGCTGCCGGTGCAGGAACCTGTCATCCAATGCATCACGCAGGATGCGTATCTGCAGGCGGTCGGACTGAACAGTGCGGCTTTCTATCCCTGGATGATGGGCCAGTTCGCACAGTTATGGGCCTGCGATCCAAGGATCGCGGCGGGCGGCGTGTTCCTCTATTTCGTCGCCCCGTCGTATTGGTTTGCTTGCCCCCATCTCTATACGCAGGAGATGTCAAAGGAAACCATCAATGTACGGTATGACCGGATTGCAGATTTTTTGACCGACAGCCTTTCCCTCGGCCAATATGTTATCTTGCCGGTTAACCGCCGTTTTATCGACGCGTTTCACGATGATGGGGACGGTACCCATGATATGATGATTCACGGATACGATATGACCAAGGGGCTGTTTTATATTGCGGATTTTTTCGAAGGGAATTTCCGCCTTCGGACATGCCCGTTCGAGGATATGGAAAACGCGTACTTTACCGATACCGTCAATCCCCTTTCCTGGCACAACACGGTGAGGCTGGTCTCTCCCGACCATCACCGGCGTCATTTTGACTTTCATCTGGCGGCCTCTCATGACTTTGACACACAGGCGGTCTGTACCCAGCTTGCAGACTATATTCGAGGTGAAAACAGCCTGTACCGCTACCGGATCCGTCAAAAACAGCGCGATTCCTATGGGCATACGGTGGGAGGTATCCGGGTATACGACGTGCTGATGCAGTATGTCAGGGAAAGTGTGCCGGCGGAAGGCCCGTTGGATCACCGCATCTTTTATATTTTGTGGGCACATAAGCATATGCTGACCCTGCGGGCGGAATTTATGGGTGGTCTTGACGACGCCCGCCCGGCAGCGGAATTTGCCGCACCGTTTCGGGAGATTGAGGATCAGGCGCGCACCCTGCTGAATAAAGTGCTCAAACGCAACCTAAAAGGCAGCGGCCTTTCCTGTTCCGATGTGGAAGAGGCACTGGCAAGCCTGCGTGACCGGGAGGTCGAGGTGATCGGCCGCTTTTTGGAGATGCTGGAAAAAGGATAAGCGGGGCCGGAAGGATCCGGGCAAAAAGGAACCGGCCGGTTCAGCGGACGCTGTACCGGCCGGAGGATGGAAAAGGGCTTAGCAGCCGCAGCCACAGCCGCAACCGCAGCCGTTGTTCTGTACATTGCCGCAGCCGCAGCCGCAATCGTCGTCGTTGAACAGCAGGCAGAGGATGATGATGAAGAGCAGCCAGGTGCAATCACCGCCGCCAAACAGGTTTCTCAGGCACATGAGTCGATTTCTCCTTTCTTAATCGTACTATTGAAAAAGGGGAAGCTCCTTAGCAACCGCAGCCGCAACCGCAGCCGTTATTGGCACCACAACCGCAATCGTCGTCATCGAGAATCAAAAGGATGATGATGACGAACAGGATCCATGTGCAGCTGTTTCCGCCGCAAAATACGTTCCGCAGACTCATTCTTTGCCGCCTCCTTTCAATGGGTACATTCCATACTATGCCGCCTCGGGAGAATGGTTACAGCACGGCGCGGTGAAAATGCGGAGCCTTTGGATCCGGCATAAGCCGGCGAAAACAGCCGGCCGGCGCCGTCCTCCCCCGCCTGTTGCGGCAGATGGAGAATAACGGGAAAATCCGGGATAAATTTGACCATTATTGACTTTGACTTTTCCTGACCAATCGAATAAAATGAGAATAGTTTATGAGAAGGGTGGGGAAGTCATGCGCATAAGCGACGCCATAGCGGCCTATATTCTTCATAGGATAGATGAAGCCGGGGACGGTTCAGCGGAACTGCGGCGCAACGAGCTGGCGGAAGAACTCGGCTGCGTGCCGAGCCAGATCAACTATGTCATCACCTCCCGCTTTACTCCCGAGCAGGGTTATATCGTGGAGAGCCGGAGAGGGGGCGGCGGCTATATCCGGATCCACCGCGTCCAGTATACGCCGGGCTGTTCCCCGCTCATGCACGTGGTCAATTCTATCGGGGAGACGCTGGTGCCTGCGGCTGCGCAGGCGATCCTGGACAGCCTGGCCGGGGAGAGATGGATTTCCCCAGCAGCCGCCCGCCTGATTGGCGCCGCTTTGTCGGACCAGGCGTATCGGGATGTCCCGGTGGAATGCCGGGACCGGCTGCGGGCAAAATTGATGAAACAGATGCTCACCGCTTTGAATATGTAGGATATAGGAGGAAAGACGATGCTTTGTCAAAACTGTGGCAAGAAACCGGCGACAACTTTTTTAAAGAAAACGATCAATGGAGAAACGACGGAAATCCACCTGTGCGCCGACTGCGCCGGCCAGCAGGGCCTTTCGATGTGGAACGGCCTTGGCTTTGACCTGGGGGATTTCTGGGGAGCGCTGTTTTCCGAGCCGACGGCGCGTGAAAAAGCGGATACCGTGCGCTGTGAGGTCTGCGGCCGGAGCTTTGGGGAGATCGCCCAGTCGGGTAAGGCGGGGTGCCCGTCCTGCTATACCACCTTTTACGACCGACTCCTGCCCTCTATCCAGCGTATCCATGGAAAAGCCAAGCATACGGGAAAGGTACCGGCCGGGGCCGGCGACCGCCTGAAAAAGGAGCAGGAGCTCGACGCCCTGCGCCAGCAGCTCGCGCAATGCATTGCGGAGCAGCAGTATGAGGAATGCGCCGCGCTGCGGGACCGCATCCGGGCACTCGAAAAGGAGGAGACGCAGCATGACGGAGAATAAGTGGTACCGGTCTACCGGGCAGGACGGCGATGTGGTGATCAGCACCCGGGTGCGGCTGGCGCGGAACCTGCCGCGTGTGCCCTTCCCGGCCTGTATGAATCCGGAGCAGAAACGGCAGGCCGCCGATACGATCCTAAAGGCTCTGCCCGAGAGGGGCTACCGGGTCATCGACATGCACACGCTGCCTCATATCACGGCTCTGTCCCTGGTGGAACGCCACCTGATAAGTCCCGAGTTTTCCAAAAGGGAAGAGGGGAGCGTCCTGTGCCTTTCGGAGGACGAAAGCGCCAGTTTGATGATCGGCGAGGAAGACCACCTGCGCATCCAGGTGATGCAGGCGGGCCTGGAGCTCGACCGCGCGTATCGGACGGCGGATGAGCTGGACACCGCCCTGGATAGCCGCCTGCATTTCGCCTTCGACGACCGGCTCGGCTACCTGACGCAGTGCCCGACCAATCTCGGCACCGGTATGCGGGCGAGCCTGATGCTCCATCTGCCGGCCCTACAGGATGGGGGTGCTATCCAGCAGCTCGCCAACACGGTCTCCAAGCTCGGCCTGACCATTCGTGGGCTGTACGGCGAGGGCAGCAAACCGGAAGGGGCTATTTATCAGCTTTCCAACCAGGTGACGCTGGGCATCTCCGAGTCGGCCGCCATCGAAAATCTGAAAGGGATCGCCGCCCAGATTATCCGTGAGGAACGCGCGGGCCGGGAGGAGCTCTGCCGCAACCCGCATTTTGAGGACCGGGTCTGGCGTTCTCTGGGGATCCTGCGCACAGCGCGGCTGCTCCGGGGAGACGAGTTCATGTCTCTGATTTCAAATCTGCGGGTGGGGGTATCCCTGGGAATGATCGAGGGAATCTCGCTGGACCTCATCGGCGGACTGATCGGGGACGCGCAGCCCGCTACCGTGATGGCGATGGCCGGAAAAGAGATGGAGCCGGCCGAACGCGATGCCGCCAGGGCGGAAATGGTCCGCACACGGCTGGCCTGATCCGGACAGCTCAATTAGAAAGGCAGGAATATCATGTACCGGTTTAAAGGATTCACTGAAAAAGCCAATACCGCCTTGAACCTGGCTATCGAATCGGCCGAGGCGCTCGGGCATACCTATATTGGCACCGAACACATTGTGCTGGGGCTGCTGCAGGAGGGCACCGGGGTCGCCGCGTCGGTCCTGGGCGGCCGCGGCGTGACCGCCGTGCAGTATCAGCAGAAGATCGTCGAAAGCGAATCGAGCGGGCAGCATACCCGCCTGACCCCGGAGGATTTTACGCCCCGGGCGAAAAAGGCGATGGAAATGGCCGTGGCCGAGGCGGCGGTGATGCAGCACGGATATGTGGGCACCGAACACATTCTTATCGCCGTCCTGCGGGACGAAAGCAGTGTCGCCGTGCGGCTGATCGCCTCTCTCGGCGCCCGTCCCGACGAACTGATGCGGGACATCGGCAAAGCGATCGGCGCCAACCCCGCTCAAACCGCGTCGGAGGGGATCCGCGGCGGCGCCTCCTCCGCTTCCAAAGGGCCTGGAAAAACCCCGACACTCGACCAATTCGGCCGTGATCTGACCGCCATGGCGAGGGAAGGCAAACTCGACCCGGTCATCGGCCGGGGGAAAGAGATCGAGCGGGTCATTCAGATCCTGTCCCGCCGGACTAAAAACAACCCCTGCCTGATCGGGGAGCCTGGTGTGGGAAAGACCGCCATTGCGGAGGGCCTGGCCCAGAAAATCACGGCCGACGAGGTGCCGGAGCTGCTGCGGGGCAAGCGGGTGGTGACGCTGGACCTGACCGGCATGGTGGCCGGCACCAAATACCGCGGTGATTTCGAGGAACGGATCAAAAACGCGATCGACGAGGTCATCCGGGAGAAAAACGTCATCCTGTTCATCGACGAAATCCACACCATCATCGGCGCGGGCGCCGCCGAGGGAGCGGTCGACGCGGCCAATATCCTCAAGCCCTCCCTGGCCAGGGGAGAACTCCAGGTCATCGGCGCCACCACCCTGGACGAATACCGCAAACACATCGAAAAGGACGCGGCCCTCGAACGGCGGTTCCAGCCGGTCACGGTCGGGGAGCCGACGGCCGAGGAGGCTATCCTGATTCTCAGGGGGCTGCGGGACAAATACGAAGCGCACCACAAGGTGAAAATCACCGACGAGGCGCTCGAGGCGGCGGTCACCCTGTCCACCCGCTATATTTCGGACCGGTATCTGCCGGACAAGGCCATCGACCTGGTGGACGAGGCAGCCTCGAGAGTAAGGCTAAAAGCCTTTACAGCTCCTCCGGATCTGAAGAAGCTGGAGGAGGAGGTCAAGCGCCTGTCCGAAGAGAAAAAGGCTGCGGTCAACGAACAGGATTTTGAACGCGCCGCCCATCTGCGGGACGAAGAGAAGGAACTCGCCCAGAAGCTGGAAGAGCAGCGCGGCCATTGGCAGGAGAAAAACGCCGGGATTACCGGCGAGGTATCCGCCGCCGATATCGCGGAAATCGTGTCGAGCTGGACGGGGGTGCCCGTGGTACAGCTCACTGAGGCCGAAGGCCAACGGCTGCTCCGTATGGAGGAGATCCTGCACGAGCGGATCGTCGGGCAGGATGAAGCGGTTACAGCCGTGGCCAAGGCCATCCGCCGCGGCCGGGTGGGGCTCAAGGATCCCCGTCGTCCGATCGGCTCCTTCATTTTCCTGGGTCCGACCGGCGTTGGGAAGACCGAACTCTGCAAAGCCTTGGCAGAGGCTATGTTCGGGGACGAAAACGCCATGATCCGGCTGGACATGTCGGAATACATGGAAAAACACACGGTCTCCCGCCTGGTCGGGTCGCCGCCCGGCTATGTGGGCTATGACGAAGGCGGGCAGCTGACGGAGAAAATCCGGCGTAAACCCTATTCCGTCGTGCTGTTCGACGAGATCGAGAAAGCCCATCCCGATGTGTTCAACATGCTTTTGCAGATCCTGGAAGACGGAATTCTGACCGACGCCCAGGGGCGGCGGGTGGACTTCAAGAACACCGTGATCATCATGACCTCCAATGTCGGGGCCCGCATGATTACCGAGCATCGGAAACTCGGATTTGCCGTCGCGACGCAAAAGGATGCCGCCGAAAACCAGAAGCAGATCCGGGAAGATGTGCTGGGCGAGCTCAAAAAGACCTTCCGCCCCGAATTCCTCAACCGTGTGGACGATATCATCGTTTTCCAGCAGCTCTCGGAAGAGGATATCCGCCGGATTGCCCGGAGGATGCTCCAGTCGCTCGACAAGCGGCTCGAGGATATGGGGATGACCCTGGAGGTCAGCGACGACGCGGTTGCCGAGATTGCCAAGGAGGGATTCGATCCGGTCTACGGCGCCCGTCCCCTTCGCAGAGCCATCCAGTCCCGGATCGAGGACGTACTGGCCGAACAGCTCTTGGAGGGCCGGTTCCGGAGCGGTGATGTCGTACAGGTCGGTGTAAAGGACAACCGCTTTTCATTCGATGCACAGCCCGTACCGGCGGAGGAGTAAGGCTCAACGAAAAACGAGGCCGTATGGTTCGTCCATACGGCCTCGTTTCAGGTGTTTGGGGATACGGCCCTCGGTGCGGAATCAGGTGAAAGCTATATGTGTCAGACAAAATTTTCCACAGCAAGATCGCGGGCGATGTAACGGAATTGATCATAAGGGACCCGGTTTTCGGTCAGGGTACGGGCAATCGTTTCGGCCAGCGGCCGGTTCGTCGTGACATCCCGCATCAGGGAAAGCCGGACCTTGTGCCGTTTTCCCTGATGGACGGCGGCGATCCCATAGCCGCAGTAGGCGCCGTCCGGAGATGGGATGGTCTCGGGAACAGCCTCATACGTGACCTCCGCCAGATAGAGTTCGGCAATCGAGTCGATTTCCGCCACGGTGATGCGCTCCATGAGAAAGCTGCCTAAAAATTCCCCTAAAAAGAGAGGATCGTATACGCTGAGAAATTCGTAATAAGGGATGGTGGAACAGGCGAAAGCGATCAGACGGGCGTAATCCGGCTCGTCCAGCGTGCCGCAGTTGAACAGGGCGCGAGGGGAAATGCCGAGAGCCGTCGCGATGCGGGCGAGGGTCTGTAAATTCGGATTCCAGCAGCCACGTTCGATCTTTCCGATATGTGAGGTGTCCAAACTGGCTCTGTACGCCAGTTCTTCCAGTGAGAGACGGGCCTTTTTTCGGCGCCAGCGGATATTGCGGCCAACTTGTCTGGATAACATTGCAGATTCCCCCCATGATTAACCTTATGGGTTGATCGGCTCTCGCTCAAAGTATCTGGATACCTGTTTTCTCTATCATACACATCATGATGCGAATAGAGGGTTTTTATGCAGATGCTTTTTTGAAAAAAGACAAGCCTGGTTTTATCGGCACATCAACACAGGAAGGCCCTGCCCGCGGCAAGCGCGAGCAGGGCCTTCTTATGCCGCCCGGACGGATTACCCATAGTTCGTCCGTTCTATCCGCCCGGAATATCGGATTTTGAGCAGCGAATCCGAACGTTTTTGAAAGATTGCTGAAATATGGCGCGGCCGGATGTTACCGTTTTTATTTGCCGGCTTCCGGATGGGCAGGAGCGGGCAGATGGACATCGAGCTGGTTATAGGGGATCGTGATGCCTTTGCGGTCGAACGCCAGCTTGACTTTTTCAAGCAGGTCAAAACGCAGATCCCAATAGTCGGTGTTTTGGCACCAGACGCGCAGCAGGAGCACGACCGCCGATTCCCCCTGCTCGTTGACCATGACGCAGGGGGCCGGATCCTTCAGGACCAGCGGATGAGCCTCTGCCAATTCCTGCAGCACGGCTTTTGCCCCAAGCAGATCGTCGTCGTAGCCAATGGAGAAAAGCAGATCCTGGCGTCTCGTCTCATATGTGGAATAATTGACGATGGTGGCGGTCATCATCTTGGTGTTGGGAATGGCTACCAGCGTGTGCCCGGGCGTGTCCAGATAGGTGTGCATGATCTCGATTTCCTTGATCGAGCCGGAGGCGCCTTCCACTTCGATGTAATCGCCGGCTTTGAAGGGCTTGGTGAATAACAGGACGACCCCAGAGGCCAGGTTGGACAGGTTGTCCTTGATGGCCAGGGCCACGGCCGCACCGATTGCGGCCAGCATGGTCAGCAGGCTTCCCACCGGAATCCCCAGCTTATCCATGATCATGATGACGGCGATAAACCAAATCAAGATCTTTACGACACGGTTGACATATTTGATGGCCACCTCGTCGATATCGATTTTGCTGCGCCTGAGCATGGCGGCGATCGGGCCTTCCGTCAGCTTGGTGACGATGAGGGCCAGCACAAAAATGATCACGGCGGCCAGCAGGCTTGGGAAAAACGCGACGATTTTAACCCACAAGGCTTCGAATGCGGCGATAAGCTGTTCCATGTCTCTTCATCCTTTTCCATCAAAAATAGTTACAGGGATGGAAAAAGTATACCGTATTTTTCCCTGGATCGCAATGCCGGATCAAGATTTTTCCCATCCGGGCCGCTGGACCGGGTACATAATTTTGGAGCCAATGTCGCACACTAAGAAAAAAGCAGAGAGGAAGAAGCATCCATGATAAAAAATACCGTCCATGCATCCGCGTGGACCTCTTTGACCCCGGCTCCCGCCCAGTACCGCTGGCTCGACGAGGATACCGCGTGTGAGGTGGCCGTGGTTGGCGGCGGCATCGCAGCCGCCATGATCGCCATGCGTTTCGCCGAGGCGGGCATCGATACCGTCCTGCTCAGTGATTCGCCCCTCGGTTACGGCAGCACGGCCGTGTCCTCCGGTATCATGACACTCTCGGGTGAGGAAACCCTCACCTGTTTGGCGGAGAAAATCGGCCCCGAACGCGCGATGACGGCGGCGCATCTGCTTGCCGAGGCTTTGGATAATGTGGAAAACCTGTGCGGCTCGTTCCAGAACGGCTGCGGGTTCCGCCGTATGGACAGTCTGCGGTACGCGACGGAATCCGAGGGTTCCGCCGTCCTTCGCCGTGAATATTCCCTCCGTCTGCACAACGGCATGGATGTGGAGCTGCTCGACGCCGATACCGCGAGCGAGCAGTTTACGTTTCCGATGAGCGCGGGGGTGTATACTAAAAACACCGCCGCGCAGGTCGACCCTTACCGGATGGTCCATGGGCTGGCCGGCCTGGCGGTTGGCAAGGGGGCCCGTATTTTTGAAAATACCGGGGCTGAAACCATTGAGCAGACGGAAGAGGGGACGGTCCTGGTCGAATGCAGCACCGGGCATACCGTGACGGCCGGTTATGTGGTTATGGCTACGGGACTCGATGTCAGCCGCCACTGCGGCGGCCTCGACGATGTGCGCACCACCTATATGGCGCTCACCGAGCCGGTGGACGGGTTTGCCGGATGGCGGGGCCCCTGCGTCATCCATCGGGAGGAGGAGCCCCGCCTTTACCTGAGCGTCACGGAGGACAACCGGATCCTCATCGGGGGTCTCGACAGCGCCTTCATGGATGAAAAGGGGCGGGTGGCCGGTCTGCTCGACATGACGCCAGCCGTCGAAAAGCGCTTCGATTCGTTGGCGTATATCCTGCGGGATATGTTCCCCGCCATTCCCAATATCACGGTCGAGTATGTGTTCGCGGCCAAGGACGGCACGACCAAAGACCGGTTGCCCGTGATCGGCCGCCTGCCCGATTGCAGCCAGATCGCCTACGCGATGTGCTGCGGGGACAACGGGATCCTCTATGCCGAGGCGGCAGGACGCCTGCTGCTCCAGCAATACCAGGGGATCGACGATCATGAGCTGGGGCTTTTCTCCCCTCATCGGGAGTGGCGCGTCAAACGCTGAAGAGGAAAAAAGCTTGCCATCCTCCTTGTTATGCCGTATACTATAGCTATTCTATGATCCGAGGTGTTCCCATGCCTACAGCCGCTTGATTCCGCATACCGCCGCACCGCAAACGCCATTCATGGCTTGTTTGGGCTGCGCCATTACGGGAATTGAGTAGAGCTGCTGCGCGGCAGAGCGCCTGACATCCTATCTATGGGTGATCCCGGCTTTATTCGGCTGGTTTCGTGAGACTGTTCACGAAACCCGGATAAGGCCGGTTTTTTTGTCGCTTTCCCGCCGCAGAGGCTTCGGAAAAGATAGAACATGAATCACGGTTTTCGAGAGGCGCTTGCGCCCTCTTTCGCGGCCCGGAGCGGCAGGGGCCGCCTGCCGGACGGCTGTTGGCACGCTGTTTACGGGGCGACCGCCCGCCCGCGTCCTCCAAAGGGGAAAGGAGGGGCGCGGACGGCATGGAACGATGGGAAATCCACCAGGACGGTGTACCGGCGCTGAGGCGTTTTTGCCCCGGCTGCGGATGCGAACGGCCGTTTGTCTCGAGTGGCAAATTCCGCATGAACGCCAATGGGCGCCGTCTCGATGTCTGGCTGATCTATAAATGCCCGGCCTGCGGAACGACCTGGAATATGGAGGTCGTTGCGAGAACGCCGGTGTCGGAGCTTTCTCCCGGCCGCCTTCGCGTCTATGAGTCGAACAACCCGGCCGCGGCACGCGCCTGCGCGTGCGATCCCCGGCTGTTCGCCCATGGCCAGGCCGTCCCGGTTTATGATGAGGGGTTCCGGATCAAAAAACGGCGGGAGGCGGGGGAAGAGGGGCTGCTCGAAATCCGCTGTCCGGAAAACGCCGCCTTACGCCTGGACAAGATTCTCAGCAGCGGGCTCGGCCTATCGCGCGAGCAGGTCAAGGCGGCAATCCGGGACGGGTACATCACCGGAGAGGGAAGAACCGTCTCGCCCTCCACCAGGGTCAACGGGATTCTGCGGCTGCGGGTCCGGACCGGTCCATAGAGTCCCCCGCGCACATCCAAAAGCCCCCACGGTGATACCGTGGGGGTTTTCAACGTTTGTGTTTAGGGCATCATTCGCCGGCGATAAAGTCCTTCATGCTGTACAATCCAGCCGGCCGGCCGGCGAGATATAGGGCCGCGTTCAGCGCCCCGACGGCGAAAATCTCCTTGGACATGGCGGTGTGGGTGACGGTGACGATTTCATCGTGCCCGGCGAAAATCACCTCGTGCTCCCCGACGATGGTTCCGCCCCTGATGGAGGAGAACCCAATCTCCGCCTTGGCCCGCTTTTCGCGCCGGTCATGCCGGTCGAAGACATAGCGGGGGGTGTAGTCGAGCCCTTCGGACACGGCGTCCGCCAGCATCAGGGCGGTGCCGGAAGGGGCGTCCACCTTCTGGTTGTGGTGTTTTTCGAGGATCTCCACATCGAAGTCCCCACCTAAAACCGACGCCGCTTTTTTCGCGAGATCCATGATAAGGCTGATCCCCATGGACATATTGGCACTGAAAAAGACCGGGATACTGGCCGCAGCGTCCCTCAGCTTCAGCACCTGATTTTCATCCAGCCCGGTGGTGGCCACCACGAGAGGCAGGCGTTTATCCAGGGCGTAGGCCAATACGCCGGACAGGGCCGAAGGATGGGAAAAATCGACGATCACATCGGCTTCCAAGCTGCAATTGGCCGGATTGGCGTAAACCGGAAAGCCCGCATGGCTCTCGGTATTGAGATCGAACCCCGCGACGACGGAACAGTCGCACCGTTCGGCGGCGCAGCGGGTGATGACACGCCCCATTTTGCCGTTGCATCCGCTGAGAATCAGACGAACCATATTGGACTTCCTTTCTGTTGACCATGCCGATCGAAAGATCGGGGCCGGGCCTTATTTCATGAGCCGGTATTTCCGAAGAACGGACGCGAGCTTGGATTTCGCCGCATCGTCCATCCCATACAAGGGCAGGCGGCATTCGCCCACATCCAGCCCCATCAGGTTCATGGCCTCCTTGACCGGGATGGGATTGACATCCATGAACATGGCGCTGGCCAGCTCGAGGAGCTCGAGCTGCAGGGCGCGGCTGCCTTCCACGTCCCCAGCCATCCATTTCGCGACGATATCGTGGGTGCGGCGGGGCTCGACGTTCGCCATGACCGAGATGACCCCCTTGCCGCCCAGGGAAAGCAGGGGTACGATCTGGTCGTCGTTGCCCGAATAGATGTCGATATCGCACAGCGCGGCCACCTGCGCCGCGGAGGAGATGTTGCCGTTGGCCTCTTTGACCGCCACGATATTTGGGTGCTTCGACAGGGCGGCGACGGTTTCGGGTTTGATGTCCACCCCCGTGCGGGAAGGGACGTTATAGAGCAGGATCGGCAGGTCCACCGCGTCCGCCACGGCGGTATAGTGGGCCACGAGG
>ERZ827101.2970-NODE-2970-length-13272-cov-13.262314_pt1 | contig 13272 bp, 15 predicted proteins | sample MGYA00519869_ERZ827101 | MGnify/ENA primary metagenome ERZ827101 (study PRJEB31778, sample SAMEA3449256) | human gut metagenome | biome: human gut; feature: human-associated habitat; material: faeces | place: United Kingdom | collected 2010/2012 ...
TATACAGGTAAATCCACGAACCTACAATGTGGAGGTCATTACATATTGTCTATTCATAAATCTTATATCAGTTTTTAACGTTTACACAAAACTTGAAACGGTCTCCATTCTTTCGATTTCAGAGGTTTGCTCAAGAACTGTACCGTAACATGTGTTTTGTAGTTCGTTTATAAATAAGATGTTCTCAAAATATTCTTTCTTGACATTAAACAAATCGAATTTATTTTTTGACTTATCAAAAATATTATTGCATTCGTTTGTCCTTTTTAACATTGTAATTAATATAGCAAATTCAATATTTGTATTAATGTCGTTAGCTAATAAATTACACATATATGTATAGTCGTTATTATCTAAAACTGGGGTATTTGTTGATTTTTTGAATTCGTTTATATAATAGTTCAGCAAACTCCTGTCGATTAAGGAAAGAACACCACCATTGGTTTTCATGATATATTTTATCCCATGTTGTCCCCAACTATATTTCTTCATATGTTCACGAGCGTCACTAGAATAAGAAGTATATGAATGTTCTGGAACTGGAGCAGAAATAATCCTAAAAAGTTCTTCCTGTAGCTCTGAAGAAATATTATTTATTTGATTCGGCATTTCATTGAAATCAATTAAAAGTAGGTTTTTAATTTCGTTATTATATTTTATAATATTTACTTTATTGTTGGTTACAATTGATTTTAAGTAATAGCTTGGCAAATCAGATAGCTTCATGTCTAAATCAATATTTTTTAATTTCCAGCAATTATCAATAGAGTTTACCAATAAGTCCAAGTCATAACATTTTAGAGGATAAATATCGGTATCAATAAGAGGAAGCTCCAATTTCAAAATGCCCATCTTGTTAGAAAAAATGATTAATATTGCATGAATCCAAACAATTTCACCATTTGCTAATTGGGCTTTAAAAGGAAGCAAAAGAATTCGTTTTTGATTTGAGGTAAATGAGTCGCCATAAATTTTGGAAGATAATTCAAATTCTTTTTCCATTCTTGAAAGACGTTGTTGAAGTGCTTCCAATTCAGTGCTGACAACATTAAGGAATATTGATGAATCAGAAGAAATGAACTCAAATCGGATATTGTCTGCTCCTATTTCATAGTCAGATTCATAATCCGCAACGGGATGGTACATTTTTTGGGTTTGAGTATCGCGCACCTTAAATGTTAATGGAATATCTTCTGCATTAGCATCATTTTTCTGGAAATCTGTGGTTGCATTGGCTAATGAAGTCCCTAGAGAGTTCATTATCTTTTCTTGATATTCTTCATTAAAGCTTATATTACTTTTGTAAAGTGTATCACATAAAGTTGTAAAAGATAATTTGGTATCAAATTTAATAGGGTAATAGAAATGGAGTTCGCCGTAATTCAAATGAGATATTTGTAGTTTACTTTTAGCCATATAATTTGCCTTTCTGTAGTTTATTCCTTCTTCGGTTTTCGCTTCCTCTTTACATATGAGAAATCCGGAAACAAGTCTTTCAATGCTTTTGCAACCTCTTCATTTTCAATCATCTCCTGAACCATCATCTGGTCATCATCTGCTAAATCAAGAGATACCGAGTAAGATGTATCACTATCTATCGGATTTGCAGGGAAGCGGATTTCTTTCTTGTAGTAATCACTTTCGGTGATTTCTCCGTCATCGAGTTTGTCTCTTAATCTTGCCCAGTACTCAACCATTTTTTTGAATGAATCTAAATCTTCCTGTGGACGAGGTCCTGTACATGAAAGACGGTTTTCAAACTTTAATACTACTTCACTGTCTTTAATGGTAGGTCGAAGTCCATATGCCCACTCTATATTGAATAACACATGGAGTGCACTAAATATATTTGCTACATCCGGATCAGACAATGCGAAGAAGCTGACGCCCAGATGGTTTGCGATATTCAGCAATGTGGCTTCGTCGGGATAACGGTTTCCTAATTCGTAATTTCTTATGGTGGATTCATTGAGTCCACATTTTTCAGCTAATTCCTTCTGCGTCATATCGGCTGCAATGCGGAAATTTCTAATTAATGTGCCTACACGGCTGGTGAATTTTTCGCCCATTACAAAAGCTCCTTATTCTCAAACTTCTTTTTCGGAAATATTTGTCAGTTTTATGTACATTTTATATCTTTGATGCTATTTCTTGTAATCTAAGCAACCATTTTTCAATACATCCTAATTCAAGAAAATCCTTAAGTGTACCATCACAAAACCTCTCTGCACGTATAGCTCCTAAAATCAATGCCATCACTACCTGTCCATTGGCGTTACTAACATCAGCTTTTGTCATAACTTCCTCATCCCATCGTAGACCGTTCATCAGAAAGATATTATTATATGTATTCAGTTGAAATTCTGGATGATCTTTTTCGAATTTATACACCTCTTTTTCAAATTCACGCACAACATCTGCATATATATAAAATGGCATCTGAAAAGGATGTTCTATACTTCCATCCCCTGTTTGCTGTTCTGGATAAAGTTTTGCATATTCTATGTCTTTAAGACGCGGAATAAAGGAAATCAACGAATCATAAATATTAGAAGGTACCAGTCTATCATCAACAGATTGATAACTTAACAAGTCCCATTTATCAAAAAATAAATCCTCGTTGTCTAAAAATACACGAATGTTTGTATTGTTATGCTTTTGACCTTTTTTACCAGGAGTCTCAAGCCATTTATTATGAGATTCTTTAATTGTATTTGCAACAATCTTACTCGGAACTATGTGATATTCAGGGGTATCCAGTTCATTAAGTGATACAAATATGTAAAATATATGTAAAATATATCATCTCCTATAAGGTTTTCGTTTTTCTTTGATAATGTCCATTTTTTCTGCTTATATCCTGTTGTTTTAACTTGTATTGCAATTTGTTTATGCGTTTCTCTATCAATAGCTAAAATATCAAAATCTTTAACATTTGACATTGGAACAGCAACTGTAAATCCACGGCGTTCTAATTCTCCCGCAACAAAATATTCACCAGCATTTCCTATGTTCACATTTGTTTCATTTGGCATATATTTACCTCGCTTCTAATATAATTTATCTGTCTATTTTGAGTGACAAAACAATTCCCAAAAGAGATTTTTAAATTTATATACAGTATATCACTAACAGTGCAAAAGTGAAATGTTTTTTGATAGAAAGTGTTGACAGTACAAAAATGAACTGAACAATAAAAACGAGAGAGGAGGTAGCAGTGTATGGAGAACAAAAGATTTATCAATGTGCAGGATGTGGTGGAAGAGTTTGGAGTCTCGACATCATATGCATATAAGCTCATACGCGAATTAAACGCAGAGCGAGCAGCAGATGGATTTGTGACAATCAAGGGACGAGTCAGTAGACAGTATTTTGATGAACGAATCTATGGAACAACAGATAAGAAAGAGGTGGTTTGATGGCAGTTATGAAAAACCAAAAGACCGGAATGTGGGAGGTCAGGACTTATTACAAGGACTGGACCGGCACACGAAGGCAAAAGACTAAGAGAGGCTTTGCTAAGAAGAGCGAGGCCCAGGAATGGGAGCGTGCTTTTAAGTTGAAGGATGAAATGAATATCAATATGAAATTCAAGGATTTCGCGGAATTGTACCTTTCGGATATTCAGCCAAGAATTAAGTATAACTCGTTTCTGACGAAAAAACACATTATTGAAACAAAGATTTTGCCATACTTTGGGCGCAGGAAGTTGAACGAGATTCGTCCGGCGGATGTGATTCAATGGCAGAATGAGATTATGAAGCTCAAAAGTAACAAAACCTTCCTATAGAAAATTTGCTGATATGTGCCGTATCCGGCACAAGTACGGATAAGAAGGAGGTGAACTCATACATAGGAAAAGGAGGAGTTGAGTTGGTGGAAAGAACGATTAGTTTCATGAATGGGGAAGGTTCGCTTGGTCACAATACGAGAGCATTTATTGCGTCAAATGTAGATGCGGACAGAACAAAAGATAATATTACTCTTGTAAATGAAAATTTGAAGCAGGTGTATCATAAGTTGTATGATGACTCTCTTAAAAAGTACAATGCAAAACAAAAACGCAAGGGCAGGCAGATTAAGGATTATTATGAGAAGATTTCCAGAAGTAAGCAGGAGAAACTTTTTTACGAGGTCATTGTGCAGATAGGAAATAGAGATGATACCGGAGTAGGCAGTGAGGCGGCTGATATTGCAGTAAAGGTATTAACAGATTATGTGGAGCTATTTATCAGCAGAAATCCACAGCTATATGTTTTCGGTGCATATATCCATATGGATGAAGAAACGCCACATGTACATATAGATTTTGTGCCATTTTCAACAGATAACAAGAGAGGATTGGAAACTAAGAATTCCCTCAAGGGTGCATTGGCATCCAGAGGTTTTGAAAGTGAAGGCAAAGGTAATACAGAATGGCAGCAGTGGTCTGAGGCAGAGAAAGAGGATATTGCCATCATTATGGAGAAATATGGTATCAGTTGGAAGAAGCTGGATACGCATAAGCCGCATTTATCGGTGCTGGACTATAAAAAGCAGGAACGTAGTCGCGAAGTCAAAGAGCTGGAGCAGGAACTTGAAGATATCGGCGTTGTAATTGAATTAAAAGAAGAACGCGAAGCACGATTGAATAGGGAAATTAATAAACAGGAGTTACAGCTTAAAAAGAACCGTGAAGAAGCGGAGAAAACGTTATCCATAATAGATTATTTGAAAGAGAAAGCGTTAGATGAAGGGAAAGAGCAGGAAAAACGCAATAAATATCTGATTGCTGACAATCAGGAATTAGAGGATGTGATTACTGATAAAAAAGAGCAATTAGCAGATTTACAGGCGGCACTTGCAAGAGCTCATACAGTATTTGATAAGGCAGATGAAGAATTGAACCGGGCAAGGGAAGAATTAGCAGAAGTCAGAAAACTAAGAAGTGAACTGATAGCTCAGGTGGATGGTGATTATTACTTAAAGGAAGAAGTTATCCGGCTGAGGTACGAAAACCAGAATCTTAAAGAGGAAAACGAGGGGCTGAGAGAAAAACTGGAGAAAGCATACGAATTTATGAAGAAGTTTGTGATTGAAGGAAAGTCAGTGCTTGATAAGTTTCTGGAATGGATTGGCGAGAAGGTTAGAGAGGGGAGGGAAAGGTAGAAAGCAAAGTGCCGCTATTGTGGAAATAGCGGCAAATGTTATTTGATGGTATTTAAGAATTCGTGCTCTAATTGAGTTGATAATTCTATTAAATCGACGGTTTCACATAAACATTCACGTTGCTTTTGATTATCAATAATTGAATCAATTATAGGATCATTATGTAAGAAGTTTGATAACGATAACTTGTATTTTACTTGGGCTTCTTGTTGGTAGAATGCAATCCTTACAATAGGATTAAGCTTTGCAATTTGTGCGAGTGCATCGTCGTGTGTTGCAAATGCCTGCAGTATAATTGCATTGTATGTGTGAGATTGTACTGCCATCTCTGTTGGTATGTCCCATAAGTGAAAAAGATCCCAAGCCATACCTTCGACTTTTTTTAGTTTATCTTTTGCTCCGGGTTGTATTTTTTGAAAAAAATCAAGCACGCAATTATATGATTTGTTAAAATACCAATATGCAAGTAATAGACCAGATTCTAAGTAGATGCCGAGGTTGGTATTAATAAAGTCAACCAGTTCGATAAGCTTTTTTCTTGAACTTTTTTTACTACCAAATTCAATAATATATACTTTTAGTAAAAAGCAATATATGCTGTGAACTCTTTTTTCGTCATTCCTTTCGTAGAATCGAGAGTATTTCATTTGAGACCAAGCATCATCTGCATGGTTGAAGGCAATGACATCTGGAGAAATTGGTAGAGAATAAAGTTGTTGTAAAGATAAATCGGAAAAACTAAAGAAACTTAATAAGCATTCATATGCACGTGCCTCATTTTTCATACCGGATGAATTTAAACTATCCTCGAGCAAATATGGAGATATATTCAAATCCAAATTATTTTTCTTTATATATACAAGAAAGTTAAGAAAATCTGGAGTTATTGGTTTGTTTTTTAGGAGTTGAGGTAGCATAGATACGATATTGGAATCTATGTTAACTGAATATGCGGTTTTAATAGCAGTTAAATCATTTTTATCTAATAGCATAGAAGTCGTTATAATAGCGGTATTGGCATAATTTCCTAAATTAACTATTCTATATTTCGAAAGGTTGTAATCATGGGTGATATACTGGAAATTGGTTGTTTGATTTCCATCAAATAATAAAAAAGTAATTTTTTTAGCTGGTTCATAGTTTTTGAACTTTTCTAAACAAGTTATAGGATTTTGGGCATGAAGAACTTCAGCGATTATCTGTTGTATCTCTTTAGGCCATATATACATAATAAGTCACCTCGCAATATCTTTTTAAAGAAATAGTTACACAATGTCATTTAGATAAGCATTCATCAGATGAAAACAGTATATCATAGGTGGCAAATTTTTAAAATCACTGTTTAGTTAAGAAACATTTGGCTCAATGGGTTGATTTTTGAATCTGATGACCGCTTGTGGCGATTTCGAAAAAATATTTGCGTATGCCAAAAAGACAGATTGCAAATCTGCCTAAAATGGAAGTATAATGATATTGAGATTTAAGCCGCTCGATACATGAAATCCCTATTTCTCTTTGGACGGAGGTGGATAGGATATTTACGGTTGCCTCTGACTGGTGTCAGATGCTTTTGTATGAGAAGCATGGTCTCGATTTCGTCACTGCCATGTTTTAGATATGCTCTGCATATGTTGACTGCGGTGGCGAAATTTATTTGTAAATATGTTTCGTGTTATCTCTTGTCTTTACAACCGCATGGGCGGTCACAAGTTCACAGAAATTATATAGTATCATCCGGGCATTGATTTCCTGAAGGATTCCGTCATATTTATTGCTATGCCAGCTGATGAGACCGATTGTATATTTCAGCTCACGAAAGCTTGTTTCTTCACTCCATCTCATGCGATATAGCTTTTTGATTTCTTCTAAAGGAAAATCTTCTTTCGAAAGATTTGTTGCTATACAGATGTAGGTTCCATTATCAAGAAGAATACGAACAATACGAAATTCAATATCATAATAAATGCAGTTGTCATTAAAAAAATCAAAATCGGTAACCGGCTGAAGAATGGTATATGTATCTGGATTTCCAAGTGTTTCCTTAGTATGACGTCTGGTAAGCGTGGTTCTTATATAAGTATCGAACTCGCTGTCAGGCAGATCATAAGCGGAAAGGATGCCATTACTGTTGATGTCCTTCATGCGGATAATAAATTTCATATCTTTTTGAAGAAGATGAGCAAAGACATTGAAGCTTTCATATCCGCGATCTGCCATCAGAATAACGGGTACAGAATCGGAGTAACGGTCAACCATGGTATTCAGCGCAGCCCGTTCATGAAGTTTCTTTTTTCCCTGAACCAGAAAATCACAATACGTATGGTTCATGATATCGTAAAGAGCATTAATGTGAATGGCATTATAACCCTTTTCACCTTCATGGATAAAAGTTCTTTCATCATCAGGATCTCGTGCTATGTTGACATTAGAACCATCACATGCTAAAAGGCGATAGCCGTGAAAAAGCTGATCAGACAGTTCCCTGCACTGTGTGACAAATATATGGAACAAGAAATCCCATCCTTCAGGTTGAAGTTTGAACCTCTGCTGTGTAAAGGCAGATTTTGTAGAGGCTGAAAGAGAATGCTCAAAGAAATCCAGGATTTCATTTGAAACAGATTTACTCTGCATTTGAAGCATGAACTGAATATAATCGTGGAAAGACAGTTTGCGGTTTCTTGTGAAATCGGCTTCTGGATTTTTGCAGAACATGAAATGAATTTCATCCAGTTCTGCGATACAGTTGTCGAGTGTCATTTTTAAGTCAGATAAAAAATTTTGAGCCATAGGGTGCCTCCTTGAAATGTGTTTATAATCAAGGCTCGCGCAACATATATTGGCTATCTTGTCAAGTACTTTATTGTGAAAACATCCCAAAAGATTGAAATCCGGTTATGGATTGCAGCGAAAAACGATAGAAAAGAAGAGGACAAAAGATGCAGTTATATCAGTTTGAAAGAATCTACTCACAAATGGAAAAAGAATTTGGAAAAATAAAGAAAGGAAACGAAGAAGCCTTTGGTATGCTATTGCTGCCGATGGAAGGGAATGCATTGAAAATTTATTGGTCGAACCCCAGCTCAAACAGCCGCAGATTAAGAGAAGCTATAGCCCTGGTATTATTTGATATAAAGAGCTGTTACACAGGCGAAAAATATGATTTAAAATCTTTTCGGAATAAAGATAATGAAAAACTGGAAAAGGCACTATTGATGGCATTTGATCCGTTTACAAACGAAGAGATACAGAAAGTGATTGGAAAAGAAATGGATTTGCGAGAACTTCATGATTACTACAAAGTTCCGGTCATGTGTCTGTTACGAATTAAAGAGTCTGTTGATACATGGGAAAAACAAGCGGGTTCAAATGGCTATTTCGAATTTATAGAACAGTATATGGGTGCAGAGATAAAAGGAAAGGAAATGAACTTTTCTGTGCTGGCAAAAAAATAAAATGCTGTAATAATTTTAAACTTTTGAATCAATTACAAGAGCATCTTCGCCAACAATGAAAATGCTCTTGTAAGCCTAACTAAATGACATTTTACAATAACTAGAATCGGAGGGATGAATATGAATATCCATATTTCGGGTGAAAATCGCTTGGCACCCAATTATGAATTAACAAATAATAAGCCTAAAATGATTCAGAATAGTCCATCTCCAAACGCAGATGAGTGTCCGGTAAAAGTTACAATTTCAGAAGAAGGAAAGAATGCTTGTAAAAATAGTGTAGTGGATACTGAAAAGACAAATTATGACACTATGCTTGAAAACCGAGCGAACTTGATGGAACAAAAGCCAGAAATTCATTATGTTTTTTTGCTTGGTAATAAGCTGGCAGAAATTACAGAACATGATGAAGGATACCATTCAATAGAGGAGAAGGGTTCTGCGTTACTTGAGGCATATGCAAGTGCTTATGATGAAATTGTGCAAGGATATGCCGATGGAACAAGAAATGTTTATGTAGAGGATGAAACTGCTGAATCTGGTTACCGTAAAATGACTATGGAAGAAGAAATAAGTGGTTTAGATGCTGCATATCAGAAGTATGTTTCTGGATTTGAAACTAGAATCCATCAAGCTGTTGATGCAAGTAAAGCTTTTGATAAGTATATGGCAAAATTGTCGAAAATTGATATACATAGGGCGAAGATGTCAACTAAGGCAAAAAAGTTTTTTGATAAAATGAACGAAGAAGATATTCCTGTAAATATTTCTGATAGTATGCTTGGAGCAAAACAGAAATTTATTGAAATGTATTCGCAGTATGATACCAAAAGTTTAAGTCTCAAAAGTATGCTTGAAAATATTAAGATATTTTCAAAATAAGAGTTGATAGTATTGTGGATTTGAAAGGATACCTATACTGTGTCAATTTAGGCATGGTGTAGGTATCTTTTTTGCATATTATCTATAACCGTTACATAAAAAAGTGCAAATGCACAAAAAATAGTAATAGCTATTGAAGTAAAAATAATTTAGTGGTAAAATAACATTGCCAAATTTCGTGCAATGCACAAAAACAAGGAGCGATACTATGGAGATTAAAAGAGATTCATACCTTGAACAGTTAAAGATAAGAAAAGATAACGGAATGATAAAGATTATCACGGGAATCAGGAGATGCGGCAAATCATTCCTGTTATTTGTGTTGTTTAAGAAATATTTATTGGAGAGTGGTGTAGATAATGACCACATCCTTGAAATTGCTTTAGATGGCATTGAAAATGAGGAGCTGAGAGATCCAAAGAAGTGTTATCAGCATATTAAAGATGTAATGAAAGATGACCGGAAGTATTATCTGCTCTTGGATGAAGTACAGTTTATGCCACGATTTGAGGAAGTGCTGAACAGTTTGCTTCGTATCAGCAACATTGATGTATATGTAACCGGAAGTAATTCTAAATTTTTATCTAGCGATATTGTAACTGAATTTAGAGGCAGAGGAGATGAAATCAGAATTTATCCGTTGTCCTTTGCGGAGTTCTATGCGGCTTTTGATGGAGATTATGATGATGCTTGGGAGGAATATATGATATACGGTGGGTTGCCACAGGTAGCACAATTTTCTGTGGAACGCCAAAAGGCTGAGTATCTAAAAAATATTTTTACCAATGTCTATATCAAGGATGTGGTAGAGCGAAACAGAATTCAAAATGTTGATGAGATTGGAACTTTGGTGGATATTCTTGCTTCTGCCATAGGAGCACCTACCAATCCAACCAAAATATCAAATACTTTCAAAAGTGAGAGAGGTATCAATTACAGCAATAAAACTATATCCAACCATATTGATTATTTGGCAGAGGCATTTTTGATTTCTAAAGCGGACCGGTATGATATTAAGGGGAGAAAATATGTAGGAGCAAACCTTAAATACTATTTTTCGGATATAGGACTTAGAAATGCCAGACTGAACTTCAGACAGCAGGAGCCGACTCATATTATGGAGAACATAGTTTATAATGAGCTACTTGTGCGTGGTTACAATGTGGATGTCGGTATTGTGGATGTATTTGCAAAGAATAGTGAAGGAAAGAGGGTTCATAAGCAGTTAGAGGTTGATTTTGTAGTGAACCAGGGCAGTCAGAGATATTACATTCAGGTGGCTTACGATATGACTTCTGAGGAAAAGCAGACACAGGAACTTAATTCACTCCGAAGTATTCCAGATTCATTTAAGAAGATTGTTATAGTAAATGGAACGAAAAAGCCTTGGAGAAATGAGGAAGGCTTTGTAATCATGGGTATGAAACATTTTCTACTCAATACGGATAGCTTGGAGTTTTAGTATGGAAAATTTCAATTTTCCGGGATATGTTCCACGGATATGATTACTCGAAGTTTACAGGTGGAACAGACCTTGAAAGAGCAAAAACTATCAGTGGTGCAGTCAACTTTATTATGGACAGAGAGAAAGTGGATGATAAGGATTCATTTGTAAAAGAAGCACTTATGCTGCATCAGGCATTGTCTCTTTGTTCTTCTCTGGTTGATGAAGAAAGTCGATTTGAAGCAGCATTCTTTGAATCAGTGCGTGTTCTTGTCATTAGACTGACTAATACAGGGGTTGCCTTCTATGATGCATTAACGAAGCCACAGGCAATAAAGGATTTCTATGAAAATGAAGAACTGATAGCAATTACAAAAGAACTTGCAGATACTCTACGAAGAAATAAAACAATTGACTGGCAGAAGCGAGAATCAGCAAGAGCAAAAATGCGTATGCTTATAAAGAAACTGCTGAAAAAACATAAGTATCCGCCTGAGGGTATGGAAGATGCAGTTCAGACTGTTATGACACAGTGCGAACTTTGGACAGATAATAATGATATGGGAGAAGAAAAGGTTGTAAACTTTCGAGACAAATCAATATCATATGCAGAAGCAAATTATGCGCCCATGAAGGTTGCTGAAAGCACAGCAACATATGGAGCGAAGAAATAAAAGGAAACGAAGTCCATATAGATATGTTTGATGATAGAATCGAAATATATTCACCGGGTGGAATGGTAAGCGGAATATCTTTAGAAGGAAAAGATTTATTAAAAATTCCATCAAAGCGAAGAAATCCGATATTAGCTGATATATTCAGTCGTTTGAAATACATGGAGCGTAGATGTAGTGGATTTAAGAAAATATTAGCAGACTATAAGGGACAAGTTGAATTTGATGAGACTAAGATGCCAGTATTTGAGGCAGATAATGATGATTTTATATTGACTTTATATAATCTGAATTATGGTTCTAATTATGCAACACAAGCAAATGAAAATGTCATAGAAAATGTCATAGAAATTTCGGAAGAAAATATTAAGAAGTTAATGCCAGAGTATTCTAAGAAGAAGATTGCCAAAGCATGTGAGATCCTAAAAATGATTTCGGAAAACCCGAATATTTCTATTGATAAATTAAGAATAGCATTAGGTGTCACAGATAGAACAATTGCTATATATATATCAGAATTAAAGGATAAAGGTATCATAGAACGAAAAGGTCCAGATAATGGTGGTAAATGGAAAATTAGGTAAGTAAATGACAGTAAATTTGGCACTCAATGTGGCACCCAAACTTGCACTCAAGGATATTCCGGAGTTAGTCTCAACGAAGTCTCACGAGATTTGAGACTGAGTGAGACTCTATGATATAGCAAAATGCGATAATACTGGCATTTTCAGGTGGATTATAAAGTTGTAGTCTCAAGTCAGTCTCATTTCTGAAATTGTTTGTTGAGACTAACATGAGACTGAGGAGGTTCAAAATCATGGACATAAGCAAAAAGGATTGGAAATTATTTCGAGAAAAATTATCAGGCTGGCAGGAAAATTATATGGAAGGTCTTGTTAAAGAGTATGCAAATTTTCTTAATGATGATATAAAGCCTGCATCAGAGAGATTCTGGGAACTTGAAAAACGGATAAAAGAAGATAAGCGTCATCCGGGTGTTATCATGGAGATGAGTAAATCAGAGGTAATATGGGATATTGTTCGTCTCATTAGACTGAAAGTAATTACATATGATGATTTATCAGACTTTAGTGATGAATTACAGAATGAAGTAAAAAGAATACTTGAGATGAGCAGGTGATACATATGGAGATTGGTGCAACAAAAGCAGTTCAAGATCGACTAAAAACAACAAAGATTGAAGAAAGCAAAGGTGCTTCACTTGTGTTCTGCTGGGACACACATTTGACGAAAATAAAAGGAAGAAATGTCTTGTTTATTGTGAATGCCAGTAATCGTTATACAATAGCAATGACAGATATTGAACCAAGAAACTGGAATTACTATGCAATGTATATCAGCCGTGTGATTTATGGCGTGATGCAGGAAATGGGATATTCTGAGAATCAGATACGGCAGTATTTTAAAATGTCAGGTGATACAACGGTAACCAAAACTCATGGTAAGAAAGCAGTTGGTGGCATTAACCGAATGGTAATGGATGCACAGTATTTTGATAAGAAGCTGGAGAAAGAAGCCAAGTATCAATGGGAACTTAGTGAGTATCTGAACAGAGATATTTGTCAGCCAGAGGGATTCGATGCATATGGATATCCCAGTGAACTCTTTAAATTAGACATGGAACGATTAGGAATTATTCCTAAGAGAAAGC
>ERZ827101.2988-NODE-2988-length-13165-cov-2.777269_pt1 | contig 13165 bp, 9 predicted proteins | sample MGYA00519869_ERZ827101 | MGnify/ENA primary metagenome ERZ827101 (study PRJEB31778, sample SAMEA3449256) | human gut metagenome | biome: human gut; feature: human-associated habitat; material: faeces | place: United Kingdom | collected 2010/2012 ...
CCACGGGAATCTAAGATTTCTCTTGCGTAAATATCTGTAATCGGCAAATATTTATACATAAGTTCTCCTTCCTTTTTCACGTGATTCTATAGTATGTGTCAATTTCGAAAAACTCATGCAAAAAAAAATTCGGGACAGATTTTTATCTGCCCCGAATAACATTTTCATTCCTTATTCAACGATCAGGCCTTCTGCTTTGATCACATCTACCACCTGATTTACATATTTCTCACACAACTCGTCTGTGGCTGCTTCTACCATTACACGAAGCACCGGCTCGGTTCCACTTTCTCTTACAAGAATACGTCCATCATCACCAAGTGCTTTTGTCACTTCTTCGACTGCTTTTATGACTTCTTTGTTCTCTCTTGCAGTCTGTTTATCAGCTACCCGCACATTTTTCAGAAGCTGTGGATAGATCTTCACTTCTTCCGCCAATTTACCAAGGCTTAATTTTCTCTCCAGTATAACTTCCATAATCATAAGAGAAGTCAAGATTCCATCTCCGGTTGTGGCATGTTTACTGAAAATAATATGTCCGGATTGTTCTCCGCCAAGTGAGTAATCGTTTCGCACCATATTTTCATAGACATATTTGTCTCCAACTGCGGTCTTTTCATATTTCATTCCAATCTTGTCACAAGCTTTGTAAAGACCTAAATTTGACATAATCGTTGTCACAATGGTGTTTCCGTTCAATCTTCCGTTTTCTTTTAAATATTTTCCACAGATATAAAGGATCAAATCTCCGTCGATCACATTTCCATTTTCATCCACTGCGATACAACGGTCTGCATCACCATCATATGCAAATCCAACGTCCAGCTGGTTGTCTTTTACATATTTCTGAAGCACTTCAATATGTGTAGAACCGCAGTTCGTATTAATGTTTGTTCCATCCGGCTCACAGTTGATCACATAAGTTTTTGCGCCCAGTGCGTCATAGACACTTTTCGCAATGGCAAATGCACTTCCGTTCGAGCAGTCAAGACCAACTTTCATATCCTCGAAAGAACGTGTTGCAAGAGAGATCAAATATCCGATATAACGATTTCTTCCTGCTGCATAGTCCACGGTACGTCCGATTTCTTCCTTCTTTGCCAAAGGAAGTTCTGCAATCTCGCCGTCAATATACGCCTCAATCTTCTCCTCAACCTCAGCTTCCAGCTTATGTCCTTTTCCATTGATCACTTTGATTCCATTGTCATAAAATGGGTTGTGACTTGCAGAAATCATGATTCCACAGTCAAAATTATCAGTTCTTGTCACATAAGACACACTCGGTGTTGTCGTAACATGCAGAAGATAAACGTTCGCTCCTGACGCTGTAAGTCCTGCGACAAGTGCATATTCAAACATATAGCTGCTTCTTCTTGTATCTTTTCCAATCACTACACGGGCTTTATGATCTCGTCCGTAATACCATCCGAGGAAGCGGCCTACCTTAAATGCATGTTCTACTGTCAATACTTCATTGGCTTCTCCACGGAATCCGTCTGTTCCAAAATATTTTCCCATAGTGAAATCTCCTTTTTCATTTGGCTTATTTACCGTTTTTTTTGCACAATCAGCTTTGCACGTCTGTTATTATATAGCTTTTTTATAAGATATGCAAGAAAAATATGAAAAAACTCAATTCTCTCCCGCCCTACATCCCCCGGATTAACCTTCTTAAGTCCGTCGTATAGAACGCATTGTCTTCAAAAAATGTCTGCACCGGCTCTGTGGACAAAATTTCTCCTTCAAACAGGAGACTACATACGTCCGCATAAACTGCCGCGAACTCCACATCGTGTGTCACACACAACACCGTATGCCCCTGTTCCACATAATCACGCAGATAATCTCCGATCTGTTTTTTGGCTTCCACATCCAGTCCTTTTGTCGGCTCATCAAGAAGCAGTAGTTCCGGTTCACCGGAAAGTACCATGGCAAGTCCTAGTCTTTGCTGTTCACCTCCGCTTAGATCATATGGGTGCTGATTCTTAAGTTCTGCAAGCTTCAAAGACTGCGCCAACATTTCACTACATCCCGCATCTTTCAATTCCTCTTCTACCGTATCCCTTGAAAACATTGCTTTCGGATTCTGTGGAAGAAGCGCTGTGATCGGACGTTTTCTCTCTTTTCCCAGACGAATCTTCCCTCTGGAAGCATACTGACGTTTCCCGAGAATGGATAGAAGGGTAGTTTTCCCGCTTCCATTTCCTCCCAATATTACATGAAATTCCCCTTTCTCGATTCGAAGCGTCAAGCCTTTTAGGATGAACGGTGTCTGCTTTTGATACTGAAACCAGATATGATCTACAAGAAGACATGCATTTTCTCTATCCATTCCTTCTCCACGTGTTTTTTCAAACGTACGCCCTACGCAGATTTTTTTCACATTTTCCCATCGATTCTTAGACTCGGCATCTCCGGTCATTTGAAGAAGGTACTCTTCTATATACTGTCTTCCATCCCTCACAGTCAACGGATATTCTCTGTTAGAGCCCCCCAATGAAAATGCGATTCGTACTGCTGCCGGCAGCGCTTTCAAATACGCCGGCTCTTTTGTTAACACATAATTTACATACCCATTCACTTCTCCTGCATATTCTAATTTCCCGTCTTTCATATAAATCACACGATCGGCAAGAGGAAGCATTTCTTCTAAATGATGCTCACTTAAAAGAACCGCTATACCAAGCTCCCGGTTCACGCGCACCAACACATCAAGGAAATTTTTCCGTGCCAACGGGTCTAGCTGAGAGACCGGCTCATCAAGCAGCAAAAGCTTCGGTCGCATTGCAATCACAGATGCCAGATTAAGAAGCTGCTTCTGTCCGCCGCTAATTTCATATACGGATGCATCAATCCACTCATCAATCCCAAAAAACAATGCGGTCTCCGCCACCCGTCTTCTGATCACTTCTGTCGGAAGACCTATATTTTCAAGTCCAAATGCAAGCTCATGGCGCACCGTATCCGTGACAATCTGATTGTCGGGATTTTGAAATACATAGCCGATTTCCTTCGCAGGACGCTTGGTCACACTGCCTTTTCGCTCACCAATCGGAGCAATCTCTGCTTTCATACAACGAAGCAATGTTGTCTTCCCGCACCCCGACGGTCCACATAGAAGAACAAATTCTCCTTCCCCAATTGCCAGATCAATTCCGTGCAGAATTTCTTTTCCATTTGGATATGCAAATGTCAAACCCTTTATGTCCATAACGCTCATGACGTTCTTCCTCCCTTTCGGAATAATTCTGTTCCAACCGGCAACAGTAAAAATAAAACCAGTAAGACAGCTCCTGCAGCTTCCACATACCATTTTCGGATTTCCCAATGTAGTGTCGGATAGTAAGCAAATAACTTTCCTGCTCCTACTACATCAAAAATAGCTGCCGCGTATAACATCACCATCACAATAAGACAAGCCAGATCGGAGCTGTGAAAATGGTACTTTTGATAAGAGCTTCTTTTCCCTTCCCCATAGCCTCTCACTTTCATAGCATCCGCTGTTTCTATCCCATCTTCCATACTCCACTCCAGAAGGCTGGACATCTGTCTCATACTTCTTGACAATCGCACTTTCAACGATGGTTTCTCCTCTCCATCCTCCACCATCTGCGCCGCACGGATGCAGCGGATCTTATATCGAGTCTCCGGGAAAAGCTTCAGGATCATAGACAATAGCAGTGCCGCTGTCTGGAATCTTCGCCCAAATAAATACAGAAATTTGTCATTTGGCACGATTGCAGTAAAGCATCGAAACCATAAAATTACCGTTCCAAGCATAAGTCCGTTCATCAATCCGTAGCACATGCTTTCCAGAGTAAACAATCTGCTTCCTATCTTAAATAACTCTGTAACCCCCATCGGATTTGACAGCATATTTAACACAGAAACAAAAAGCACTACAAATAAAATTCCTTTCAATCCATCCTTCGTGGACGATCCGCCAAGATAAAACCAATGCACCGTAATCGCACACAAAAACATCACGCCCATTGTCACCGGATTGCTCCCGAACATAGCGAGTATAGGAGCCCCCATCGCATAAAAAATAAGGAGAGCCGGATGCACTGTTGAAAATAACGTAAATGGCCGAACATACATCTCTATTCCCTCCTTATGTCTAAAATTCCATATTTTACCTTTAACCGCTTCAGCTTTTTCCCCCACGGTCTTTCCAATATAAATAAAAAGATTAATGTTGACATTCCATGCGCCAGATCAAAGGTAATGCTTGCAACACAGGACGCAATGACCGCTCCCATTGTCAGCGGATACACATATCCGATCAAATACTGCAAATTCATAAACCATCCGAATAGTATTCCTGAGAGAAAACCATACGAATACAAGAGTCCCCGATGCTGAAATATGCCAGTGCGCTGAAATATGCCTGCAAAACAGCCCATCATTCCCCATGCAGTCATTTGCCAGAGTGTCCAAGGTCCCTGTCCAAGCAGCATATTACTTGCAAGGGCAGACAGTGAGCCCGTTAGAAATCCTGCCAACGGGCCAAACTGCATACCGGCAATAATTACTACCGCACTATTCGGATTAAAGCTTGGAATCACCGCAAAGACCGCACGCCCCAGAGCACCAATCACACTTAACACTGCAATCGGCATTAAATCTCTGGGTTTTGGTTTTTTCATTTCAAATGCTATAAAAAACGGAATCTGTACCAGAATTAAAACAACCGGCACGATTACTTTTAATATGCTTTCAGTACGTAACTCCATTGTACACGATCTCCATCCTGAAGTGTATAATCGACACAGCTTTTATTAGGTGCTGAGCCATTTACATAATATTTCCATCCACTCTGACCGCCGAACTGTTTCTCACTTAATCCACCAATCGCACTTATGTAACTATCTCCGCTATGGCTGATACCGGATGCCGCCAAAGCATCGTACACGGTAGCACCCTTGTCCAGCGTCATAACTGCCGAATATGATACTGAGCCATCCGCCTTTGAGGAATCGATACTGAAATTAATCTCAATCGTTCCCTTGGAAGATTGTGAAGAACCATTTCCTGATGCTCCCGAATTTCCGCCGCTATTTGATGAACCTGATGTTCCCGATGAATTCTTGCCACCAGAACTGTTCTTACCAGCGGCTGATTTCTTTGCATTGTGAACGGTTCCATCTTCCTCCACAATTTCCATCTGATCGGAAGAGACCTCCCCGGTCTCTTCGCTCTCTCCTGCAGGGAGAAGATCATCTGGAATCCCCTCCTGTGCTTTCTTAGTTTTATCCTCTTTCTCCTGATCTGTGTTTACACTATTATCTGTATTTTGTGTTTTTTGCACCTTCCCCGAACTATCCGCAGAGGATGCCGCATCACTTCCGCAAGCTGTCAACGAAAACACAAGAACGCATATGATTACAACAATGCTGCTTCTTATTCTTCCCATGTATTATTCCTCTTTCTTGTATTCATTACTTTCACTGTGATCAATCCACTGATAAGAGCTCCTGCTCCAAGTCCGATCAATAAATATACCCAAACCGGAATACTTGTAGTTTTCTCCTCCACTGGCTTGATCTCTTCTGATATTTCCATTACCTCAGCCTGTTTCGCTTCTTCTATTTTTTGATCAGACAGAATAAATTCGCCTCCGTTTTCCAATACAAACATGCCGTATGGTTTCTGCAAGATTACTTCCTGCGCCTCTGCGCTTTGTGATAAATCATAGAGATACAAAGCCTCTGACTGTTCGAACTGCTCTCCTAATTTGTACACAACTGTAATTTTACCCGGAAGAGAACCTGCCTGTGCATAAACCAACTGTTGATAATTCCCGTATTTCTCCGCTTCTTCCTTAGACAGTGTGTTCTCAAGTTCTAAAAGCTTTGTCGCAAGGGTTGCATTTACATTCGTAACATCAGATCCCTTCATACTCAACGTATAAGTTCCACAATCAAAGACAAGACGGAATTCCGGATATTGGGCAAGCCTAGCAAACACTTCCGCTCCGACAACTTCCGGTGGATTTTTGATCGTCAGACTCTTTTCCTTCTTATCATAACTCTGCTGAATCGCCTTTACAATATTACGCTCGGAAGATACGTCATTCTTAGTGGCTGCGTTCACCTTCACGGTTCGTTTTCTAGGTGCAAAACTTTGCGCGCTCACTGTTGCGGTCGGCTTTTTATCCGGTTTCAGAGACGGGGTTGTTCCTGCAGTGTTGTCATTTGGTGCAATAGGTTTTTGAGAAGTCTTGGTTCGAATTGCAAAAAGATATCCCGCATCATTCGTGTAGTAAATTGTTCCGTCCGAGCTAATAATAACTTTACTCATGGAATATTGTATATGTTTCGGTGTATAAATCTTTTTCAACGTAATTTTATTGTTAGCAGTAACTTTCGCCATGTAAAGATTTCCTTCTGGACCATTTTCTGTAAAATACACATAAGTATCATCATAAGCTGTTGTTACTGTCGGCGTATTTAACATAAACTCTGTTTTTTCCTTTGCCAGAAGTTTTAAATCCTTATCATACACAGCAAGAAAACCACCGTTTTTAAAATCTCCACCTGTAATATACACTTTTCCTGAAGCCACAACCGGGGATGCATTTGTTTCTAACAACAAATCACCTTTCGCCAAAATAATAAGCTGCCCAGATTCATTGATTGATAATTTGTAAATTTTGTTTCCTTTTGTCGCTACCCAGATATATCCTTCTGCATATACAATTGAACCTCTCACTGCTCCTTCCAATTGAAGAGAAGATATTTTCTCACCTGTTGCACTATTATACACATAAACAATACCGCCATCACCTGCTATCACTAATTTATCTTCAATAGTAACAGCTCCTGCTCCATAATAGCTCTGTCCTTCTGAATTTTCTGATGTCCACAGAGGTGTTATAACTTCTGTTTCATTTTCTATATCTATATCCATAGTGTCATAAACAGCATAACAACCTAATGTACTTCCGTCAGAAAATCCTACATATAATTTACCATTTTCATAATGCATTGCACCATTTACACTGTAATTAATTTCGAAAGGTGCCGGACTATCCAACAAATACATGGACTGAAGTGTCTTTGCATTAAAAACTTGTATGCTTCCATCTCCCAGTGGAACAAAAATCATACCACCACCATAAATAATATTGCTAGACATTCCTATCTTTTCAGATAGTTTTGTGGATTTTTCTCTCACTCCCGTCTTGGCATTTAAAATTACAATCTCATCATTTTGAACTATATATATATATCCATTTACTAGAATTGGTGTTCCTGCATACCTCGTTCCGTATCCCCAAATATCCGGCGCTTGGGAAAAACTTTCCCAAAGTAATTCTCCAGTACCTGTCGTCGCTTTAAAATCTACCACCGCATTGTTGTTTTTGTCCCCAAGATGCTGTCCCCACGTAATATCTGGAAGTTCTGGGAGTGGAGTACCCAGATTAGGACGTTTGACTGTGATAGTTGCAACTGTGTCTTTGTAGACTGATAAATCTCCTTGCACGCTACTACTAACTTGTCCTTCAATTGTAATAATCGTGGAGGATTCATTTAACTGTATCTCAGGAGAAAGAAAATCGTATTGTCCATTAATCCAAATAAGCGGACACTCTTTATGGGTTACTGTAACTTTCAATTTTTCTATTTCTTTTGGTACATAAAGTTCATAATTTTTTACCTCAGGATTAAATTTTAATGCCCCATAACTAACCGTTATTCCCTCTATCTTTGGCACTTTTCCCTTTAAGTTGAGAATAATCTCTTTCGTTTCTCTATAGTCACCCTTCACGATTGTCGCTATAAATGTAAGCGGAGCATCATCTTTCACCGGACGATAGAACTGCCATTTATTACCATCGGAAGTTGCTATATATTTCTTATCTTCTTCGTTTTTCAGTTTCCACATAACATTTGTTCCATATGTCCCAGTATCTGGAAGATAAATACAATCACCAACTTTATCCGAACCCTCTATTGACAATTCTTCTTTCGCTTTCTTCACCGCTTCTTCATCCGTCATTACAGGAGCTAGCCCCACAGTAACTTTTGCATACGGACGATTTAATTCATGTTTTCCATCTAAATTTTTCCTCTCAGCAGTTAATAAATAAGTACCTGTTTCCTTAATTGTAACCTTGGCGTTTCCCTTTTCATCTGTTTTATCATTAACCTGATAATCATCAGCAGAAAGTACGTTTCCCTTTTCATCCTGTACAAGAACCTCTGCCGCTGAACAAACAGCTGCACCTTCCCCCATTCCATTATTAGACTTCAAAGTAACAGTAAAAGGCGTATTAACACTTGCGTTTATATTTTCTTCTGCGAAATATGCATAAGCCGAATTTTCAGACCAATACCAATCATATACAACTATATTATCACCACTCGATAATGGGCAGTTCACAAATGTATATAAATTCCCATGCCCATCATTTGGACATATATTATTCACCTCAAACATAAAGAAGGTGTCAAGTTCCGATTTAGCTCCCAAGAAATTAGTAAGAAATCCATCCGATATAGCAATCCCTTTCGTTGGGTCAATATTTTTATCCACACAGTATTGAGCCATCAAATGCAGTGGTGTATAATATCCCGGATCTTCTCCTACCTGCTTCTCTGTAAAGCCATATCCATCTTCTCCTACCAGCGGCTTGTAGGTATCCGGCAGTGTAACACTTGTCGGATACAATACACTTTTTCCATAACCATCTACGCGAAGTGTTGCTGTGAGTCCAACACCTGTCTTCGCTTGGTTTTCCTCACTTTCCCCTGCGCCCGCTGCTTTCGTTTTATCCTCATCGCTTACAGTTGTTGCTTTCGCTTCTTTTTTTACAGCAGACGGAGCAGACACATTTCTGTCAGAAGAGGTCTCTTCGTCTTTCTTCGCATCTGCGGAACCGTCTGTTGATTCTGTGCTTTCCGGAACACTTCCTTGCTCACCGGAACCCGAACTATCTCCAGACTCTACAATCTGTTCTTTCGTTGTCTCGCTTCCTGCTGCTTCTGCCCCCGCCGCTTCTTCTGCGTGCACGCCGGACACACTTCCTGTAAGAAGCAAAAGAACGAGAACCAGACTTAGAAGTCTTGTTTTCACAGTTTTCTTCTTTTTCATTGCTTTCTCCTTTTCTACTTTGGGAGAGTAATAACGTACAAAAAGGACAGCGCTTCGGCTGTCCTTCATACACAAATAAGCTTCCATCTATCGATCGAAACATTATATTATCCTTGTGTACCATCTTATCCTCACCGAAAGATTTTACCTCTTATCCTATTGGCAGGTCTCCTGACTTAGGAATCATACCTACTTGCCGCCTTCCCACCGAATCATTTTCCGGCAGTGGTCTCTGGCTTTCGTCCTCCATTACAGTAGAGTGAGCTGTTGCGGATTCTCACCGCATTCCCTTTTCATTCAGCGCAAACTGAAACCAATATTCATTTTTATAGTATCTATTTCCTATGATACTGTCAACCCAAATATTGAGTATAACAATATCGAAGAAATCTATTTCTTATCTAAAATACATCTTGCCACACACAGACCATTGGCAGACGCCTGCTGAAGACCACGTGTGATAGACGCTCCGTCACCCATCGTGCGAAGACCTTTGATACTTGTCTCGAATTCTTTATTTACTACAACTTTATTAGAATAGAATTTAACCTCCACACCGTAGAGCAGTGTCTCATCAGAGGCAATTCCCGGCGTTACCTTGTCAAGCGCTTGAATCATTTCATCAATCGCTACCATAATACGGTGTGGGAACACAAGTGACAGATCACCCGGAACTGCATCTTTTAAAGTCGGAGTAATATTATTTCTCATAAGACGCTCTTCTGTCGTACGTCTTCCTCTGCGGAAATCCCCGTATCGTTGTAATAGAATCTTTCCGTCGCAAAGCATATTTCCAAGCTGTGCAATATGTTTTCCATACTCGATCGGAGACTTAAATGGTTCAGTAAAGTTCTTTGATACTAAGAGCGCAAAGTTGGTGTTTTTCGTCTTCATATCCTTGGACTTGTACGCATGACCATTTACCACCGCAAGACCGTCGTCGTAATACTCTGTAGCCACTTCTCCGGATGGGTTCGTACAGAATACGCGCACCTTGTCGTCAAAGGTCGGCGTGTAGTAGACAAGCTTTGCTTCATAAAGCTTCTCATTTAACTCTTTCATGATCTCGTCTCGAACTTCTACACGCACACCCACATCGACAGTTCCGTTTTTCGTCTCAATATCGTGTTCCTTACAAATATGAGAAAACCACTCAGAACCTTCTCGTCCGATACCGGCTACAATTTCCGGTGCGTAGAATTCTTCTCCGCTATCTGTGACAACACCTTTTGCCACACCATCTTCAATGATGATATTTTTTACCATCGTCATAAATTTAATCTCTACGCCATTTGCAATCAAATGCTCTTGAAGTCTTGTATAAATTTTATATCCTTCTTCTGTTCCGAGATGTCGGATCGGACACTCAATAAGCTTCAGATTTGCACGAATTGCCTTTGTTCGTATATTTTCAATGGCAGCAGTGTCCTCAATACCGTACACTTTCTCATCAGCGCCGAATTTCAGATAAATATTGTCTGCCTCATTGATAAGCTCTGTCGCCTTCTCATATCCGAGAATCTCCGGCAATGTTCCTCCCACGTCAGGGGACAGAGATAATTTTCCATCTGAAAACGCTCCTGCTCCTGCGAATCCTGTCGTAATAGAACATGGCTGACATCCTACACATACCTTGGTCTTTCTCTTCGGACACTGACGTTTTTCAATAGAACGTCCTTTTTCGATCATCAGAACTTTCATATCCGGTTTCTGTCTGATCAATTCATACGCACAGAAAATACCGGATGGACCGGCTCCGATGATAATAACATCATATTGTTTCATACTTTACTTCTCCTTTTTATAATCATAAAATCTCTTTTTATTTTTTACTCACCTTGTTCATCATACCATCCAAAGATAGAAAAAACAAGGGATAACACGAATCATGCAAATAGTGGAAAATAACATAAGGACGGAGGTTTTTTGTAGAAAACCTCCGCCCTCATTTCGATTAATGATGGAATAAACGAAGTCCTGTAAAGGACATTACCATATCATATTTATTACATGTTTCAATAACATTATCATCTCTTACAGAACCGCCCGGCTGAGCTACATATTTCACGCCGCTTCTATGAGCGCGTTCAATATTATCACCAAATGGGAAGAAGGCATCTGAGCCAAGACTTACATCTGTTAATTTATCAAGCCACTCTCTTTTTGCTTCTCTTGTAAATACTTCCGGTTTCTCTTTGAAAATATTTTCCCATGCGCCGTCTGCAAGAACATCCATATAGTCGTCTCCGATATAGAGATCAATTGCATTGTCTCTGTCTGCACGACGAATTCCATCTACAAATGGAAGATTCATAACCTGCGGAGACTGTCTCAACCACCAATTGTCTGCCTTAGTACCTGCCAAACGTGTGCAGTGGATTCTGGACTGCTGCCCTGCACCGATTCCGATTGCCTGTCCGTCTTTGACAAAGCATACCGAATTGGACTGTGTATATTTTAGCGTGATCATGGAAATTGCAAGATCGATCTTTGCCTGCTCTGTCAGCTCTTTGTTCTCTGTCACAATATTTGCAAAGAACTCTTCATCAATCTTCAATTCATTTCTTCCCTGTTCAAAAGTAATACCAAATACTTCTTTTCTCTCCAACTTTCTTGGAACATAATTCGGATCAATCTCGATCACATTATAATTTCCGTTTTTCTTTGCCTTTAAGATTTCCAATGCTTCCGGCTCATATCCCGGCGCAATAACACCGTCAGAAACTTCTCTTTTGATCAGTCTTGCAGTATCTTTGTCACACACATCAGATAAAGAAATGAAATCACCAAAGGATGACATTCTGTCTGCTCCTCTCGCTCTTGCATAAGCACTTGCAAGCGGTGACAGCTCTCCAAGATCGTCTACCCAGTAGATCTTCGCTAAGGTCTCGTCTAACGGAAGTCCAACTGCTGCTCCTGCCGGAGATACATGTTTAAAAGACGTAGCCGCCGGAAGTCCGGTCGCTTTCTTAAGCTCGCTTACCAACTGCCAGCCATTAAATGCATCAAGAAAATTAATATAGCCAGGTCTTCCATTTAATACTTTAATAGGAAGTTCCTCTCCTGTCTCCATATAGATTCTGGATGGTTTCTGATTCGGGTTACAACCATACTTTAACTCTAATTCTTTCATGCTCCATGCTCCTTAATGATTTTAATTTGTTTTGATCTGCTTCTATTTGTTCTTATTCACGATCTTTGTCTCGTAAGCGCCGCTTGCAATATCGATATAACGCACGAAAAGAGACACCTTGTTATCTTCATTCAAACTATTCCACAATATAGACACAAATTCATCCATATCATTCGGAATTGCGATCAGTTTCGGTTCTCCTTCGAAACTCGGAAGCGGGTTACCGTCACATTTGTATGTGTGGATAAAATGTCCTTCACCTGCTGCCGGATTCTCATATGCAAATGTATATCTGTGGCAGCTGTCCGGATTGCCATTGTTGCTCTTTAAGATTGACATTGCATAATTATAAGTTCCATTTTCAATGTGCATGATACCAGAGATTCTCGGTGTATAGTTCGGCTCATCCGGCTCAAACTTTCTGCTTCTTAATGACTGCTCGAATGTCATCTGCTTGTCCATACCTTCATAGATTGTATCAGTCTGGTCTCCGTTTGTCACAATTGTCTTGTTGCCAAGCACACGCACCGGTGCGTAAATGATCAGGCTCGGATCTGTCAGTTTTGCAGGATCAAATGCCTGCGTACGAATTCCTTCTCCCTCTTCTACAAAGACACGGTTACGGCTGTTTTCGCTTCTTCCCATAATAAAATAAGCAGTTACAGCCTTACTTCCGTCTGCACTCCTGCCTATAATGATTCCGCGTCCCGGATATGAGTTTTCTTTCAGTTCTCTCTCAATTGATAACATTTCCATTGAATTTGTCTCCTTTTCATTGGTTTTTATTACCTATTACCTGCCCATTCATTATATATAAAAAAAGTCTATTTTTCCAGTCATATTTCGAAGTTCTTCTATTTCTCCAAGAAATGTTAATTATGTTTAAATAAATATTAAAAAAGTGTTACATTTGTGGTGAATTTGAATCTTGTA
>ERZ827101.2999-NODE-2999-length-13106-cov-3.100912_pt1 | contig 13106 bp, 10 predicted proteins | sample MGYA00519869_ERZ827101 | MGnify/ENA primary metagenome ERZ827101 (study PRJEB31778, sample SAMEA3449256) | human gut metagenome | biome: human gut; feature: human-associated habitat; material: faeces | place: United Kingdom | collected 2010/2012 ...
CCCCTTGACAGCCTAAGTCAAAGGATGCCTGCGGGAAACTTCCTTGTATCCGCAGTCTTTCAGCTATTTCATTTTCTTCATGTTTTCTTATTGGGACACACCGAAAGGCGGCAAATGTATGTCTTTATTCACTTTGCAGCAGAAGATTGAGGAAATCATTCTTCTCCAGTCCATGGAAATACTGTGCGATATCGAAATCGGCAAGGCGGCTTTCCAGAGCCTGCCGCTCCAGCTTCGTGCCAATCAAAGCCTTGGCAAGGTCGGCAGAGTCCTTTACGCCGAAGAAATCGCCGAAGAACTGCAAATCGGTAATGCTGCCGTCCTCCGTATTCATGTGTACCTCGATTTTTCCGCAGCCCTCAAAGCGGCGGCTCTTTTCTACGCTGTAGGAGGGAGAAAAGCCGTAATTCCATTCCCACTTATCATAGCGTTCCTTTTTGATTTTTTCGATTTCAGCCAGCTCCTCTGCGGAGAATACATAGGGCTGAACATTTTCTTCTTTCAAAATGTATTTTAAGAGAAGAGCCTTGAATTGTGCCAGCGTAAAGCCCTCAGGCAGATAAGGCGCAATGTTTGTCACTCTTGCTTTTACGGATTTTGCAGCCTTTGACTGGAATTTATCTGCGGAAACATTCAGCACATCTGCAACAACGGAAAGGTCTGAATGAAACATCAGCGTGCCGTGGTGCATGATGCGGCCCTGCTTCAGATACTGGGAATTGCCGGAAAATTTTTTCCCTTCAATGCTGATATCGTTTCTGCCGTTGACCTCAGCAGGCACGTTGAGAGAACGCAGCAGCTCTGCAATCGGCTGACAGAACAGACGAATATCCAGATCGGTTGCATCCTTTGCATTGAGGATAAATGTGAAGTTCAGATTCCCCAAATCATGATATACGGCACCGCCGCCGGAAAGTCGACGGACAACGGAGATATGCTTTGCATCGGCAACCTTTTGATTGACCTCTGCAAAGGCGTTCTGATTTTTACCGATGACAACGGTGTTATCGTTCTGCCAAAGCATGAAGTATTCCTGACTTCTGTCCATTCGGTCGAAAACATATTGCTCCAGAGCCAGATTAAAAGCAGGATTTGTGCTGGGGGATTCGATATAGACCATAATAGTACCTCCTTTATATTTGTATTCAAAAATAATATCGTGAATACATTCTAACATATAAAAAGACAAAACGGAATAGTGTTTTACAGATTTTGTCAGATTTGCTACAAAATTTTCGTGCGGCACTGCTTTCGCCCATTTTTCAGAAGCGCCAGTATATGGTGATGGGAACCTCCCTTGTCCCTGCAATCCGTCTGCCGACAGAAATAGAATCAATCAGAATTTCGACCATTTCCCTTGTCAGGTGCGTCGGGTTGATGTATTTTTCAATGATGGCGCGGCGGTTATCCCCTGCGGCAATGCGTGCGTCAAGGTCGATGATTTTCCGCTCTGCGTCCGCAATCAGCCGCTCCTGCTGCTGTAGTTCCGCTGAAAAATGCTTCGATAAATCGAGATATTCCGCTTCGGAGAGAACACCGCGCACCTTATCCGGATACAGCTCCCGCACTGCCTTATGAGCTTCCTCAATTTTTTTCTCATGGGCGTGGATGCTTTTCTGTAAAGAAGCCCTCTGTTCCTTTAAATGACTGCAAAAATCAAGCTGCCGTTCCAGCTCCTCCCAATTCAGATAGGCATCGGAAATCGAATGTAATTCCTGCAAAACCATCCGCTCCAGCCGCTCCACAGAAATAAACGCCCCCCTGCAGCTCTCCTTGGAAATGTGATGATTGGGGCATTGCAGATAATATTTCCCCTTGGTTTTCGAGGAACGCAGCGTGTAGCCACATTCCGCACAGCGCGCCTTACGCGCAAAAAGTCCGATTGCTCCGGATGGAAAGGGCTTTGCCCTTTCGGCAAGCATTTTCTGTACGCGCTCCCATAATTCCTGTTCGATAATCGGCTCGTGCGTCCCCTCTGTCCGTATCCATTCTTCCTTGGGGCGCGGCTTGTTTTGCTTGGTTTTGTAGGAAATACTGCCGTATTTTCCCTGCACCATGTTGCCGATGTAGATTTCATTTGTCAGCATATTGGAGATAGCGAAATATTTCCAGAGCGTACTGCCCTTGCCCTTCGGCTGTCGATAGCGAATCCCCTGTAAGCGTTTATATTCCGTTGGATTTGGAATCCCTCTTTCGTTGAGCATGCGCGCGATGGCGGTCTTGCCGTAGCCCTGCGAGAAAAGCGTGAAAACCTCACGCACCACTGCCGCCGCCTCCTCGTCAATCAGCAGATGTCCCCTTCGGTCGGGATTCTTTCTGTAGCCATAGAGCGCAAAGGAGCCGATGTGAAAGCCGTTTTTTCTGCGGTGCGTCAGCACACTGCGGATATTTTTGGATAGCTCCGCCAGATAATGCTCATCCATAATGCCGTTGATTTGCCGCAGAAGTAGATTATCCTCGTTTGCGGAATCGGCATTGTCCACCAAACTCAGAAAGCGGATGCCCCATTGCGGAAGCAGGCGGTTGATGTATCGTTCCACCACCTCTAATTCCCTGCTGAAACGGGATTGTGTTTTGCAGAGGATGATGTCAAACCGTTTCTCCTCGGCGGCGTGCAGCATGCGCTTGAAGGCAGGGCGACTGCGGTCTGCGCCGCTGTAGTCATCATCAATGTAGATTTCGTAGATTTCCCAGCCGTGGGAATGGGCATATTCCGTCAGCAGGGCGCGTTGGTTTTGTATGCTGTTGCTGTCGTTTTCGGCGGAGCCCTTGCCCTTGTCCTCCTCCGATAGGCGGCAGTAAATGGCGGCTCTTTCCCTTTTCATGCTATGCGTTTTCCCTCGCGAGGATGGTGCTTGCCCTTTCTGCCTGATTGATGAGAGCTGCCCAGATTCGCGTAACCTCTGCCTGCGTGGTGCGGTCTGTTCCGTTTTTGAAAATACTGCGGCAAGGTGCTTTTTCCATAAAAATCCCCCCTTTTTTAAGTGTATTCCGGCAAAGGGGCGAATATTTCCGCCTCAGTCGCTTTTCCCATTTGGGCGCACCCTTGGTTTTGTCTATTTTCTCCAAAAAGAAAAATTTACCTTATTTTTCCTTGCGGAGAAAAAGCAGATATGATACCATGTGATTATAATCACAAGTGAAATTTTTGCGGATGATATGGGGGCTTTGCCGTAGTCCGCAAAAGCGCATGAAGGAGGGGTAATATGAATTGGAAGAAATGGATAAGCATTGCGGCGGCAGTATGCCTTGCGGTAACGGCGGTGCCGATGCGTGCCGTGGCGCAGGAGGAGCTATTGCAGGAGAAAATGCTTGAGGAAATCAAGGAGGAACAGCAGGAGGAAATCAAAGAGGAACTGAAAGAGGAACCGAAAGAGGAAAAAGAGGAAAAAGAGGAACTGAAAGAGGAAAAAGAAGAAAAAGAGAAATTGCAGGAGCAGTCTGACGAGAAAACCGAGCCGCAGGAGGAAAGCAAGAAAGAGCTGCCGAAAGGAATTTCTCTGCTGATGGGAGAGGAAAACAGCACAGCGGTATTCGAAAATGAAACTGCGGATTTTGAAGGGAAAGGCACAGCGGCAAACCCTTATAAGATTCAGAATGTGGATGATTTGAAGAAGCTGGCGGAAAACGTGAAAAACGGAACGGACTACGAAGGCAAATACTTCCAGCTGACCGTAAACATTGACTTGAAGAATGAAGAATGGACACCCATCGGAACAATAGTTTATACGGGCGAATTTGGGCGTTCAGAAGAAAGATATTTTAAAGGGACTTTTGATGGTGATGGGCATCAGATTGCCAATCTTACAATAACAGGTCGTAATGAGTATGTCGGCTTATTCGGCTATGTGAGAAACGCAACTATCCAGAACTGCAATGTAGCAGGGGAAGTCAGTGGATATAACGCTGTAGGCGGCATTGTGGGTGCTGTAGATGGAAAAACGAATAATATTTTGAATTGCTCCTTCCAAGGCAATGTGACGGGGAATGTGTATGTAGGCGGTATTGTGGGGCAAGTGCAAAATCAATGTGAAGTCAGCAGCTGCTATGCAATCGGAACGGTACATGGAGGAAATGATAAAGTAGGCGGCATTGCAGGAGAAGGCAGAGGTGCAATTAAAAACTGCTATGCGTTGGCGGATGTTTCTGCCGGAGGAAAATTTGTTGGCGGCATTGCTGGAGATGCTTCCAGTGTTACCATAGAAAACTGCTATTACAGCGGGGAGGTATCCGCACGTGGGTCTGCAGGCGGCATTGTCGGTAATGTATGGAGAGGCACAATCCAAAATTGCGTTTCTCTGGCAGAAAGCGTGACAGGCAGTAATACAAATCGTATTGTAGGGAACATATATAATCTAACATTAACAAATAACTACGCTTGGAGCGACCCGGCTCTTTCTGCTGATGATGCAGCAGGATTAAACGGCGCAAACCTTACCTATACAAACGAAAAACTTTCCAAGCAGTTCTCTGGAATTTTTGGCAGTGATAATTCCGCATGGCAATTCACAGACAACGGCTTGCCGATATTGAAAGACGTAGGCGGCACGCAGTTTTCGGAACTGCCGAAATGCATGACAGGCGTTGGTTTTGATGGCTTTGGTATAAAAACAAACCCTTATCTCATTAAAGATGCAGAGGATTTGAAGCTGCTGGCGAAAAAGGTAAACGGCGGCGAAAAATACGAAGGCAAATACTTCAAGCAGACCGCAAACATTGACTTGGAGAACGAACCAAATTGGACCCCCATCGGCGGAACAGTAATTGAACATCCTTCAACATGGGAAATATCTGTTTTTAAGGGGAATTATGACGGAGACGGATACAAGATTACGAATCTTACGACAACAGAAGATAGTAATCATGTCGGTTTATTCGGAAAGGTAGAGGACGCAACCATCCAAAACTGCAATATCACAGGGAACGTCAACGGATATAACTATGTAGGCGGCATTGTGGGGGGTGTAGGTGTAAAAACGAAGATTTTGAATTGCTCCTTCCAAGGCAGTGTAATGGGAGAAAGCGATTGTGTAGGCGGCATTGTCGGGGAAACATCAGCCGAATGCGAAGTCAGCGGCTGCTTTGCAAGAGGAAAGGTAGAAGGCTTGCAAAAAGTAGGCGGCATTGCTGGAAAGGGCGTTGGTACAATCAAAAACTGCTATGCCTTGGCAGATGTAACAGCAAGAGATAGGATTGCAGGCGGCATTGCAGGAGGTACTTATAATCTTACCATAGAAAACTGCTATTACGGCGGCGATGTTTTGGCAAAGAATTATGCAGGCGGCATTGCCGGCGTGATGGATAGTACTTCTGGTTCCTCTACCACAATCAAAAACTGCGTTTCTCTGGCAGAAAGCGTGACAGCAGGCATCAACTCTGTAAACCGCATTGCAGGGGGAGTAAGAGATAACATAAACTTAATAAACAACCACAGCTACAACAGAACCAAGCTTGTGATTGACAGCAAACCAGCCTATCCGACAGGCGGTGCAGGGAACGACGTAATTGGTGCGGATGTTTATATTTCCAATGGTAAGGTTATGACAGATGTGCCAAACCAAACTTTGTTTGATTGGGCGGCAAATGGCTTTACCGAGGAAAACGGCTGGTCAATCCCGACCGATGCGTATAAACTCCCCTCTTTGCGTGAGGGTGAATATCCCGACCTGCCCACCCTGCCGAGCAAAGACCTTACCATCGACAAAACACCCCAGCACTTCACCACCAGAAATATCGGCAACGGCTTTGTGGTAAAGGTGCTTTCTCCCACAGAGAATATCGGCAATACGCCATTTGAAGTGCAATATCGTCTGCATGATACAGACGCATGGACGAGTGCCGTTCCCAATACCGCAGGGACATACGATGTGAAAATCACCCGTGCGGCAGATGGCGATATCAACCCCTTTGCCTGCGAGATTTTCGAAGGGCTTGTGCTGACGAAAAAGCGCAGCAGCAGTAGCGGCGCAGCAACCCAGACCTATACCGCGCAGTTCGATACAAACGGCGGCAGTGCGGTCGATAAGGTAAAAACGGATAAAAACGGCAAAATCGAAAGACCTGCCGACCCGACAAAAGAGGGCTATATTTTCGTCGGCTGGTATAGCGACAGCAAGCTGACCAAGCCCTTTGATTTCAGCGCAGAGCTGACCGCGAATAGCACGCTTTACGCAAAATGGAAAGAAAATAACGAAATTATCCTCACGATTGGCAGTCGGAAGATTTCTGTTTTCGGCAGAGAAATCCAAAATGACGTTGCCCCGAAAATCGTGAACGATAGAACCATGCTCCCGATTCGTATTGTGGCGGAAAGCCTTGGCGGAACCGTAACATGGAACGGCGAGCTGCAGCGCGTCACCATTCAGAAGGGCGCAGATGTCATTCTCATTACCATCGGCGCAGATACGGCGTATGTCAATGGCACGGCTGTGAAGCTGGATGCCGCGGCATTCGTGGAAAACGGCAGAACCTATCTGCCCCTGCGGTTCGTTTCCGAAACCCTTGGCGCACAGGTGGTGTGGAATGAAGCCGAAAAAACAGTAACCATTACAAAATAAAATTTTGACAGATACCCTCTTTGTCAAACGGCAGGGAGGGTATTTTGCCTTTCCAAAAAGCGTATTTCGGCGCGTTTGCCCTTGCGGCGGAGTGAAATAGATGATAAAATGTGATTGCAATCACAGGTAAAACGGAAAGAGGGGGACGATTTTGTCACCAAGAGGAAAACAGACGAATGGCTTGCTTACGCAACAGAAAATGCTGCGTGCGGCAGTAGCATTGTTTCTGGAAAGCGGCTACGAAAAAACCACAACGGCAAAAATTGCAAAGGCGGCAGGCATGACACAAAGCTCTTTCTTTCGGGCATTTGCGAGCAAGGAGGCACTGCTGCTGGAGCTGGTGCGGCGGATGTTCGGGGGACAGTTTGCCTTGGCGGAGCAGCATAGCGGCATAGAGGACCCGGTGCTTCTCTATGCGGTGGAAACATCGTTGCAGCTGCATATTGCGGAGCTGACAGAACCGCTGCGCGAGCTGTATGTGGTGGGGTATTCCCTGCCGACCACCTCGGCGTATATCTATCAGAGCATGGCAGGGCGGCTGCAGTCCATTTTCGGGAAATATATGCCCGATTTGGAATTGAAGGATTTCTACGAAATGGAAATTGCATCGGCAAGCATCATGCGGGGCTTCATGGCAATGCCGTGCGATGTTTATTTTACCATGGAAGCGAAAATTTCTCGCTTTCTGGAATGCTCGCTCAAGCTGTACGATGTGCCGCAGGAGCAGAGAAAGGGCGTAATTGCGGCGGTGCTGCAAATGGATTTGCGGCGCATGGCAGAGGAAATTATTCAGAAAACAGTGGCACAGGCGGAGGAAGGCTTTGCGGCACTGCCTGCCCTCAAAAAATAAGAGGAAATGCAAAAGAGGTCTGTACCCTTTGGTACAGACCTCTTTTCGCTTATCGGGATTACATATCCTCCAAGCGTCCGTGCTTTTCATATCTGGAAACACGGCTGATTTTATTTTCCTCATCCACGAAAACAACCTTCGGCGGATTCACAGCCGCCTCCTCAGGTGTCATCTGGCAATAGCACATCAGAATGATTTTATCGCCCTTCTGCACACAGCGCGCCGCCGCACCGTTCAGACAAATCATGCCACTGCCTGCTTCGCCTGCGATGGTGTAGGTTTCAAAGCGTTCTCCGTTGTTGATATCTACAATCTGCACCTTTTCGTATTCCAGAATCCCTGCCGCGGCAAGCAAATCGGAATCAACGGTGATGCTGCCGACATAATCCAGCTCTGCCTGTACGACAGTCGCTCTGTGAATTTTTCCCTTTAACATATTCAAATACATATCGTTTTCTCCTTAGCCCTCGTAAATAAAGTTGTCAATCAATCTGGTTTTGCCGATATAAACTGCCATAGCAACCAATACGGGCGGCTGCATTTTGCTGACAGGCTCAACGGAAACGGCATCCACTGCTTTTACATAATCAATGCGTGCCAGAGGCTCTTTTTCGATCAATTCCTTCATAGCTGTTGTGATGGCATCTGCGGATGCTTCGCCATCTGCTGCCAGCTTCTGCCCCAGCTTCACTGCCTGGCTCAGCACCAAAGCCGCCTTGCGTTCTTCTGCGTTCAAGTATGTATTTCTGGAGCTTTTTGCCAGACCATCTGCTTCACGCACAATAGGGCAGCCGATGATTTCAATATCAAAATTCAAATCACGCACCATGCGGCGGATAACGGAAAGCTGCTGTGCATCCTTCTGCCCGAAATAAGCACGGTCGGGTGCTACGATGTGGAACAGCTTGGAAACAACGGTGCAAACGCCACGGAAGTGAATGGGTCTGCTCTTGCCGCAAAGCTCGCCTGTCAGTCCGCTCATATCCACGAAGGTACACGCATCCTCTGCGTACATTTCGGAGGGTTCGGGGTTAAAAAGAAGCGCAGCGCCTGCGTTTTCGCAAAGTGTGGCATCGCGTTCCAAATCTCTGGGGTAGCTTGCCAGATCCTCTGTAGGCCCGAACTGTGTGGGGTTTACAAAGTCACTTACAACAACTCTGTCATTTTCCTTTACCGCTCTGTCGATCAAGCTCTTGTGTCCTTCGTGAAGAAAGCCCATTGTGGGAACTAATCCAACGGAAAGCCCCTCGGCTCTCCATGCCTTCACTGCTGCTCTGACTTCTGAGATAGTTTTTACGATTTTCATGGTTTGCCTCCGTATTAGTACAATTTATTGATAATGTCATCTGCGATTTTAAAGGTATGCTCTGCGGCAGGGAAGGTGCCTTCCTTAACCTCTTTGATATAATCCGTAAAGCCCTGCTTCATCACTTCGCCTGCGTTTGCAAAATGCTTTACAAATTTCGGCTTAAAATCGGAGAAAAGCGCAAGCATATCCTGATAAACCAAAACCTGCCCATCGCAGTCCGCACCTGCGCCAATGCCGATGGTAGGGATGGAAACGCTTTCTGTAATCAGCTTTGCCAGCTTTGCAGGGATACATTCCAGAACGATGGCGAAAGCGCCTGCTGCCTCAACTGCCTTTGCTTCTTCAATCAATCTGCGTGCATCTTCTTCGCTCTTACCCTGCACCTTAAAGCCGCCGAAGGCATTGACAGACTGAGGGGTCAGCCCGATGTGTGCCACAACGGGGATAGATGCCTCTGTGATTGCTTTAATCTGGGGACAAACAGACGCGCCGCCCTCCAGCTTGACAGCCTGACATCTGCCCTCCTTCATCAGTCTGCCTGCATTCACAACGGCATCATAAACGGAGGTCTGGTAGCTCATAAAGGGCATATCGCCGACCACGAGTGCATTTTTTGCACCTCTGGTAACAGCGGCGGTGTGGTGAATCATATCCTCCATGGTAACGGAGATGGTATCCTCATAGCCGAGCATAACCATGCCCAAAGAGTCGCCAACCAAAATGGTATTTACGCCACATTCATCCACCAGCTTTGCTGTGGAATAATCATAAGCGGTCAGCATAGTGATTTTGTCTCCGTCCAATTTTTGCTGCTGCAGGGTAGCTACTGTGTTTTTCATTGTTCCAACTCCTTTTCCAAATGCTTGTAATCCTTATGCGGGTGCTTTTGCTGGGCAATTCTGATAAGCTGTTTGGAAAGGGCAGTGTAGGCTGTCAGAATATCCTGACCTACAGTGCTTTCCGCCGCAAATTTCCGTATCTCCTGCAAATGCTTCGATACGGTTTGGGCATCTCCGCGCTCGATGGGGCCTGTGAGTGCATTTACCGCACCCTTTTCTGCCACGCTCTGCGCATTTCCCAGAAGAAGGGGAGATAAAGCCTCTGCTGCCGCCGCTTCGGAAAAGCCGCATTTGACAAGCAGGGCGGTGCCCATATCTGCCAGTGCGACAATCTGGTTGCTGACCATAACTGCGGCTGCATGGTAGAGGGCTTTGCTGTCGGGAGAAATGGCAACTACGGTGTTTCCCATTTCGCTGAACAGTGCTTTTAGCTCCGCAAGATGTGCGTCACTTCCTTCGATGGTAAAGCACGCCTTCCCCAAATCCAGATAGGAGGTTGCTTTGCTGCTGATTGCATACAGGGGATGAATCGAATACCGATAGGCTCCTCTGTTTTCTGCATCAAAAAAAACGGTCGATGGAATCGAACCGCTGCAATGACATATATTTTTATTTTTGATAGGCAGATTACGCATGTCATCCCATATCTCACCGATTGCGCCATCCGGCACAGTGAGAAAAAGGGTATCACTGTCTTTCGTAATTTCTTCTATACTTGTATAGTATCTGCTCTGTGTAAATTCTGCGGCCTCCTTTGCGGAGGCGGGGGTGCGGCTGTAATAACCGCTGATTTCGATGCCGTGCATCGCAAGATATTTACCCAGTGTGAAGCCGACCTTTCCGGCTCCGATAAAACCTGCTCTCATACCTATCACCTTCCTTCACAAAGAAGTGATAAGACAAGATACATCTGCTGCCATTTGTGCCGTTCCGAGGATACAGCCATCCGGCGAATCAAAAAAATAAAATATATAAAATTTGCAGTATAGCTTCTTTCAGAATGCCATCCGTCAGTTAATATAGCACATTTATCCCGATTTGTATAGAGGAAATTGTGAAAGAGTATCAAAAGCCTTTAAAGCGAAAGGGATTGGCTTTGTTTCCGAAGGAAAAAGGAAAAACGGCTCGTATTCGGAGGGAGGCTTCGGAAGAAAACGAACCGTTTTTTGGAGAATTTTCATTGGAAAGGAAAATAGAATTTCAGCGTTTTTGCGGATAGCACCAAAACAAGCAACGGTAAAAAACCATTCCTTGTTTTGCATGTGAAAAATATGAGATAAGAGTTATTTTTAGGGTACCATTCTGTGTGCTACATTCCCAGAGAAACCAGAGGAATGAAGATAAACAATGTCAGAATGGGAATCAAAATCTGTGTGACAGCAATATCAAAGTACACCTCCTTATGTGTCAGCTTACAGATTCCGAGTAACGTGATTTGTGCGCCCTGATGGGGCAGGGTATCCAGTGTACCCGCTGCGATGGCACCGATACGATGCACTGCTTCCAGACTAACGCCCATGCTCTTATAGGTATCTGTCAATGCCGCGAAGGCAACACCCATACCACCGGAGGCGGAGCCGCAAACGCCTGCGCAGATTGCGATGGTTACTGCAACGAATACCAGAGGGGAGATGGAGAGGTTTTGCAGATGGGTAATCAGATAATGGAACCCGTCTGTCTGCTCTACCACGCCGCCGAAGCCGACAACGATCGCAGTGTTCAGGATGGCAGAGCCGGAGTCTGCCGCACCCTTGTTGAATACCTCAATCCAGCTGTTGATATTTGCAACCTTCTTGAACATCAGCACAACCGCTAAGATAATGCCGACGGTTACGGAGGTTTCCACGGGCAGCTTCAGTGCATTGAAGCACAGGATGATTGCCGCAATGGGAATCAGCGCAATGATGGGGTGGGGCAGGTTATCAGAGGAGCGTTCCTCCAATTCCTCTGCGGAAAGCTGCATTTTCAGGCTTGCGTCCTCAAAGAGCTTGCCCTGCGCCGTAAATTTTCTGGCTCTGCATTCCAGCCAAACGAAAATCATCAGGAACTCTGCGGCGGTGGCAATCAGGGAGGGGAGGAAGGCTGCCGTTGCAGTTGTGCCTAAGCTTTTCATGGCGATGGTGTTCTGAATAGAGGGAGAGCCGGGCGCTGTCATGGACCATGTCCAGCAGCCTGCCGAAATTGCCGCAGGAATCAGGCGGCGTGTCAGATTGGCACGCTTGAACATCTGCAAAGCAATGGGGTAAACCACGAAGAATACAACAAAGCCGCTCACACCGCCGAAGGTCAAAAGACCTGTGATACACATAATCATGGGAGCAACAAAGTGGTTGCCGCAGAAGCATCCCATGGTGCGTGCGATGGATTCCGCCGCCCCTGTGAACTGATAGACTGCACCAAAGAGCGCGCCGACAAAGAAAATCAGAAAATACTTCGTGATATAATCCGATGTGGCAGGCATGAAGTGCTGCAGCAGGGTATCCAGAATGGGCATACCGGAAAGCACGATAACAAAGATGGTAACAACCGGTGCCAGAATCAAGGCACTCATTTGTCGAAATGCCAGCACGCCAAAGAGGATGATGGCGATCAGCAAAATCAATACGCTAAAATTCATATTCCCTTCTCCTTTCCTTTATGAAAGCCGATTAACGGAAATTGGGTTTGCGTTTTTCCAGGAACGCCTGCATCCCAACCTGCTTATCCTCAGTTGCGAAGCAAAGCCCAACCAAGTCCTTCTCTACCTCCAAAGCATTCATCAAATCCATATCTGCGCCCTTGTTGATAGAGAGCTTTGCATACTTGATTGCCATTGGGGACACCTTTAAAATATCATCCATCAGTGCCTTTGCTTCATCCATCAGAGCCTCTGCGGGAACCACTCTGTTTACCAGACCGTAACGCAGGGCTGTCTGTGCATCAATGTGCTTGCCTGTGTAAATCATTTCCTTTGCCAGGCCTGTACCAATCAGACGAGGCAGTCTCTGCCCTGTTCACTTCTGTAGGGCTGCATCTGCACGATGTCTGCGCCTGCAACAAAGCCTCTGCCTTCGCCTGTGATGATAACGCCGTAGATGTCATTTTCTTTGCTTACATAATCGAATACCATCTGCAGCTCATCCAAGGTCTGATTGTTCAGAGCGTTCAGCGCCTTGGGGCGGTTCATAGTAACGATGAGTACATGGTTTTCCAGATCCAGCTTCAGGTTTTCCAGTGCGTTTGTGTTCAGGTTTTTCATAATAAATTCCTCCTTGATGTCTTGTGTTTTGTTTTGTGTTTTTTATTGGTTTTTGTATAGTTTTTATATTTTTTCACGGAAGGAGACAGCTTTTTTTGTACGCCGCTTGCTGATTTTTGGGTACAAAAAGAACACCTGCTGTTTTCGCATTTTTTCACGAAACACCCGATTTCTTCGGGGGACGGAAATCCGCAAAAACAGCCTGCGGTGTCTCTCCCGTTATAAACGTATGAAGTTATCTTTTTTGCAGCTCATATTTTGAAATCTCCTTTTCCTGCAGCACACGCAGCAGCTTTGCCTGCATCCCTAAGGG
>ERZ827101.3008-NODE-3008-length-13074-cov-2.721254_pt1 | contig 13074 bp, 10 predicted proteins | sample MGYA00519869_ERZ827101 | MGnify/ENA primary metagenome ERZ827101 (study PRJEB31778, sample SAMEA3449256) | human gut metagenome | biome: human gut; feature: human-associated habitat; material: faeces | place: United Kingdom | collected 2010/2012 ...
TAAAGTTGAAAAAAGATTAGAATCCTGTAGAGTACTGATACAGGATTCTAATCTTTTTTCAACTTTAAAGGATTCCTATTACCAGCAATTCAGCTCTGCGACTTTGAATTACCCAAACGGAAGAGTTAATCAGATTTTACACTTATTATTGAAAGAGCATCGCGCTATTTCACTTTACGATCTGGAATCTGCGGTATTTGTATCTCGTTCTACTTTGTTAAACGACCTGAAAGGCGTATCCGAAGTAGTTGCACGATATAATCTGGAATTATTACGCAGTTCCAACAAAGTAATTATCGATGGAAGTGAGATTAACAAACGCCTCTGCCTGATGGATCAGAACCTGATCATCACGAATACAGTAGCTGCCTTATCGGAGCAAAATAGCAACTCATCAATTGAAAAGATTAAAAACATACTTGTTGAGACTTTCGTTTCTTTCAAACATCCGATTACCGAAGCATCTTTAAATAATGCCATTGTACAATTATATGTAGCACTGGAACGTATGCAGGACTGGTTCTTTATTGAACCATCCGATATGGAGATTGCCGAGAATCTGGAGCCGGAATATACGATTTCCAAAGAAATCTTCAGCCGGATAGGTAAAGAATTCTTCCTTCGCATTCCTGAGACTGAGATTAATTACTTTGCTTTATATATGAAGGGGCAAGGAAGCTTCAATTCTTCCGATGTCATTTCTTCCGATGTAGATAAGTTGATTCTGGATGCATTAGAAGAAATTCGTGACCAGTATAATATTGATCTTACTGACAATCTGAATCTTCGTATTGCATTGTCATTACATACTGCGTCGCTGATTGTACGTATCAAATACAACATGCAGTTAAAGAACCATCTGGTAGATTATATCAAACAGACATTCCCACAGGGATTTGATCTTGGTATTTACTTTGCTTCGCATTTGCAGAAAGTATTTCATAAAAAAGTAACGGATGATGAGATTGCTTTCCTTGCAATTCATCTGTACACAGCTCTTGCAAACCAGCATCAAGAAGGCGAAACCAAGAAAGTGCTGGTAATATCTTCCATGCGCCAAAGTGAAAATATCCTACTGAAGCAGACACTTTTGAACTGGTTCTCTGATATTACTTCAGAGCTTACATTCAAGACACCAGAACAGATTGAAGATAAAGATATGGATGATTATGATATTTTTCTCACAACGGAACGCAATCATTATTACGATGCCGGACTTGCCTTTTATGTGGATCCTTTCCCGGGCCAGCAGGATTATCTAAACCTGAAACTTGCAATTGATGGTTTCCAGAGCATTGACGATATCACCTCTCTCTTCTATAAAAGCCTGTATTCTATTGGTGATGGTAAAAAGCGAGAAGAGATTGTTGAGACCATGTGTCAGAAATCCAGCGAATACTTTGAACTGGATACTGAAGAATTTAAAGATGCCGTATTTCAACGCGAAAATATGCGCAGCACCTACTGGGGTAACGGAATTGCCGTACCACATCCACTGACCGCCGTATCTTCTGACTCTTTCGTAGCTGTTACCGAATTGCCGCAAGCAGTTGTATGGGATGATCAGAAAAATATGGTCAATCTGGTCCTGATGGTCTGTGTTGGCAAGAACAGTTCCAAAGCTTTCCAAATATGGAACTATCTTGCCAAGGTATTCTCAAACAAACATTTCGTAGAACATCTGCTTCCGGATCCGAGCTACGAACACTTTATTTCACTTCTTAAGGAAGCTATCGCCGGAAGCTTCAAGAAATAACAGGAGGTCATCAAATGACAATGACAGTAAATGAGGCAATAGCCAAAACACAAAAGAAACGCGTAGGTCTGGTCAATAAGATTTCTGTAAGATATGCTCAGACTTTATTATCAGAAGACGAAAAGCCAAAGGCTGCTGTCATCGCGAATATTTATACTCGTCATGACAAATATCCAGGTGTAGTAGTTATCACTAACAAAAGAATTATTGCAGCATGCGGATTGCCGGGTATTAAACGCAGCATCTGTCTTCCAATCAAAGATCTGGAAAACTGTGAAGAATCCAGCATGCTTATGCAATATAAAGTTACTTTCAGAACCAGAAAAGAAGCCTTTGCAATGAACATCGATCCAGATGTAGGTGATCGTCTCTCTCCATATATTGCAAAAATAAATGGAAATGACGTCGTATCTCTGAGATACGATCAAAAGGGTAAAATTCTGAGTTCAAATTTCATCAACCAGAAGCTTCTTAATCAGGCCAGGAAAGAAAAAGCCAAAGAATTCTCTGACAAAAAAGAGATTGAATTACAGAAAAAAGCTTCTATGGATTTTAACTCCGACGACTTTAACGAATAGACATTAATAAGGAGATTTATTATGGATTACATTATCAGTCCCTCCGTCATGTGTATGGATCTTATGAACCTTGGCGAGCAGATTAAGACACTTAACAAACACGTATCGATGTATCATGTAGACTTTATCGATGGCGTGTATCTCAAGAATTTTTCCATCACGCTGCCATTTATCGCGGCCATGCGCAAGATTACAGACGCTGCCCTCGATATTCACGTAATGTTAACCGATCCATTCTATTATCTGGATGATATGATCGAAGCCGGAAGCACTTATCTGTCCTTCCATTCGGAAATGCTCATGAATGAAGCATTCCGCACAGCGCACTACCTGCACAAACACGGGCGCAAGCTTGGCGTAGTCCTGGTACCGGGCGCTCCGATTGAAATGATCTATCCTTACATTTCACATCTGGACAAGATCACCGTCATGATGGTCGATCCGGGATTTTCTGGAGGTATCTTCGTCCCGGAAGCTCTTGATACCGTTCGTAAGCTGAAGGAATTAAGAAAAGAAAAAGGCTATCATTACATCGTAGAAGCTGATGGACAGTGTAACGAAAAACATTTCACGGAATTAAAGCAGGTCGGTGTGGAATCCTACATTGTCGGCAGCGGATTATTTGGTCTGATGAAACAAGGACTGACATTGGACGAAGCTTATTACCAGCTTATAAGAAATATTGAAAATGCATAAATTATGATAAAGAAAAAGACAGTGTTTCAAGGATGATTGTCCATCCACAAAACAATGTCTTTTTTTGCTTTCCTTCAGAGCAACCTTCAAGTTGCTATACAGCACTTTGAAGGTGTGGCGTATCCGCCAAATAGATTTAACAGGAAAAAGTCTCATTTGTGCAAGCACAATTTGCCTTTTCCTGTAAATCTGCTTGTCTCTGAACGGTCGCATATTAGGATACTATAAATAAGTAAATTAGGCTTCCTCATTTACAAATGCTACTACCTTCTTAGCAAGATCCTCTGTTACACCAAGGTCAGCCATCATAGACAGCATTGTGTAACGTGCGCGAGTCTCTTTTGCGTAAAGCATTGCATTGTACAGACGGTCATCATCGAATCCAATCTGTGATGGAAGGTATGGAGCATCCAGACTCTTCAGGATCTCGATCATACGAGCTGCTGTTGGCATGTTGTCATCCATCAGTTTAACGATCTCATCCCAGTGAGCTTCGATTGCATCGATACGTTTCAGTCTGCCATTCACCTCATTCTTCTGAGATTCATGCTCCAGTGCAATGATAGAGCTTGCAGATGCACCGTATACTTCATTGATCTTAGCTTCCCATGCTGCCTGATCGTAAGCTTTTGCTTTTTCACGTGCTGCATCGAAGTCTGGTCTGTTCTCGCGCAGGAACTCTGTCATCTTCAGGATCATAACTGTACCTACAGCTACCTTTGTACCGTGAAGTACCGGAATCTTGCCTTCCTGAAGTTCCAGCGTCTCCCAGAAATGACACATATGATGCTCGCATCCTGCTGCCGGACGAGAGTTACCGATAAAGCTCATTGCTACACCAGTAAGTACAAGTCCTTCCATAATGTCTCCGATTACCTTCGGATCTCTTGATGCTACGTTATCAGCGTCAGCTAATACATTTTCAATACAATCCGTTACCAGATTTACAATTTCATCACAGTAGTACTCATCATTAACTACCTTAGAGATTCTCCAGTCATTCAGACATGTGAATTTACCAAGCAGATCTCCAAGTCCTGCAGATACCATTCTTGCAGGTGCTCCACAAAGAATATCTGTATCTCCGATAATAAACAGCGGTGTCTGAGCCGGGATTGTTGTCTTCATGCTGTTGATGATCAGAGCTGCTCCTGAAGAAGCAAATCCATCCATCGGTGCTGCTGTTGCAACGATTGCATAAGGAACTCCCATCTGGAAGCTAAAGAAACGGCACATATCGTTAATAGAACCTGTTCCTACTGCTACAACCAGATCACAATCTCTGTCTGCATCAATCATAAGTTCTCCCAGTGCTTTCTCGTCTGGGATAAATCTCTTTCCCTTGAATACATGTGCTTTTGCTTTGATTCCGGCATCTTTCAGGATGTTCATTACTTTCTCTCCCGCAATACCGTATGTAATCTCATCACATGCGATGTATAAATTCTTAAATCCGTATTTCTCTACATATTCTGGCAGTGCCTTCATAGCTCCTGCGCTAACTGTTACACCTTCCAGTGTAGTAGAATGTGTTCTTCCACATGAACAATCAAATGGTTTTCCAAGATAATCTGCAAGCTTTAATGTCTTACTCATCACACTAACCTTCCTTCAATTTAATAAAATCTGTTCTCTCTAAAAACGCAAACCAAAATTACAAGTCCACGCTATCCTTAACCTAGTCTATCAAACATAAAGCTTCAGACACTCCGAATAAAATTCGCAATGCAAAATATTTTTTTAACGACTTGCGCAAAAAAATTGCGTAATTGATATTCCAATTACGCAATCATTATTTGTAAGCTATTTCCTGCATTACCACACTGATTTATTTTTCCACTTTCCAATTTAGATCAGATTCATTGCCTGATTTACCGATTTTACGCCAATGACTTCAATCCCTTCCACCTTTTTCAGCATATCTTTGGACACCTGTGGCATAATACATGTTTTAAATCCAAGCTTTCTTGCTTCCGCTACGCGCTGCTCCGGCATACTCACCGCACGCACTTCGCCGCTCAGTCCCACTTCGCCGAATACGATCGTTCCCGGCGAGATCGACTGATTCTTGTAACTGGACACGATCGCCATGACGATCCCCAGATCGATCGCAGGCTCATTCATGCGGATACCACCCGCAATATTGATATATGCATCGTAATTCGAAAGTGGAAGTCCCACTCGTTTTTCCAGCACTGCCATCAGCAGGTTCACTCTATTATAATCTGTACCTGCTGCTGTACGCCTTGGCATACCAAAATTACTCCGACACACCAGTGCCTGAATCTCCATCAGAATCGGGCGTGTTCCTTCCATTGAGCATGCCACGACTGATCCGGATGCATCCTCCGGGCGACCGTTCAACATATATTCCGACGGATTCGGCACTTCCTCCAGTCCGGTCTCCCTCATTTCAAACACACCGATCTCATTGGTGGATCCAAAACGGTTCTTCACGCCTCTCAGAATACGATATGACGCATGACGGTCTCCTTCAAAATACAGCACGGTATCTACCATATGCTCCAACACTCTCGGCCCTGCCACGGTACCTTCCTTAGTCACATGACCTACAATAAATATGGTAATATTTAATCCCTTTGCAATCTGCATCAGCGTATTAGTCGCCTCTCGCACCTGCGACACACTTCCCGGTGCCGCTGTCACTTCCTCACTGTACATGGTCTGAATCGAGTCAATCACAGCCACCGCCGGATGCTCTCTCTCGATCACCTGGCGAATTGTTTCCAGATTCGTCTCACACAACAACAGCAGATGGTCACTGAATGTCCCCATCCGATTCGCTCTCAGTTTAATCTGCTTTAATGACTCCTCACCGGAAATGTAAAGCACCTTTCGTCCCTGATCTGATAACCGCTTACACACCTGCAACAGCAAGGTTGACTTACCGATTCCCGGATCTCCACCGACCAACACCAGTGATCCCGGTACGACTCCACCGCCCAATACACGGTCTAATTCCTCAATCTCCGTCTGCATCCGGTCTTCCTGATCGGTAGACACGCTGGATAATGTCACAACCTCTGCTTCACGCACTGTATTCTTTGTAGCCGTACCCTTTGATACCGTCACCTTTTCCTCTACAAATGTATTCCATTCCCTGCACATCGGACACTGCCCAAGCCATTTGCTTTCCTCATGTCCGCAGTTCTGGCAGAAATATATACTCTTTTTCGCTTTCGCCACCCGGTTACCTCCCATTAACATTATGCTGTTGAGCTCACAAGTCTCCAACTATGATGCAACGAGGGGCCGCAATCTGCTGCCCCTCGCAATCTCTTACATATTTTACTTATTTCTTTTTAACCTTGATCTCTACGGTTCTGCCCGGATCCATCTCAGCACTCACGCTGATCTTACCACTCAGGTTCGTCTTCATGGTTCCAATATTGACATCGTCCATGTAGATCACATACTCTGTATCAGCTTCAAGCTCCAGTGTTACCTGAATATCTTTATCAGCAGATACATTGAATACTACTTCATCTGCAGATGCTGTGAAGTTCTCTACCGCTGTTCCCGGCACGGATTCGTATACGAACATGCCGTTCTTTTCAAGCTTCGTGATCTCGTTAAAGGTCTTTACTTTATATATATCGCCCTGAAATTCGAATCCATCCAGTTTTGTCTTGGATCCCAATGTGTAATCTCCAAAGCTAAGTGTTCCGTCATTTTCTGCTCTCAACAGTTCTTTTACTACTGCCATAGTTTTATCCTCCTGGAATTTCTGTTCATCTAGCGCGTTCGTCGCTATACGCTAATTGTACATCATATCAATTTACGCTTCAACTTTTACGAAGAATTTTATTTCTTTTTTATGAAGTCCCGCTTCTACATGATCGCCGGATTTAATCTCTCCGGACAGGATCGCATCTGCAAGTGCATCTTCTAACTGATTCTGGATCGCACGGCGGAGCGGGCGGGCACCGTATTTCTGGTCGGTTCCGGTCTCTACGATGTGCTTCTTCACGGAATCACGGATGGTCAACGTGATATTAAGCTGCTCTTTGGCACGCTTCGTTATTTCTTTGCACATGAGTCCTGTGATCTTCTTCATCTCATCTGATCCCAGTGAATGGAATACGATGATCTCATCGATTCGGTTCAGAAATTCCGGACGGAATACCAGCTTAATCTCATTCATCACGTTAGACTTCATACGCTTGTAGTCCGCACCTTTGTCTTCTTTGGTCACGAATCCAAGACGCTTCGGGTCAATGATTGCCTGTGCTCCGGCATTGGAGGTCATAATGATTACCGTATTGCGAAAATCTACTTTTCTTCCCTGGGAATCGGTAATATGACCATCATCCAGTACCTGTAACAGAATGTTAAATACATCCGGATGCGCTTTCTCAATCTCATCAAACAAGACTACTGAATACGGATGTCTTCTCACCTGCTCAGATAACTGTCCACCATCATCGTGGCCCACATATCCCGGAGGCGAACCGATCATTTTCGACACGCTGTGCTTCTCCATGTATTCAGACATATCTACCCGGATCATGGCATTTTCATCACCAAACAATGCCTCCGCCAGTGCTTTTGACAGCTCTGTCTTACCAACCCCGGTAGGACCCAGGAACAGGAAAGATCCGATCGGTCTGTTTGGATCTTTTAATCCGACTCTGCCTCGTCTTACTGCCTTTGCAACTGCTGTAACGGCTTCGTCCTGACCGATCACACGTTTGTGCAGTGTCTTTTCCAGCTTGCGCAGACGCTCGCTCTCTGATTCTGCAAGCTTCTGCACCGGAATCTTCGTCCACTCTGATACAACAGCAGCGATATCTTCTTCGGTAACTGTAACCTGACGGTCTTTATTCTTCTTCTGAAAACGGTTACGCGCCTGATCTAATTTCTTTTCTGCTGCAATCTGTTCTTTGTGGAGAGTCGATGCCTCTGTCATATTGCCTTCCCGGATTGCTTCTTCTTTCTGGACCTTCAGATTATCAATCACCTGCTCCAGTTCTTCGATACTGTCCGGCACTTTGAAGCCACGGAGGCTTACCTTTGAGCATGCCTCATCCAACACATCGATTGCCTTATCCGGCAGGAAACGGTCATTCACATATCTCACAGATAATGCGACCGCACTTTCCAATGCTTCCTGCTCTACCGTCACATGATGATGATTCTCATAACGACTCTTTAAACCTTCCAGAATCTCCAGGCATTGCTCCTTGGTTGGTTCCTCCACCGTAATCGGCTGGAATCTCCGTTCCAGCGCTGCGTCTTTTTCGATATATTTGCGATACTCACCAATGGTCGTCGCACCGATTAGTTGGATCTCACTTCTTGCCAGCGACGGCTTCAGGATATTGGACGCATCCATGGCTCCCTCTGCACCTCCGGCACCGATAATGGTATGCACCTCATCCAGAAACAGAATCACATTACCTGCTGCCTTTACTTCCTGGATCAGCTTCTTCATACGCTCTTCAAATTCACCACGGTACTTGGAACCGGCGATCATGCTGGCAAGATCCATGGTAAATATCTTCTTCTCTTTCATGCCTTCCGGCACCAGTCCGCCGGAAATGCGCTGTGCCAGACCTTCGATTACTGCGGTCTTGCCGACACCCGGCTCCCCTACGAGACACGGATTGTTCTTGGTTCTTCTGCTGAGGATCTGCATCAGCCTGCCAATCTCCTGTTCTCTCCCAATCACAGGATCTAGCTTTCCCTCTGCTGCCTGTTCCGTAAGATCTGTACCAAACTGCTCCAGCACGCCTTTCTTTCTTCCCTCACCCTGAAGATCTGACATATATTCATTTATATCTGCACCCACTGCCAGCATAATATCCTGATACAGCTTCTGCATATTCACATTTAACGTCTGCAGAATCCGGGATGCCACACAGTCAGCATCATTTAAAACAGCAAGGAGCAAATGCTCGGTTCCAACTTCTTTTGCTTTCAGATGCTGCGCTTCTCCTGCTGCCTCTTCTAAGATAAACTGCAGTCTCGGACTCTCCATCGGCTTGCCGGATATCTCCATATCTTCCGGCGGAGTCACCAGTTCATTCATAATCTTCAGCATGTCTTCCTCTTTGACTCCATTCATATCCAGCACCTGACCGGCCACGCCGGAATAGATCTTGCTGAGCCCGATCAGCAAATGCTCCGTGCCGATATAAGGATGCTGCATCAGCTTCGCCGACTCAGCCGCAAGCTTCAACACTTCCTGTGCCTGTGTTGTATAATTCATTCTGTATTATCCTCCTATCATCTCGTCATAGATCTCATCCACCATCTCGTGTACTTCTACTCTGCTGATATCCTTGCAGAGTCCTCTCGCCAGCAGGATCTGAAGCTGTGCTCTCATCTTCTCCACCGCCTCGATCTTATTCACATCAAGAGAGATCACAGCTCCCTTCCTTCTGTCAAGCTGGATATATCCCTCCTGCTTCAGTACCGTATAGGCTTTGTTGACCGTGTGCATATTAATGCCCACCGTCTCTGCAAGCTGACGCACCGATGGAAGAGATTCACCCTCCTGTATCTCAGATGTGGCGATTCCCATAATGATCTGATTCCTGAGCTGTATGTAGATTGCTTCATCACTATTGAAGTCAATTTCAATAATCATCGTCTCATCGCTTCCTTTGTTACAATTTTGTTATACCCATAGTAGCACAGGCATTATTTCATTGCAACATCTGTTTCCGGACATACAGATAATATCCTACAAATGACAATGTTGCCATCAGCCACGTCAGAGGATAAACCGCTGCCACCGCCTGCACACTGTGGAATACCCGGTCACTGATCTCCAGCATGAGAATACGGATTACACATAAGTTCACAATGACAATGACCATAGATGGCACCGACTTGCCGATTCCACGCACCACACCTCCGGTCACTTCAAACAGACTGTAGACAAAATACACCGGAAATGTCACGCTAATGATCCTCATTCCTTCTGCTACAACCTGCTGATCCGGACAGAATGCACTGAGGATACAGTTACCTGCTGCTAATGCTGACCAGGATAACACCACCAGCACTGCTGCCGCGATTCCATTGCACACCAAAATACCTCTTCGAATGCGCTCATATTTACCCGCACCATAATTCTGTCCGGTAAATGTGACCATCGCCTGACCGAATGCAATGATTGGCAGGCACAGCAGATTCTCTGCCTTGAAATATACTGCAAATGCAGCGATCACATTTTCCCCAAATCCGTTGATATGATATTGTACCACTACATTAGAAAGCGTGAGGATCATCGACTGGATCCCTACCGGAACTCCCACACAGATAATTTTGCCCAGCAGATCCCACCGCAGACGCTGACGAGTCAATATGCGATGATGAAGCATATGGATCAACAGAAATACTGCTGTCATGCTCTGGGAAAATAACGTAGCCACTGCGACTCCGGCAACTCCCCAGTCCAGCAATATCAGGAACACAGCGTCCGTAATCACATTCAGCACGCCTCCTGCTGCCAGTGCATGAAATGGAGTCCTGGAATCTCCCTGTGCCCGCAGAATACCGGAACACATGTTGTAAAGCACCATCGGGATTGCCGCCAGAAAATAAATCCTCACATAGAGAACCGCATCCGGAATGATATTAGCTGGCGTGTGAAGCCTGACTAATACTGCTTGGGAACAGGTCACACCGATCACCGTAAGGATTAGTCCTCCCACAGCTCCCGCCAGCACTGCAATCCATACGGATTCTTTCATATCTTTTTCTTTTTTCGCGCCAAAGAGCTGCGAGATCACGATCCCGGCTCCTACTGCCACTCCGGTAAACAGATTGATCAGACAGGTCACCAGAATACTGCTCGCGCCTACAGCTGCCGCCGCGTTCTTGCCAAGCACATTTCCCACAAAAAGCATATCTACCGTGTTATACAATTGTTGAAACAGGCTTCCCAGAAATAGCGGTATCGCAAACAGCACAAATCCTTTCCCGATACTTCCCTGTGTCAGATCATTGGTCTTCATTCTTACGTACTCTCCTAACTCAAACAGCCTGTGGCTCTCCACAGGCTGCTCTTTATCATCCGTAACCATACAGTTACTTTTATTAATATTTATAACTCTAATATAGCTTTATGCTTCATCAATCGCCTTACCGATATCGTGACGCATATATTTGTTGGCAAACTGTACCCACTCGGTTGCCGCATAGGCATTGGCTCTGGCTTCTTTCAAATCTTTTCCCTTAGCAGTCACGCCAAGCACGCGTCCACCGTTGGTCACAAGCTGATCTCCGTCGAATTTGGTTCCTGCATGGAAACAGTAATATCCCTCATGCCTGTCAAATTCTTCCAGTCCGCTGATCGGAATGCCTTTCTCGTAAGATACCGGATAGCCTTCGCTCGCCAGTACCACACAGACAGCCGCATTGTCCTCGAACTGCAGATCTATCTGATCCAGTGTTCCATCGATACATGCTTCCATCACTTCGATGATATCATTCTTCATTCTCGGAAGTACAACCTGTGCCTCTGGGTCTCCGAATCTTGCATTGTATTCCAGCACCTTCGGACCATCCTCTGTCAGCATCAGACCAAAAAAGATAACTCCCTTGAATGGTCTGCCTTCTGCTTTCATCGCATCTACAGTTGCCTGATAAATATATTTCTCACAGAATTCTTCTACTTCTTTTGTATAGAACGGACTCGGAGAAAATGTTCCCATTCCACCTGTGTTCAGTCCTGTATCCCCATCTCCTGCGCGCTTGTGATCCTGTGCAGAAGTCATGGTCTTGATCGTATTGCCATCTACAAATGACAGTACAGATACTTCACGTCCGGTCATAAATTCTTCGATGACCATCTCATTACCGGCTGTGCCGAATTTCTTATCCAGCATGATCGTCTTCACGCCTTCTTTGGCTTCTTCCAGATCCTGACAGATCAATACACCTTTACCCAGTGCAAGTCCATCTGCTTTTAATACGATTGGGAACTTCGCTGTCTCCAGATATGCGAGTGCTTTGTCCGGATCGGTAAAATTCTCATACGCTGCAGTAGGAATATTGTATTTCTTCATCAGATCCTTGGAAAATGCTTTGGAGCCTTCCAGGATCGCTGCATTCTTGCGTGGTCCGAATGTGCGGATGCCTGCTGCCTCCAGCTCATCTACCAGACCGCCTACCAGCGGATCATCCATACCTACGATCACCAGATCAATCTGCTGCTCTTTGGCAAATGCCACCAGCTTATCAAATTCCATTGCGCCAATCGGCACACATTCTGCCAGCGCAGAAATGCCTGCATTACCCGGTGCACAATATATCTTATCTGCCTTTTCACTCTTAGCGACGCAATAGCAGATTGCATGTTCTCTTCCGCCGCTTCCGACTACCAGTACTTTCATTCTATCTACTCCTTCTGTGTCATCTAATCCTCTGACACAATGGCTTTGCCGTCTGTCACACTGACCTTGCCGTGGGCGATCAGATCAATCGCTCTCGGAAGGATCTTCCACTCTGCCTGTTCCATTACCCGTCTCTGAAGCACTTCCGGTGTATCTCCGTTCTGCACTTCCACTGCCTTCTGCAAAATGATCGGACCGGTATCCGTTCCTTCATCTACAAAATGCACCGTAGCTCCAACCACCTTCACTCCGCGGGCAAGTGCTGCTTCATGCACTTTCAGCCCATAGAAGCCGGTTCCGCAGAACGACGGAATCAGTGACGGATGGATATTGATGATCCGGTTTCTGTACTTCTGGATCATCTCCGGCGGAATCACTACCAGGAACCCGGCAAGTACGATCAGATCCGGCTCATAACTATCAATTGCTTTCAAAAATTCCTGATTAAATTCTGCCCTGGATGCATAACTCTTCGGAGAAATACATTCTACAGGCACCCCTGCTTTTTCACCACGCTCCAGTGCATAGGCACCCGGGTTATTACTGATCACACCTACGATTTCAGTATCTGTGATCTCTCCTGACTGCACGGAATCCAGGATTGCCTGCAGATTCGTACCGCCGCCAGATACCATCACCAGTACTCTTAGCATAATGTAACTCCTTTTTCTCCAGC
>ERZ827101.3028-NODE-3028-length-13018-cov-2.792255_pt1 | contig 13018 bp, 8 predicted proteins | sample MGYA00519869_ERZ827101 | MGnify/ENA primary metagenome ERZ827101 (study PRJEB31778, sample SAMEA3449256) | human gut metagenome | biome: human gut; feature: human-associated habitat; material: faeces | place: United Kingdom | collected 2010/2012 ...
TTCCGCCGTTCCCGCCGCAGATCCCCCTGCTGCAAAAATTGCAGGAAAACGTTGCGACAGCGGCGCTTTGCACAGTTTTTGCTGTTTTTCACAAAGAGAAAGCCAGCTGCCCGTAACAGGACTTTCTTGTCAGTTCTCCCAATTTTTTCCTCAGGTCTCCCCGTTTCCTTTACATTTTCTTTACAAAGTGCTAGAATATTACCAATGGAACTAGTGATGGATGGTGGAATTTTGTCACGATTTCCAAAATCGTGCAGCGCAGCTGCAACTACAAACAAAGGAGTCTTGAAATGAAACACATTGCAAAGCGTCTTCTCTCGCTTCTGCTCGTGGTCTGCCTCGTTCTTTCCGTGGCAGTGATCCCGGCAGGCGCGGCAGAGACCAAGCTGACCTCGGTCTACGCGTCCTACGCAGCCGAAGGCCACACGAATGCCCCGGTCGAGGATGACGTCTTCGAGGCGAAGTCCGATTCAATCACCGTCAGCATCATGACGACCACCGATATGCACGGCCGTGCATACGACTGGAACTCCTACACGAACAGCGCCCTGAGCAACAACTTCCTGCAGGCAGCGAAGCTCGTCGCAGAGCGCCGTGCCGCCGTGGACGACAGCATTCTTATCGATGTTGGCGACATTCTGCAGGGAAGCGCGCTGAGCAGCTACAACATTCTCCAGGAGGGCGGCGAAAACAGCCCCATGGCGACTGCGCTGCGCTACATTGGCTATGATGCCTTTGTGCTGGGCAACCACGAGTTCAACTTTACGCCGCAGATTCAGTGGAACTACTACAATCTGCTGACCTCCACGGACAAGGCCGTCGCCGGTCAGCCCGTCGACGTCATCTGCTCGAACGTCGTGGAGACGGAGACGAACGAATCCGTGTTCTCCCCGTACAAGACCTTCACCTACAAGTTCGAGGACGGCACGACCTTCACCATCGGTCTGCTGGGCTTCGAGAACATGAACAATGCGAACTGGGACGTCGCCAGCCACTATGAGGGCTGCATGTTCGGCCATACCGACAACGCCGAAAAGTCCTATGTCTATGAGTGGGAAAACTACTACGGCAAGGAAATGCAGGAGAAGTGCGACTACATCATTGTCGCCTTGCACAGCGGCGAGGGCAATTCTGACATCTACAGTCAGGAAAACCAGAGCGGTTACTTTGCAACGCATACCACCGGCGTTGACATGCTGCTGACCGGCCACAACCATCAGAGAAACGCTGTCACCCTGCAGAACAAGAACGGCGAGAACGTCCTCGTTATGAACGGCGGCGGCTCCACCCTCGGTGAGACCGTCCTCACCCTCACGAAGGGCGCCGACGGCAAGGTCACCGTTACCGCAGCCGAGTCCACCATGCATCCTCTGAGCTCTGCCCTCGGCAAGGACGAGAACGGCCAGGACATCCGCGTCACCAAGCCGGATTTCAAGTCCGGCAATGCGAACTACGACGGCCTGAAGACCCTCATCACTCCGCTCTTCGAGCGCTCCGATGCCTTCGTCAACAAGAAGATCGGCACGGTCTCCGGCACCTGGGACACCATCTCCAACTACTACCTCACGCAGAGCGATTCCTATGATCTCGTCCACAAGGCACAGATCTGGGCCGCCTGCACCGACAACAACATCGACCCGACGAAGGAGCACGTCATCTCCATGACGACGCCGGTCGCAAAGCGCGGCTGGAGCGTCAGCTCCCTGCTGGCCGACGGCGCAACCTCCGGCGACATCAGCCTGCGCGACTGCTACTCCCTGTATCAGTACGACAACAACACCCTCTACATGATCCGGATGACCGGTGCCCAGCTCAAGAGCTGGATGCAGCACACGGCGCAGAACTACCGTGTCAATGACGACGGTCAGGTTGGCGGCGGCGGTTTCGGCTGCGACACGTTCTACGGCGTCAACTACGACGTCTATGTCGGCAATCCCGACGGCCAGCGCGTGCAGAACATCACCTACGCGGACGGCACGCCCGTGAAGGATGACGACACGATCTACGCCTGCCTCAGCTCCTATCGTCTGAGCGCCACGAAGGACTCCGATGCCTACGGCTGGTTTGCCTCCACCGGCATCACCTCCAGCAGCGAAGAGGCTCTGTGGGACGCCACCGTCTCTGAGCGCTTCAACACCGTCGGCGGCTCCGTGCCCCTCATCATCGGCGAATACATCAAGGAAATGACCGCCGAGGGCAAGGACATCACCCCGGGCCGTGAAACGAAATGGGCCGTCCACGCAGAAGCAAATCCCGTGAAGACCATCGAGGTCTTTGAGACCACCGACGTGCACGGCTACCTTGTCGACACGTCCTCCGGCAACGAGTCCACGTTCCAGTACCGCATGGCCTACATCGCCAATGCCGTGAACGAGGCGCGTGCCAATGCCGAAAACGACGCCGTTCTCCTGCTTGACGGCGGCGACATCTATCAGGGCACTCCCGTTTCGAACCTGACCTACGGCAACGCTCTGCGCGCCGCCTTCGACGCCATGGGCTATGATGCCGTCTCCCTCGGCAACCACGAGTTCGACTGGAACGTCAAGACCTATGCCGCCGATGAGGACGGCACCATGCCCGCCTATGAGATCGGTGAGTTCAAGGGCGACAGCAATATCCCCGTTCTGGCCTATAATCTCTATGATGCAGGTACGACGAACCGCGCCTCCTTTGTCAAGGACTATGTCATCGTTGACAAGGCCGGTGTGAAGGTCGCACTTGTCGGCTACATCCCCGACTACTCCATGGATATCATGACCGCCAAGATCTCCCCGTATGACATCGACCCGAGCATTGAGAAGCTCAATGCGAAGATTGAGTCCATCGTTGCAGCCGAGAACCCTGACGTCGTCGTCGTTGTGGCGCACGCCAGCCCGCGCGGCCTTGCAAACAGCGTCAACTCCGAGCTTGTCGACCTCGTCGTCGGCGGCCACTCCCACAGCGTTTCCTACGGCGTCGCCGACAACGGTGTAGCCTATATTCAGGGCAACTGCCAGGCGAAGGGCTATGCCAACGCCAAGATCCAGTTCAACACCGAGACGAAGGAAGTCACGGTCGTGAACCCGAGCTATGTGAACACTACCGGCCGCGACAACACCCAGAACCTCTATGACACCGAGGGCAACACGAAGCTTGACCCGACCGTTCTCGCCATCAGCCACGCCTCCTGGGATGCGGTGAAGGGCGACATGTCCGAGGTCCTCGGCGTTGCCGACCAGAGCATCACCCGCCGTGCACCCATCGGCAACAGCAGCAGCACCATCGCGGGCAACTGGCTGGCCGGCCTGATGCTCGAGGCTACGAAGGAGCTCAACACCGTCGTCGCCTTCACGAACAGCGGCGGCATCCGCTGCGACCTTCTGGCCAACGAGGGTGAGACGACCCGCACCGTCACCGTCGGCGATATCTACGCCATCACCCCGTTCGGCAACCGTCTCTACACCTATGACCTCACCGGCGCGGAGCTTGCCGCTACCGTTGAGAATTCCTTCAAGAACAGCAATTACGGCGATCAGTTCTCCGGCATGGTCGTAAAGTACACGGCAGAGCCGGACGGCAAGGATGAAAACGGCCGACCGGTCCGCGGTGCCCGCACCGTCGTGTCCATCGTGCTCGATGACGGCACCGTCGTCGACATCAAGGACAACACGAAGACCTACCGCGTTGCCGTCAACGAGTACTGCGCCACCCTGCCCGGCTCCGTCTTTGAGAACAAGACTCCCGTGCAGAACGTGAACGAGGCTCCCGTTGACAACATCAGCGCCATCGAAGCTCTGCGCGCCATCGGCAAGGCCAACAACGGCAAGCTGCCGCTGGACCTGACCGAGCGCTGCGTGAAGGTCGAGCTTGTGGAAGAGGATCCCTGCGAGCAGTACACCGACCTCGATGCAAACGCCTGGTACGCCGAGAGCGTCCACTTCGCTCTGGTCAACGGCCTGTTCGTCGGCTTCGGCGATGGCACGTTCCGTCCGGAAGCCGCGCTGAGCCGCGCCATGGTCGCCACCGTCCTGTACCGTCAGGCGGGCAGCCCGGCCGTCACCGGCACGAGCACCTTCCCCGACCTCAAGGATGACTGGTATGCTGACGCCGTCGCATGGGCACAGGAGGCCAAGGTTGTCATCGGCGATGACAAGGGCCTGTTCCGTCCGGATGACGACGTCACCCGCGAGGAAATGGTCACGATGCTCTATCGCTTCGCCGCCTCCCAGAACATGGACACGACGACGACCGGCGACCTGAGCAGCTTCACCGATGCCTCCAGCGTGCAGAGCTATGCCACTGAGCCCATGACCTGGGCTGTCGGCAACGGCATCATCCTCGGCATGGGCAACAACGAGCTCGCCCCGCGTGAGAGCGCGACGCGCGCCCAGTTTGCCGCCATCACGGCCCGTCTGGCTGCGCTGAAGTAAGCGCAGGGATACGGCCCTGAACGCATAAAAATGATCCAGCCAGGGTTGGGAGTGATCCCACCTTGGCTGGATTTTTTACGATTTATATTCTCTTACTCCGCGCGGTACACGACCTCGCCGTTCACAAACGTCATCCACGCCTCGCCGCCGATCGTCGTAAGCGGGTCCGCCGTCCAGAGGACGAGGTCCGCATCCTTGCCCGGCTCAAGACTGCCGACACGCGCGTCGATGCCGAGGCTGCGGGCCGGGTTGATGGTGATGGCGTGCCACGCCTCCTCCATCGGCAGACCGGCCGAAGCCGCCAGTCCGGCCGCCAGCGGCAGATACTGCAGCGGAATGACCGGCGCATCCGTGATGATGCTGACCGTCAGGCCCGCGCGGTACAGCGTGCCCGCCGTCGTGAAGCTCTTGTTGCGCAGCTCGACCTTCGTCTTGCCGCCGAACGACGGTCCGACGAAGACCGGGACCTGCTCCTTTGCCAGCTCATCGGCGATCAGCTCGCCGTCCGTGCAGTGGTCCAGCGTGAGCTTCAGGCCAAACTCGCGCGCGATGCGCACGGCCGTCAGGATATCATCCGCGCGGTGGGCGTGGCACTTGAGCGGGATCTCGCCGTTGACTACGGGCAGCATGGCCTCGAGCTTCATGTCGAACGCCGGATTCTTTCCCGCCGCCTTGTCGTCGCGGTAGCGGAGCGTGCGCAGCAGCAGCTCGCGCAGCAGGGCGGCGACCGCCATGCGCGTCATGGGGCTCTGGCGCTTGTCGTGGCCGTAGCAGCCCTTGGGATTCTCGCCGAAGGCGCACTTCATCGCGGCGGGCGCGCGCAGAATCATCCGGTCGACGCGCTTTCCGGCCAGCTTTACGATGGCGAACGTGCCGCCGACGACGTTTGCGCTGCCGGGTCCGGTGCAGGCCGTCGTCACGCCGCCGCGCAGGGCCAGCCCGAAGGCCTCGTCCTGCGGATTGATGGAGTCGATGGCGCGCAGCTGCGGCGTCAGCGGCTCGACGATCTCATTATAATCCATGCCCTCCCAGCGCATGCCCTCGTTGTCGAGGCCGATATGGCAGTGCGCCTCCACGCAGCCGGGCGTGAGCAGGCGGCCCTGCGCATCGAGAGTCTCAACGCCCTCCGGCGCGTCGACCGTCTGGCCGACGGCGGCGATTTTCCCGTTTTCGAGGAGCAGGCAGCCGTTTTTCAGGTCCGGCCCGGCCATGGTCTTGATATTTGCGTTGCGGATCAGCAGCATCGTTGTTCTCCTTTCGTGCGCGGTGCGCACCTGTTTTCTATTTCCAGTATAACGGCCCGGCGTGCTTCTGACAAGTGCTTTTCTTTATCATTTCAGCCGGCTTCGTGTTAAATCCGCATAAATTTCATGTAAAATCGTCATTTTTTCATGTTTTTCCGAGCTTTTCTGACGAAAAGACATATTTTCACGCAAACGAAAAAATTTTTCGGCCAAACCTGTGATATAATCAAGTTACGGCAGCAGGGGCGCGGTCCGGATCATCCGCACGAGCCTGCCAACCGCCGCACAAAGGGAGGCCCGCCATGCAAAACCGGATCGTCATCTTCGATCTCGACGGAACCATTTATCAGAACAGCGTCTTTCACCGCGGCTATCTGCGGACGCTTGTTGCCGGGACGTGGGCCGAGCCGCTGGAGGCGGACCTTGTCCGGCTGGCAGAGGCGATCTTCGCCGGGCGTGAGCTGGACATGAACCGTTTTTACCGCCGTGGGCGTGCAGAGGCCGCCACCGTGCCGGAGCTCGTGCAGGCGCTGCGGAAGCGGGTGCTGCCCAGCATGACCTATGCCGAGGCGCTGCACGCGGACGATGTGGTCTATCTCGGCGACGCGTGGGCCGTTCTGGCCTACCTTGGCGATGCGCTCGGCTGTCTGGACGGCGACCGCGCCAATGAGGTCTATCGCCTGACCCGCCTGCAGATGGAGCAGGCCGGGATGCACGGTGACCGCGGGCTTTATGAGGCCATCATGCGGCTGGAGCAGCGCTGCCGTGTCGTTCTGCTGAGCAATTCCTACGAAGAGACCGTGCGGGAGTTCCTGCGGCAGCTCGGCTTTGCCGGAGCGTTCCGCGAGATCTGCAGCAGTGCGAACAAGCCCTACGGCATGATTGCGAGCCTGCAGGCCCTTGACCCTGCGCTGCTGGCGCGGCCGGAGGCCCTGATCAGCATCGGAGACCACGCCTTCAATGATCTGATGCCTATTTCTGCCATCGGCGGGCAGACGCTCTGGATTGACCCCTATCCGGACATCCACGAGCCGGAATATACCTGGTGCGTCCACACGCTTGCGGAGCTTGCCGCATTCCTGGACACCATTTCCTGAGCAGTGAGCGTCATCCGACGTTCCGATAAAAACACGAGACAATGGAGGAGAAAACACATGAAAGCACGCATTCTTGCCCTTCTGCTTGCTCTGGTCATGGTCGCGAGCCTGTTCGCGGCATGCAGCGCAGGGAAGACAGGCACTCCGGACGCAAGCACCGGAACCTCGCAGACCCCCGATGACAGCAAGACCACCGAAGACACGCAGCCCGCAAAGACCGAGAAGACGAAGATCGTCTACTGGCACTCCTACACCGACCAGCACGAAGAGAAGTTCCTCGAGCTCGCAGCCGCCTTCAATGCCTCGCAGGATGAGTACGAGCTCGTCGCCGAGCAGCAGCCGTACAGCGAGATCGACAGCAAGACCATGCAGGCCGTCCGCAACGGCACTGGCCCGGACCTTGTGAACATGTATCCGTCCGACGCCGTCAACTATCTGAACGAGGGCCGCCTTGTCGACCTGTCCGTTTACATCAACGACCCGGAGATCGGCATCCCGAACTTCAAGGACAACGTTCCTGCCGGTCAGTACAGCGAGATCACCCAGTGGGGTGACGGCATCTACGTCTTCCCGTGCACCACGGCGGGCGAGGGCCTGTTCTACAACAAGACCATGTTCGACAAATATGGCCTCGAGGCCCCGAAGACCTGGACAGAGCTCGCAGAATGCAGTAAAATCATTCACGAGAAGGAAGGCATCCCCGGCTTCGGCACCGACTCCCTCGTGGACACCTATCAGTGCCTCATCATGCAGGCCGGCAGCGGCTACATCGACGAGGACGGCAACTATGCCATCGACGAGACCATCGCCAAGGAAAAGCTCAACTGGTTCGCAGACCTTGTGAAGTCCGGCGACTTCCGCCTTGTCGGCGAGGACGTCTTCTTCTCCGGCCCGTTCGGCAGCCAGGCCGTCGCCTCCTACATCGGCTCGAGCGCCGGTGTCAGCTATGTTGAGCTGGCCGTAAACGACGCCTTCGAGATCGGCTGCGTGCCCATCCCGCAGGAAGGCCCCGTCCGCTACATCTCCTCCTGGGGCAACAACTTTGCCTGCCTCAGCACCGATGAGGATCATGCCCGCGGCGCTTACATGTTCCTGAAGTTCCTCACGTCCACCGAGAACATCGTGCAGTGGGCCGAGGCCTTCGGCACCGTCCCCATCTATAAGGAAGCCCGCGAGAGCGCCGAGTTCCAGCAGTTCGCCGAGACGAACATCGCCGTCAAGGCCCTGACCGAGGAAGCCGACGACATCGGCATGCTGGCCAGCGTCCCCGGCGCAGCGACCATGCGCACCGAGATCGACAAGATGGTCCAGAGCGTTGCCCTCAATGTCAGCGACGCCGACACCGCCTATGCGGCCTTTGAGACCGCCTGCCGCGAAGCCCTCGCAAAGTAATACCCGCCCATTCCAACAGGCGGACGTCCCGGCGGACGTCCGCCTGTACGCAGACCAGCGCATTCCGGCCGGGCCCACACCTGCCGCCGTTCCAACAGGAAGGAGAACCTATGTCGAAAGTCCTTGTATTCTGTATCGATGCCCTCTGTGCCTCCGACGTCGCGCGCATGCGCCGCATGCCGCACTTCGCGCAGATCCTGGAGCGCGGTGCGCTCGTCGAAAAGATCGAGCCGGTGCTCCCGGCCCTGACCTACACCTGCCATACCTCGATCCTGACCGGCACCTATGCCGGGCGACACGGGATCGTGCATAATGAAAAAATGACCCGCGGCGGCCATCTTGACGCGCCGTGGTACTGCATGAAATCGGACATCCGCGGCAAAACGCTGCTGGACATCGCCCGCGAGAACGGCCTGACGACCTGCTCTCTGAGCTGGCCCGTCTCCGGCGGCGCGGACTATACCATGAATATGCCGATGATCGTTCCATACAGCTATCAGGGCTACCGGCCCCAGCAATGGCTGGAGCACACGGCCACTGCAAACCTGATGGATCGTTACTTCTATAAACACGGCCGCTACCTGATGGGACCGACGCGCAGCCTTGACCTGTTCACCATGGCGCTGGCGCTCGACATCCTGGAGGACGGCCCGCAGCCGGACATCATGCTTGTGAAGATGTGCGACCTCGACTCCGCCCGGCACACCTACGGCGTGGAAAGTGCAGAGGCCGAGACGCAGCTGCGCATGCACGACGAGCAGCTCGGCGCTATTCTGGAATGCCTGCGCCGCAAGGGCACGCTGGACGAGACGAACATCATCGTCCTCGGCGACCACGGCCAGACCGATATCCGCGATGCCTTCCTGATGAACGTCTACTTCCGCCGTCTCGGCCTTCTGACCGTCGATGCGGACGGAAAGATCGCCTCGTTCGACGCCGTCTGCCACTCCACCGGTCTCGCCGCCCTCATTGAGGTACGCGACCCGGACGATGCCGCGCTGATGGCCCGCGTGCGCGAGGCGCTCGAGGCCCTGCGGCATGACCCGGACGTACAGCTCAGCATGGTGCTGGACGCCGCCGAGGCGCAGGCGCGCTACGGCCTGTCCGGCCCGTTCGACTTTGTTGTGGAGAGCAGTCTTCCCATTGCGTTCGGCGAGTACCCGGACGGTGACACGCTCTGGCGCAGCTGCCAGCCGGGAGACAAGAAGACCGGCGTGGCGACCCACGGCGGCAGTCCGGCACGCGAGGAGGTCACGACATTCTTCGCCGCCGGACCGGATGTGCGGCCCTGCACGGTGCACGGCAGCCGCTCCATGGTCGACGAAGCGCCCACCATGGCCGCCATGCTCGGGCTGACGATGCCCGATGTCGACGGCGCACCCATTTTCGAAATATTGAGGTGATACGGACATGCAGATCAAACTCGAACATCTGACGAAGCGTTTCGGCGACACCATTGCCGTAAACGACCTTTCCATCACGCTGGAAAGCGGCAGGCTCATTGCCCTGCTCGGCCCGAGCGGCTGCGGCAAGACCACAACGCTGAATATGATCTCCGGCATTCTCCCCGTGAGCGGCGGCAGCATTTTCTTTGACGACCGCGATGTAACGAATCTGCCGCCGGAAAAACGCGGCATTGGCCTCGTCTTCCAGAACTATGCACTCTATCCCCATATGACGGTCCTGCAGAACATCTGCTTCCCGATGGAGATCCAGCGCATTCCCAAAAAGGAGCGCATCCGCCGCGCCGAGGAGCTGGCGGAGATGGTGCACATCACTCCGTATCTCAAGCGCAAGCCCGCGGAGCTCTCCGGCGGCCAGCAGCAGCGCGTCGCCATTGCACGCGCCCTGTCCAAGCGGCCGGACGTGCTGCTGCTCGACGAGCCGCTGTCGAACCTTGACGCCAAGCTACGCGTGGAGATGCGCGAGGAGATCCGCCGCATCCAGCGTGAGGCCGGCATCACGACCGTCTTTGTCACGCACGATCAGGAGGAGGCCAGCAGCATCGCCGACCGCGTCGTCCTGCTGCGTGACGGCGTGCTCCAGCAGGAGGACACCGCCCGCGGTCTCTATGAAAACCCGGTCAACCTCTTTGCCGCAGACTTCCTCGGCACGCCTCCCATCAACCAGCTGCACGGCATTGTGCAGAACGGCCGTCTTGTGCTGGACGGCGGCATCCCCGCTGCGCTGGCGCTGCCGGACGGTCTTGCAGAGGGGCAGGAGATCGTTCTGGCCGTCCGCGCCGAAAGCATCCTGCCGCAGGGTGATACGCCCGCCTTCCGCACGACTGTGCTGGAGCGCTATTCCCTCGGCAAGGACGAGCTCGTCCGCCTGCAGGCCGGCCCCGCCGAGCTTCGCGGTCTTGTCCCGGCCGAGCTGGAGATTCTGCCCGGCGCAGAGCTGGCCGTCGGCCTGAAAAAGCGCGGCGTGTTCCTATTTGATGCCAAGACGGGGGTGCGGTACTTATGAGCCGCCGCAAGCTGCGCACGCGCGCAGACGGCGAGCGCGTGACCTTCCGCACCTTTGCTGAGCCGGGGCTGTTCCTGCTCCCGTTTTTCATCGGTCTTCTGGTCTTCACCGTCTATCCGTTCATCAATGTCATTCTGCTGTCGTTCCGGCAGGACTACAGCCTGATGACCGGCGAATTCTCCGGCATCGGTCTCGGGAACTACGCCGAAATTTTCCATGACGCGAATTTCCTCAACGGCCTGCGCAACACGGCACTGTACGTCCTGTTGCCGATCGTCACGGTGCTGTCTCTGTTCCTCGCCTCGCTGCTCAACTCGTGCACAAAGCTGCAGGGCCTGTTCCAGACGTGCTACTTTCTGCCGATGGTCACGTCCGTCACGGCAGTCGGCCTCGTGTGGAAGTGGATGTTCAACTACGATTATGGCCTGATCAACTATGCGCTGTCACTGTTCGGCGTTTCCCCTGTGAACTGGCTGAACGACCCGCACTATAATCTCGCTGCCCTCATCATCTACGGCATCTGGAGCATGCTGCCGTTCACGATCATTCTGCTGCTCTCCGGCTTCCAGAACATCAACCCGCAGTATTACACGGCCGCGCGCATCGACGGTGCGTCCTCCGGGCGCATTTTCCGCCGCATCACCGTGCCGCTGCTGGCCCCGACGCTGGGCCTGACGATGATCGTGAACGTCATTTCGGCTTCGAAGGTCTTCTCGGAGCTGTTCCCGCTGTTCAACGGCAACCCCGGCTCGGCCTACTCGCTGTATACCGTCGTATACTATCTGTTCGACATGTTCTACAAGCAGTGGCAGCTCGGCCCGGCTGCGGCCAGCGCCGTCGTGCTGTTCGTCATCGTTTTGATCTTCACCATGCTGCAGCTCTTCATCCAGCGCAAGTGGAAGAATTATTGAGGTACCGCCATGAAAACTGCCAAAAAATCCTTTGCCTATCTCGTTCTGATCCTCGGTGCGCTCATCATGGTGCTGCCGTTCTTCTGGATGATCATCTCCTCGCTGAAAACGGCCGCCGAGGTCAACACAACTCCCCCGACGTTCTGGCCGAAGGAGCTCGTGTTTGAAAACTATGTCTACGCCTTTGAGAAGGCCCCGTTCCTGCGCTATTTCTGCAACTCCCTGCTCGTGACCATCGTCTGCGTTGCCTGCACCATGTTCACGACCATCCTCGCGGCCTTCGCCTTCTCCCGGCTGAAATTCCCGGGGCGCGACCTGCTGTTCTCCCTGCTGCTTTCGCTGATGATGATCCCGTTTGAAATGCTCATCATCACGAATTACACGACCATCGTGAAGCTCGGACTGAACGACACGCTCATCGCGCTGATCCTGCCGTTCACCTCCAGCATCTTCTACACCTACATCCTCCGGAATTTCTTCCTGGCCATTCCGGACAGCCTCTATTATTCCGCGCGTGTCGACGGCGCGAGCAACTGGCGCTACCTCTGGCGCGTTATGGTGCCCATGTCCCGCCCGGCCCTCGTGACGATCGGTCTGCTTGACGCCATTGCATGCTGGAATTCCTTCCTGTGGACCGTCATCGCCACAAATACCAAGGAGGTCCGCACGCTGCCGTTCGGCCTTTACGCCTTCATGACCTCCAGCGGCATCCGCTATGAGCGCCTGATGGCCGCCTCAACCATCGTCGTGGTGCCGATGATCCTGCTGTTCATCTTCTGCCGCAAGAGCATCGTCACCGGCGTGTCGCGCGGCGGCCTGAAGGGGTGAGCGCCATGGGAGAGATCGTCCTCGACCTGCTCTGCCATGCCGATTTCTCCGGCCGCATCCGTCCCTCCCGCGAGGACATCGGCTTCCCGGCCTTTTCCGCCGAGATCGCAAAGCTGCGCGCGCAGAATCCGGCGGGAACGCTCCTGCTGGATGCGGGCGATGCCTTCAGCACGAACTACTGGCCCGGCCTGCCGCTTGTCGGCGCCATGATCCGCAGCAAAACGGACGTCATGACGCTCGGCAACCACGAATTTGACCGCGGCCCAGCCTTTCTGGACGGCTGCATCAGCGCCTGCCCCTTCCCGGTCCTCTGCGCCAATGTGCGCCGGAAAGCGGATGGTGCGCCCGTCCCCGGCACGAAGCCGTGGGTCCTGCTCGAGCGCTGCGGCATTCGCATCGGCGTGCTCGGCCTCACGACGGAATACACGCCCTACATGGTGGAGAAAAGCGCGTTTGCCCCGTTTGAGATGACCTCCGCCGCCGAGGCTGCCGCGCGCCATATCCCGGCAATGCGGGCCGCGGGCGCGGACGTCGTCGTCGTGCTGACGCACATGCCGTTTTATCAGGCGGCGGACGGCACGCTCACGGGTGAGCTGCCGGAGCTGATCGACACCTCGCCCGCTGCGGACGTCTGGATCGGCGGGCACATCCCCGGCGACTGCGCGCAG
>ERZ827101.3037-NODE-3037-length-12994-cov-11.148930_pt1 | contig 12994 bp, 8 predicted proteins | sample MGYA00519869_ERZ827101 | MGnify/ENA primary metagenome ERZ827101 (study PRJEB31778, sample SAMEA3449256) | human gut metagenome | biome: human gut; feature: human-associated habitat; material: faeces | place: United Kingdom | collected 2010/2012 ...
AAGAAATATAAATATATATATCTATTATACCACAAGAGTACAAAAGAGTACAGAGGTAAAGCAAAAATTTGACAAAAAAATAAGCTTCAAAGGGCTGTAGTGTAGGGGGTTGTGAAAATCAAGGGGAAAACAAAGTGTCAAAGACCAGGGCTGGTCTGCTTACGTTTTTTCGAAAAACAATTTACGCTATCACAAAACAAAATATTATTGACATTATTCATATGATGTTTTATACTATAAAATAATAATGATGTCAATAAAGAAAGGGTGGGTAGAAAAAGGCATAAGGGCTTAAAAATGTCATCCGGTTGTTATATTGATATTTTAACGTAGTTTAACTTTATTGTAGGAAGTTGCGCTTTTTGTTTCATATCTTGCTATGTTTTAAGTGTTGTTAGTGTAAAGTAGTGGATAAAGACATATCTAGACATAAGTGCTTCAATTTGGAAGGTATTTAGGATTACAATACAAGTGTTAAAACATTCGCTTTTTGGAAGAGAATAGGTTAACCTCAAAAAATATATATTCAAATGATGCATATGATGCAATCTTTGGCTATATGATTCTAGTATAAGTACAAAAAGATTTATTGCAGTTTGTGCTATTTCAAAATGTCTATATAGGAGTTGTACATTTGAAAGCTGTAAGACCAAATTGATGGTACTGCAAAGTTTACTTAAGACAAATGATGGATAATTAAACTGGGAAATGAAGTTAGTAATTTAATATTGTTAAATTTGTAAAAAGAGGCGTAGGCGCATATGTTTATCAATAAGTAGATGTAATTGCTAGAATTTATAGTATTGTGATTGTGTAGAGGGTAGTAGTTTTGGAAGTATAGGGTGTCTTAATTCGATATTTCCGTTCCTTTTTAATAGTTTGTTTCATTGATATAATTATTGCAACATTGTGAAAAAGTACTAATTTCCAAAATACTCTTCTTAATGGGAAAATCATTTAGTATTGCATACAGAGGGGCAAAGAGGTTCGCATCATTTTCTGATGAGAAAAATGGTCATTTGATAGCTAACAGTTAAAAAGGAAAAACTAAAATTTAGCTTTGGGGTTTTGAGATAAAATGATATTAGAGTAGAATCTGTTCCCTAAAGACAGAGATACCCCAATTTTACAGTGACAGCCGAGGAACTTTGGAACAGAAAAGATTTGAGAAATTTGGTGGCAAAAGGATTTTATTAGTTGGAAGGCTCGGTGATATTAATAGATAACATAAAAATACCTACAATCAAAAATGTATGCCAACAACGTTGGCACAAATAAGTAATTTTTGTAGTCTATTAAGTGCTTTTTTAAAAAAGTGAGGATTTTTATAAAGCCTGAATTTGAATCTACGCGAAAACAAGGGTAGAGAATCAGAGAGACTATCTTACAAAATGGGAGGATTGAAATGGAGAAGATACTTAAAGAAATAAAAACTAATATAGGTGTTATGAAAGACGATTTGGCTATAATTGAAGAAACCGCCAAATTGATTTTGGATTGTGCAAAGAAGAAAGAATTTATTTCAGAAGATATTACAAATAAAATGATTAATTCTTTGAATAATCATTTGAAATTAAAAGATATTTGTGATTCTTTATATGTAACAATTGGAGACTCAGACGGTACAATTAATACAATTGCTGAGTTTGAGAAAAAGATTGAGGAAATTGAAAAGAATTCTGTAAGAAATTTGACTACAATGTTTTATGATTTGCATTCAGATGATGAAGTTGTTGAAAAATTGTTAAACAATGAAAAGAAAAAATTAGATAAGATATTTGAAGATTCTTCTGATGAAGATGACATTGAATCTTTAGTTGCGGATTATATTGAATTTGCCAATGCTGTTAACACACTTAATACAGCAGATCCGAGTGAAATATTGTTGATTATGCAGAAAATGATGGATACTTTCGGTACTGATTTGACTATGCATGCTTTTGTTGCAAAGGATATATATGTGGGGGTAAGGAATCAGAAAACTGTTGAGGATAGCAGTGAGCCTAAAAAGAAAGGGAAACTAGAAAATATACAAGCGGATGAAAATAATTTGAATGAGTCGGAAACAAAACGGGATGAAGAAAAATCAAAATTAGAAAAAATAGTAAGAGAAAATAGTGCTTTAATTCCAGAAGATTATGACTTTGGAAGTGTTACTTTAGAAGTAAGTCCTAAAGAAGAGAAAAGAATTGGAGCAAAAGAATTTAAGAACGATATTAAAGCTTCAATAGAGCCTGAATTAACTGCTCAGGTACTTAAGAAGATAGTTGACGAGAATTGTGTGAATAAATTAGGATTGCAAAATCGATTAAAGGGAAAAAATATATCAGATATATTGATTTATCTCTTTAATAAAGGATATTTACGGAAATATAAAATGGATGGTAAAGGCGAATTTTATTGTCCATCTAAGCGATTGAATAAAGCATTAGCAAGCAAGGAAGTACAATCTAGTTTACATGTTAGAGTACATTCTAATGATGGTGATGTTTATTTGGAAGATAAAGCTTCTTTCGCGATTTGTCGTTTAGGTTATTCTGATATTATGCAGAAGAGAATGGATTTTAAAGGTATAGATGAATATTTAGCTACGTTGACACAAATGTCGGAATTGAGTGCGGTTGGTCTAGTTGTAAATAAAAAATATAAAGATTTATTAGTGTGTTGCAATTGGACAAGTTGTGATGAAATTGATGTGTTTGAAGAAACATTATATCATTATTTTGAAAAAATGGGTGAACCTGATCATCTAGTTGTTTCATCTGTAGACAAAGAATATGCTAGAAGATTAGCAATCTCATTTGCTGAATTGATAGATTATGATGCTGAAAAAGTCTTGTACCGCGCATATGAAGATGGTTATATGGTTAAACTTACAGATGAAAGTATTATAGAGTTTGCAGATTTATGGAAAGAGATGACAGAGAAAAAAGAGTCAGATCCTTTAGAAGATACGATAGATGAGGAGAGGAAAGAGTTTCACAAAAAAGAAGAGGAGTTTGTTAAAGACTTTCAAAAAGTCGAAGAATCAAAGAAAAATAAAACAGAGAAATTAGATGAAGAGGAAATTCTGCTAGAAGAAAGTATTGAAGATGCTGATTCTACAGGAGTAGAATATGTTGCCAAAAGGGCACTTGAAGAAAAGATTGATGTAGCTCAGTTGATGCAAGATGCAATCACTATGATTAATGATGGAAAATTATATTGTGCATTATCATATTTGTGTGCTAAGTCAAAAAACAATAATGAAGTTTATAATATTTGGAGAAGTTTTGCTTATGCGGTGAATGATCCAATAAAAGTTTGTAGATATAGTTCTACCAAAATGTATGATGTATATTTGTCAAAATCTGGTGTTTTGCATGACTATCTGTTTGTAGCGGCTACATTAAGAACATTTTTTTATAATCATGTGGAATTTGATTATTCAATGAAACAGTTGTATAATAGCAATATTAATAATTTGGTTATTGTAAATCAAAGTAAAGACTTAAAAAATGCTTTTAGAACGTTAGTCTTGTTCAAGGATGTTGTACATAAGGGAATTAATGAGTATGCAGATTATCGTATGCTAGATAACGTAAATCTTGAAAAAAAATATTGCTGAAGTGAAAAGACGTGCAAAACAATTTTATGATGAAAGAATAGCAGGGAAAATTAAGGAAAATGCTGCTCAGAGAAGGTTTGTTGAAACAAAGAAATTGCTATTTAATAAAGAGGCAGATATTGCTCAATATTTGCAGGTTGTAATTGATGGCGAAAAAGAGCTTTATCCTGTAATGAAAGATTATATTTGTAATACTTTTATGAAAGAGGATAGTGAGGCTAATTTGGTAAATATTGATACTATTAAGTTAGATAATTTCATGGATGAAGCATGGAAAAATGCTGGAAAAAATGTGAGAAATATGGTAAAATCCTCTGATCTCATGAGTAGTTTGAGAAGAAATCTTAAGAGTATTATTTTAACTGCAATTGAGATAATGTGTGATTGTCTTTCTTATAGCAGTAGATTTGTAAGTGGTGATGATGATGAAGGCCTTCACAAATATAAGAAAGAAAGAAATGGATTGATAGCTGACTTAAGTGCAGCTAAAACATATTTTGATAACAGTTTACATTCCATGGAAGGAGAAGCAAAAGCAGGATGTATTATATTAATTCGTACTTTGGATGAGTTGGTTCGTCGTATTAACGGAGATTATTCAGAAAATGAATATAAGTATTTTTACATTGATTTCTTAAGAGCTGATAGAGTTTTGCTAGATAAGAATTTTATTCCTGTAATGGACATGAATTTTAAGAATCCTAAGGGACTGGGAATCGCGGATCGAATCTTTGATCATTCAACTATGACATTGGGATCTTTTGAAGAGCGATTAGAGGAGATCTTTGTTGAACATGGTGATGATTTCGGATCGGCAGAACTAATTATTGAATATTTGGGCGCGACTGGAGAAAAATTAGTTAAAGAGAATAATTATAACATTGAAGAAAGTATCATATATGGAAAACGAGGTGCCCAGAAAACTAAGCAAGCATTTATTGAAGATCTTGAGTTGATGCAAAGTTATGGGCAGATTGATAATACTGTTGAAAATAAAAAAGATATTTATATGCAGATTGCGAATAATACCTATGAATTTTGCTATGAATATAATAACTTTGGATTTTATAGAAGTGTTACAGAAGCAATTATTAATCAGATCAAGGAAGACTCTAAGAAATTTAAAGATTCTTTGGTTAAAGAACTGGCTGATTTCAGAAGTAAGATATCAGAACAAGCTGATTCGGAAGCAATTCTTGAACGCTTAGATGAAGTTCAGAATGTATTGGATGAGCAAAATTATACAGTGGCGCAGGATTTGCTTTCAAGAATTAAGAAAGGCGATATTAAAACAGATATTGAGATATTACCAAAGGATTATTTGGCTGATTTTATTGAAAGATATGATAATAATGTTTCTAGAACCGCTGATAGTAGTAGATCATTAATTAATTTTATTTCTCACAAGTTAAAAAATCCACAGAATAAAGATACAAACGGTGGACGGAAACTTATTGATAATTGGCCAATGGCAGGACATAGTTTAGATTCTAGAAAACTCAGAGTATTACTTCAGTCCTTAGGTTTTAATATTGATATGGTTGAGAAAGACAATAAAATAGGTAAGATTGATAACTATAAGATTAAGCTAACAAAACCAGAAAACGGTCGGAAGATGAATTATAAACACCCTATTTCAGCATTCGGTTCTATTGCATCTAATGATGATTTCCGTGTTGCTTTTTTGCCAGGTAAAACGGACGCAGACCGTCTTATTATGGCAATGAAAGAATTAGGAAATGCCAAACATACTATTTTAATTGTTGATTATGCGATTGCTTTGCCTGATAGAAGAAAGTTAGCAAGAAAAATTAAAAAACTAAATCCTACAAAAGTGTTTGGGATTATTGATAGAGTTATGATTATGTATTTGGCTGAGAATTATAACGAGTCTTATATTAATCAAATGCTTATGTCGATAATGATTCCATTTTCATATGTACAACCATATGTTTGGGATTCTGGAAATGTAATGCCGCCTGAAATTTTTATGGGACGTGATAAGGAATTGAAAGATATTGAATCACCTACCGGAATTAATATTGTATATGGAGGTAGACAGTTAGGAAAATCAGCATTGCTGAAAATGGCCAGAAATGATATTAATTATGATGAAAATGGTCGCCGCGCTGTATATGTGGATATTAAAGGCAAAAATTATGAAGAAAGTGCGCATAAAATAGGTCAAGCTCTTTATGATGAAAAGGTGTTAGATAAAGATTTTGATGGATACAATTGGGATGATTTGGCTCGTGAGATTAAACGAAGATTGAGTGATGAATCTCGTCCTATCCCTTATCTTTTGTTATTGTTAGATGAGGCAGATGCTTTTATTGAAAGTTGCGAAAAAGTTAATTTCAGTCCGTTTGATGCACTGAAAGATATTCAAAATATTGGTACAGAACGTTTCAAGTTTGTAATTGCTGGTTTAAGGAATATTGTCAAATTTACAAAAAGTGCTTTGGCAAATAATAGTGTATTAACTCATTTGGGTCATACAACTATTACACCGTTTAATTATTCAGAGGCAAGAGAATTGTTAGAAAAGCCTTTGTATTATTTAGGATTAAGATTTCCAAAAAACAATGAGGCACTGATTTCTTTAATATTTGCTAGTGCAAACTATTTTCCTGGATTGATTCAATTATATTGTGCTAAGTTGGTTGAAGCTATGACAAAGGGTGATTATGCAGATTATGATGAGAATGATGCACCGATCTATACGGTGACACAGGATCATATTAAGAAAGTATTAGCAGAAGACGGATTCTTACAACAGGTAAGAGAAAAGTTTGAAATTACTCTTAAGCTTGATGAAGATAACTATTACTATATTATTGCATTATTGCTTGCGATGCTATATCACGAAACTGGGTATTCAAGTGGATATAGTGCATCTGATATTTTGACAGAGGGACAAGTATATGGAATTGACAAGATTGAGGAGGCTGGGCTTGATAAAATCGAAGTATATATGGAAGAACTTTGTGAATTAAATGTTTTAAGAAAGCTAGCAGATGATAAATATGTATTTAACAGATACAATTTTTTTCAGATGATGGGTTCATGTCGCGAAGTAGAAGACAAATTGATGGAATGTATGGAGGGTTAGAAAAATGGATAAATTATGGTGGAATCAAGTCCCTAATGCTCTGAGATTTGTTAATGCTATTGTGGATGAACTTCAGGATGAAAAGAATGTGGTATTAGCATTGCCCCAGTATGTCCCTTGGTATTTGTGTTTTAGAGAATTAATAGAATCTCTTAAGGCTCAATTATTAAGTAACTATGTGATAAAAAATATTACAGATGATGAATCAAAAGAACCAGGGGAAATTACTCTTAACTCCTTTTGTAAAAAGGAGTTAAGAGATGATTTTCGTCCAGCAATAGGATTTGGAAAGTTTTTAGCGGATACCAATAACACACTAAATAATCATATTGCTTGGATAAAAGTAACATCATTAGAGCGTGTAAATAAATGGAGTCAATTTATATCTGACTACTCAAAACAAAAAAAATCATATGGTGAAGGCTTGTTTGTTGTAGAAGTGTTGGAAAGTGAAAAATTGAATTCATCTAAAGGGATTACTGTGGTTTCTTATAGTGAATACATTAGTGAATTTGATTATTACATTTTTAATATCTTAGGTTCATCGGTGTTAAGCCTGTCAAAGTATTTGAAAGAATATTTTGCTGAGGTTTTAACTGCTGTTGTTGGCAATGATGTAGAATTGGCAGCACAATGTTTTTTTAATGAAGTTTATAAAGGCTTTTTAGAGAACCCTGCCGAAACCATTAAAACAATTATTGGACAAGAGAGTCGAAGTGATGGAGAATATTTTACATTTCCTAAGGATCAAAGTCAAGTAGAAATGGATGTTTGGAAAGCCCAAATTAAAAACCTATTTCCTAAAATTGAAGCATATAGGGAAGAATTTGCCAAAATATATTCGTCAGAAATTGCAATGAATTTACCTATTTCTACATCATATGGTGAAGAGTATGAATTGCCAGAAGAAGTTGAATTAGGAACTTTATATTACCTTGCAAAGAATAAAATGATTAATATTTCAACAGCGGATTATTCTAAATTAAAGTGTTTCAAAGACGCACGTAATAAATTAGCGCATCTGAATTCGTTAACCTTTAATGAAGTTAATGATTTACTAGCGTATATATAAAAGATACATAGTTAAAAATGGAATGCTTCTATTAAAGTAATTAGTAAAGGGAAAACTAATGTTTATAAAACACGAATACAGAAATATAGAATCACTTTGTTATATGGACAATTGTGCAGAAAAGGTAATAAGTGGAATAAATATATTGGCGTAAGATTTGGGAAAATGGTTCAAAGTTTTTTGCTTGCCATTATAAAAAGCTTCCTATGGTTTAATGTTTTATCACAAAAGACCTTTATATTATATGATTTACAGAGTTTTTCCCCAGGCTCTAAATAAGCGTATTTTTCGATGTATTGAAATTACCATATAGAATATCCAGCTTTGTTTCTGTTTTGAGAGATACGGAGTTTTGAACAGAATTCTGTAATCCCTTGGATGTGTATTGATTTCTTTGGTCAGAATGATAGAAGAATCTTATTTAAATTTATTTCCGGCTATGAACGAATTACCTTATATATAAACATTGATTAGTTGATTTGCGCCATCTAAAATTTTTTATGAGGATTTATTTTTATTTAAGAATTTATATATTTTTCTATTGCTAGTTTTTTATTTATGTTTTTCTGTCATATACATTTAATAATCAATGTTTGCTTATTGTTTTTTTGCGATTCATAATCATCAATTATCAGTACCACATTCCCAAGTATCTTTCTCGTGCTTTTTTCCTTGTAATTTACCAATGATTTTTCGACAAGATTTGGTAGAATATACGGAAAGGAGGAAGATAGCATGAGAAAAAAATTATGTTTGCTTGTTATGTGTATGGCCGTTTCTTTTGTGATTGCTGGGTGTGGAAATTCTTCATCAGATAAATCCGATACGAAAACATCAGAAGAAGGAAAAAACGAAAAAACTTCCAATAAATCTCAGGAAGAGGATATCCATGTAAAAGCAGTAAAACAGGGAAGCCCGAAAGCTTATCCCAATATTAAATATGGTGATGCCTTTGGAGAATTCTTTGATGAGGCAAACTGGCGGTATTTCAAAGCCAAAAAGGGACAGGATATCGTGGAATTTACAGGATATTGTACGTACAAAGAATCTCGGGTAAAGGCGCGCCTTCAGTTTGTGGTAGATATGGACAATGGTTCTTTTACACAGGGGGCATTGAGCTTTAATGATGTACCACAGGAGGATACCATCACAAGTGTTATGATTCTAAAAGCATTTGAGGATTATGCGGAGAACCATAATGTCGATGAAGAGGATGTGGATAAAAATTCATTTGAATCGGGAACGGTGACGCAGTTTGATAATTCAGAGGCGACTTCGACACCGGAACCGGAAGTGACGCCGGAACCGGAGCCTACCCCGGAGGAAGAGGTGGAAGATTCTTATGATTATTCAGAGGACGAAGAGGATTCAGAAGATGATACGGATTATTACATTCTGCCAAATTCAGATACGAAAAAAGTGACAAAGGCAGATCTGAAATCATTGACAAAAGAACAGTGCCGTATTGCCCGAAATGAAATTTATGCACGACACGGCAGACGCTTTAATGATAAGGAACTGCAGGATTATTTTGATAAACAATCCTGGTATTTTGGTTCTGTAGAGGCGGATGAATTTAGTGAAAGTGTGTTGAATCCGATTGAAAAGGCAAATGCAAAATTCATTCTTAAATATGAGAATAAATTAAAATAAAACGGAGGAAGTTTTTATGCAGACAAAGGAACAAAATAAACGTTATGTTGCGGATGAGTGTCTTGGAGAAGCTACATTGTTCCGGTCATTTCTTGGTCAGCGATTAGGTTTAATGAATACCAAGGTGGCATCCTGGATCGTATTTGGAGAAGATCGATTAAAGATTGGAACAATGCCAAATACATATCAAAAGAAAAGAGAAATCTGTTATCGCGATATTGTTTCGGTTAGTATAAAACGGTATATTAATTTATACGGAATTATAATTATTGCGCTGTGTGCGATAGCAGCATTTGTTACAGCAGGAGTAGGGCTGATCTGTGCAGCGGTTGTTTTATGGTCAGCACTTGGCTGCAAATTGGAGATAAAAACGAGAGATGGAAATACCTACAATTACTGGAGCGTAAGTTCTCCTTCCCATTATTCGGATTTTATGAATAAACTTCAGACAATAATTTCTTGCGCACAGCAGGATCAAGAATGCTTGTCAATGGAATCAGAGACAGCGGATGTTGCTTCCCGGCTTTTTATTCAAAGAGATATGAATATGGGAAGAGGCATAAAAGAAAGCTGGGATATTATGCTTGGCTTGTTGCGCTCGGGAAAAGAAATTGATGAGATGTTTCTCCAGCTGGAGGAGAAAATCCAAGGCCAAAAAGGACTGGCTACAATGCGTTCCAATGAAAAAGTATATCAGGAAATCCAGGGCAAGGTAGCGCCTTATCTGCAGCAGGATGAAGTGATTCTGTTCTGTGCAAAAACAGGACTGACATCTGCTTCGAAAAACTATATGTTATTGACCAATCGGCGAATTGCATTTTTCTATGGAAAGAATTTTTATGGTGAATATTATGAAAATATTTACCGCTTGATGCATCTTTCGCAAGGCGCATATTGGTTTATTAATGGGCCGTTAGATCAAACGGAAGAATCATTGAACGGTATATATTTGGATAGAGAACAAACAGGAATTGTTCTTGCAATCATCTGTAAATATTATGAGGAGAGAAGAGCACCGGGACATAAGATTGCTGTTTGCGGTCAGTAAAGAGGAGGTATTTTGTGAAAAAAATAATTGCTTTAATGTTGGTAACCGTGTTATGCATTGTCAATTTGACAGCATGTGGTTCCTCTGAGGAATCAAAGCCGTCAGTCTATTCTGTAGGAGATGTACTTAACTTTTCTAACAGTAATGGTGAAGAGTATAGTGTCTGCATTACAGATTGGGGAACGAGTGTGGATGGAAGTATATTGGATATTTTTTCATTAAAAACAGTTACCTGGTTTCAATATGTGATCATGAATACCGGAGATGAAGAAGTTACGGTGTCGGATAATATTTTCAATATTTATGCGGATGATTACAGTGTAGATACGGAATGGTCGGAAGAAGGTACTTTCCTAGAGACATTGGCTCCGGGTAAAAAAACATCCGGTAAAGTATATGCAGAAATGGATGCGGATGAAGTCAATAAAATAGAAGTGCAGATTCATGACAGTACGGTGTTGATCAAAGATGGACAATCCGGAAATTCGGGAGATGATGACACATCGGATACATCCGATGACAATGAGTACGAAGATGAGGATGAAGGTATCAGCCCGATTTCTTAAGAAATTTATAACTATTCAGGACACCCCTCCCCACACATTCGCATTTCGAACACTTTGTGTTCTTTCTTGCCTTTGACAAGGCTAAAAATGCTCATATGGGGAGGGGAGCCCTATTAGGATCTAAATGTATGGAAATCAAAGCCTCTTATGTGCAAGCACGACGATTCATTGATTTCCATACATTGATCCTGAATAGTTACAGAAATTTATACATTAAAATAAGTGATTGAAAAGAGAGGAGAAGTGCTATGAGTAAAATATGTCCGAAATGTGGACGAGAATTACAAGATGAATCATTATTTTGTGTGAATTGTGGACAGAGAATGGACGTAATAGAACCGCTTACATTTGAACCGGCATCCAATGTGCCAACAGAATCGGTAATGCCACAGGAAGCACCGCCGGAACAGCCACAAACGCCACCGCTGGTACAGGCGCAGACGCCATCGCCGGAACAGCCACAAACGCCACCGCCGGAACAGCCACAGACGCCGCCACCGGTGCAGCCACAAACGCCACCGCCGGTGCAGCCACAAACGCCACCGCCGGTACAGGCGCAGACGCCACCGCCGGTACAGTCACAAACGCCACCGCCGGTGCAGATGCAGACGCCACCATCGGTACAGCAGGCTGAGGAACCGAAGAAACATTCCGGACTTTCGATTGCTTCCCTGGTTCTTGGAATCGTGGGACTGGTATCCTGCGGAACTCTTATGGTTCCGGAAGTTTTGGCAATTGTATTTGGACTTGTGGGAATTAAGGACAAAAAACATAAAACAGGCATGGCGATAGCAGGTACGATTTTAGGAGTAGTATCTATCGTTGCATTTATTGCGCTCATCATGTATTCGATTTTTGAAGATCCGGGATTTACTCCATTTGGCGCAGATACGATAGGCTGGCTGTACATTTTCCCGGTAGCCATTGCAATTGGAGGAATTGCTTCTCTTATCATTAGTATAATGAATAAGAAAGGTACAGCATTAACCATTATCAGTAAAATTGCGGGAACGGTAGTTAGTGTAGTTGTTGCGGCTTTTATTGTTTCTGTTATAAGTAATAATCTTGTCGGTGCGACAAATGTAGTTCGAGATGCGTATCCAATGAGTATACAAAATATTACATATGGACAGGCCATTGATAACTTTTGTGGAGATGTAAGATGGACGACACTGATATCAGATGATGAAAAGGTATATATTCAGGCAACGGGATCGTGTTTTTATCAGGGTGTGGAACAGGATATCACCATTCAGTTTGAGACATCAGAAAGATCACTTGTTTCGCTGAAAAAAGGAGCTCCCTTCCGCGTCAATTGGATAGGGTTTGGAGAGGAAAAACGTACTTATGATGAGATGACAGAGTTTTTGTATACAATGTTTGAGGCGTATGCGAATGATAAAGGTTTGGACTTAGAGGAATACCAAAAGGATGGTATTTTAATGAATCAGGCATATTATAATTCACAGGATCAGGATGATGTTGATACAAATAGTGATAGTTCCGATGATTATGATGATGGCATTGACAGCAATGGATTTTATGAAGAATAAGAATAAACGGAGGTAACCCATTATGAAAAAAATAACCAAATTAGTATGTGTTGCAATGGCACTTGTTATCTTGGTTTGTTCCACAAATGGTGCTACAGCATCTGCGGCAAAAAGAATATATTTTGCCGGTGAGTATCGTTGCAAACTTGGTCCCGGAGAGTATTATGTATTACAATTAAATCAGTATTCAAGCCCGGATGGAAAAGATGTAGGAAATTATTCAATATCTTATCTGTACACGGCAACCGGTAAGCATCCTTGGGGCGATGGATCAGTTAAAAAAACATCACAAAAAAATGTTTATCGTCTTGGCAAGATGAAAATGAAAGTATAATGGCTCAGTTGTCAAGACAAAAATTTGATATTTTTATAATGAACTGATA
>ERZ827101.3044-NODE-3044-length-12959-cov-10.397939_pt1 | contig 12959 bp, 13 predicted proteins | sample MGYA00519869_ERZ827101 | MGnify/ENA primary metagenome ERZ827101 (study PRJEB31778, sample SAMEA3449256) | human gut metagenome | biome: human gut; feature: human-associated habitat; material: faeces | place: United Kingdom | collected 2010/2012 ...
TTTTCATGATTCTATTGGTGACTTTCGCGAAGCAGAAAGGCGGATTATAACAATGGCAGCGATAGAAATTAATGCAGAAAATTTTGAAGAAAAGGTAATTCGTTCGGACAAACCGGTTTTGATCGATTTTTGGGCAGTATGGTGTGGACCATGCAGCATGATGTCACCGATCATTGAGCAGATTGGCGAGGAACTTGCGGACAAACTTATCGTCGGCAAAGTCAACTGCGATGAAAATATGGAACTTGCCCAGCACTACAAAGTAGCAGGCATTCCGGCATTTTTCCTTTTTAAAGGAGGAGAAGTGGTGACGAAAGCGGTCGGAGCGATGTCCAAAGACGAGCTTCTTGCAAAGATTGAACCGCATCTGGTATAACGAAATAAAAAAAAGGGGATGCCGCCATGAAAAGCGACATCCCTTATTTTTTTTATGCTTTTTTGTTTTCTTTCGCTTATATGCGGATGTCGATATTTTGTCCAAGTCCCGGATTTACCGACTGTTCCATCATCTGCACGAGCTGAATGCCCTGTGCTTCCTGTAGATCCATCGTCTTTTTCAACACCTGCGTGCTGACACCCTGACTGATCTGCAGTTGTGAGTTCATCATCGCGTATGACGCGATATCCATTCCATCGCTTATTTCCATAAGGACACCCCCTTTTATTAAGGATATTATAACATGGGGAGGGGAGAATGTAAAGGTGGGGAAGAGGGAAAAATGTTTACAAACAGAGAAAAATGTATTATAATTTTATTAAATTATAAATAAGAGGGGGTGGAGAAAATACTAGCATCTTTAAAAATGGTAATACAACCAACATCTGAGTGTTCCATTACAAATCAAAAGGCATCGGTTTTTCAAGGAATCCTTATGGAAAATCTGGAAGAATCCTATGCCAGTCAGTTGCATGTCAATCAACTGCATCCATACAGCCAGCATATTTGGAGAGAAAACGAAAAAATTATATGGCAGATAAATACACTGAATCAGGAAGCGTATGAAAATATAGTGCTGCCACTTATGAAACCGGAATTTTCTTTTTTTTATATTGAGAGAGATGATGTGGAGTGTAAAATTTTGGATAAAACAGTTGTGGCGAATTCAAGACAAAATTTAATAGAAGAATATTATTTTGGTGAATCGGATAGATATATCAACATACGTTTTGCTACACCAACTGCTTTTAAATCAGAAGGAAAGTATGTGTTTTGGCCACAGTTGGATAAGATATATCGGAGCCTTATGAATCGTTACGATGCGTTTGCAGAAAAAGAAGTGTTATATGATGAAGAAGTTTTGCAGCAATTGATTCAGTATTCGGAAATTATTCGCTATGATATTCGAAGTACATTGTTTCATTTGGAAGGAGTTAAAATTCCGTCTTTTGTGGGAAAGATTGTTGTAAAAGTGAAGGGACCACAGCCTTTGGTTAATCTGGCAAATGTTTTGTGGCATTATGCTGAGTATGCCGGAGTTGGAATTAAAACGGCTATAGGAATGGGAACTACACAGATTATAGAACGGAGGGAACAATTTGACAAAAAAGGAAATTGATGTAATTGTTGGAGCATTACTTCATGATGTGGGTAAACTACTATATCGGACCGGAGAATCTAAAAATCATAGTACATTGGGATATGAATTTTTGAAAGAACATAAAGTGGAAAATGAGCAGATTTTGGATTCGGTTCGCTATCACCATGGAAATATGCTTGCAAAAGCGAATATTCCGGAAAATTCCTTGGCGTATATTGTGTATGTGGCGGATAATATTTCAGCTGCGTCAGATCGAAGAAAAAAGGATGAAGGTGGATTTGGATTTGACCCCAAAATTCCGATGGAAAGTGTGTTCAATATTTTAAATGGAAATCGAAAAAAATATTGTTACCCACCGATGTCATTAAAAGATGAGAAGACTATTAATATGCCGGTGTCAAAAGAGATTAAATTTGATACACATTATTATAATGACTTGAAAGTTCATCTTGAAGATGCATTAAAAGGAATTGATCTGGCAGATGAGAATTACATATCTTCACTTCTTGCAACGTTAGAAGCATATACCGGTTATATACCATCGTCAACGGCGACAGGGGAATTGGTTGACATATCGTTGTATGATCATGTGAAACTCACGGCAGCATATGCAAGTTGTATTTATCAATATTTGCGGGAAAAAGAAGAAACAAATTATAAGAAAGTCTGTTTGGAAGAGGCAGACAAGTTATACGATGAGAAAGCATTTCAAGTATTATGCATGGATGTTTCCGGAATACAGAATTTTATCTATACGATTCATTCTTCCGGTGCATTGAAAATGCTTCGGTCAAGATCTTTTTATTTGGAGATATTAATGGAGCATATGGTGGATGAATTGCTATCGAAATTAAATCTAAGCCGGGCAAATTTGATTTTTTCCGGAGGTGGACGATGCACGATACTGATTCCAAATACAAAAGAAGTCTGTAGCAAGGTTGAAGAACTTCAACAAGTATGGAGCGATTGGTTTATTGACAAATTTGGCATTTCCTTATATGTAGGAGTTGAGTCTGTTGCGTGTTCGGCCTATGAATTGGAAAATCACGAAAAAGGACAATATGCTGAAATTTTTCGTAAATTAAGTGCTAAAATATCAAAGAAAAAGAGTCATAGATATTCTGCAAGGCAGATCCTTTTACTTAATTCGAATAGTAATGAGGAGCATACAAGAGAATGTAAGGTTTGTAAATCTACGGGAGTGTTAGATGAGGAAGAGCACTGCCCGTTCTGCCAGAAGATTATTGCTTTTTCGAAACAAATAATAGAAGAAAAATTTTATGCGGTGGTGGAAGGTGAGGAAGGACTTCCGTTACCAACGGGGAAAAGTTTGTGTGCATTCACAGAGGAAGAATTAAAAGAATTGTTAGTGAACGACAAAATAGTAAGGAGTTATGCTAAAAATCGTTACTATACAGGTCAAAAGATGGCTTCTAAATTATGGGTTGGAGATTATTCGGATAAGTTGACGACAGATCAATATGCAAAGCAAGCGCAAGGAATAGATCGGATCGCAGTGCTGAGGGCAGATGTAGATAATCTTGGACAAACTTTTATAGCCGGTTTTGAGGAGTCACAAAAGACATTATCAAGAATGGCGGCTTTATCAAGGCAATTATCACTCTTTTTCAAAAACTATATTAATGGAATTTTGAAAGAGGGGAAAGCATCGATATTGGCACCTGCCGGTTCCAGAAAGGTTACCATTGTATACTCTGGTGGAGATGATTTGTTTTTAGTAGGTGCATGGAATGAAATCATTGCAGTTGCAATCGACATACATAATGCATTGGAAGAATTTGCAATTGGTTCGCTGCATATTTCGGCGGGCATTGGTGTTTTCTCAGCTAAATATCCGCTCAGTGTATGTGCAAGAGAGGTAGAACAACTGGAAGAAAATGCAAAGAAATATCCGGTTTCCGATTCCCCGGAGAAAAACGCGATATGTTTATTTGAACAAGATAGTACCTATGACTGGAGTACATTTATTACAAAAGTCATTGGAGAAAAACTCGTAACATTAGATGAGTTCTTTTCAAATCAAGAGGAGAGGGGCATGGCATTTTTGTATCGATTATTAGAATTGATACGAGCGCGTGAAGATAAAATAAATCTGGCACGCTTTGCATATATGCTGAGCCGCTTGGAGCCTAAGGAAAGTAAAGTTACAATTGAAATCAAAGACAATTACAAACGATTTGAAAAGACAATGTATCGCTGGGCATGTAATAAAACGGATGCACAGCAGCTAATTACAGCTATATATATTTATGTATACTTGCATCGAAAGGAGGACGACGTTCATGAGACTAAATGAAAAAAATTATGTAGACGAGGCAAAAAAGGTTATGGATGGTCTGTTTAGTCAAGGAAAGTGTTTCCTTACAACAACTAAGATAAGAGGGTTACTTTCTATGACAACGGACATTTATAATGAAGTTCTGCCGTTGACGGAAGATGAATTGAGCGATGAAATTAAAGGAAAAATTAATTATCTAAAAGTTCATTTTTTGTATGAGGCAGGAAGAGAAAGAAATGTGAAGGATTTTATAAAAAAAGCTCACATTATCGAATGCATCGAAGAAATACAGGGAAGCCGTAAAAATTATCTGCTTTTTAGTCGATATATGGAGGCTTTGGTAGCTTATTTTAAGTTTAACGGCGGAAGAGATTAAAAAGAAGGGAGCAAATACTATGTTTGGAAAAATTCAGATTACAGGAATACTTGAAGTAAAAACAGGAATGCATATCGGAACTTCAGATGCGTTCGCGGCGATTGGCGCAATTGATTCGCCGGTAATCCGGGATGCGGCGACAAAATTACCCATGATACCGGGAAGTTCATTGAAAGGAAAGTTGAGAACTCTTTTGGCAAAACAATATAATCCGGTTTCGTTAGAGATTAAAACGCCAAATGATGATGTACAGGAAATTGTAAATTTATTTGGTGGTACAGCAGATAAGGAAAAGAAAGCAAAGACGAGTCGTTTGATTTTTTCGGATATGATAATGGCAAATCATAAAGAACTTCCTAACCGTGGAACGGAAGCAAAGTTTGAGAATACGATTAATCGGTTGACAGCAGTAGCCAATCCAAGACAGATTGAACGTGTTATTCGTGGTGCAAAGTTTGAACTTGATATTATTTATGATGTAGAGCCAGATGCAGATGTAACAGCAGATTTTCAAATGCTTGTGGATGGTCTGAAATTGCTGGAGTATGATTATTTAGGAGGAAATGGAACGAGAGGTTACGGAAAGGTTAAATTTGCTGATTTGCAGGCAAGCGCAGTGGCCGGTGAAGTAGACGATGCGATAATTGATAAATGTAATGAAATTCTGGCAACGGTATAGTAAAAAGGAGAATGCTATGAAATATTATATACTTCAGCTGTCTTTCCCACAAGGGGTACATTTTGGACAGACAAATCTGGATGAATGTAATATGACATTTCATGCAGACACATTATTTTCTGCCCTTTATATCGAGGCAGTAAAGTGCGGTCAGGAAGTGGCTGATCAACTGCTTCAGGCGGCAAGAAAGGGAACTTTTCTGATTTCAGATGCATTTCCGTATATTGGAGAAGAATGTTTTCTGCCAAAACCGATGTTATATATTGAACGCAATGAAGATATTGGAAATTCTGTTCTAAAAAAGACAGCAAAGAAATTAGGATATATTTCCTTAGAGAATCTCGAAGAATATATCAAAGGAGATATGGATATCAAAAAGGAAAACAATAAATTTGCTGAGTTTGGATACAGTCAGGTAAAGACCTCTGCAGCAATTCGAGGAAGAGAAAAGACCGAACCATATCATGTGGGGATATACACGTATGGAGAAGGCAATGGATTATTTTTTTTCGCAGGTATGGAAGAAGAGATGGAAGATACTTTTTGGGATGTTCTTGATATGCTTTCATTTTCAGGAATAGGTGGAAAACGTTCTTCGGGTCTGGGAAGATTTTCTGTGGAAAAGATGGTTTCTGTGGATGGCGAACATTTTGAAAATCCAGATGCCGTAAATGGATATCTTTTGCTTTCTACAGCACTTCCGAAAGAAGAGGAAATGGAAAGTGTGCTTGAAGGAGCGGAATATTTGCTAGAGAAACGAAGTGGTTTTATCCAATCTCAATCTTTTGGTGAACAACAACGAAAAAAATGTAATCAATATTTTTTTAAGGCAGGATCTCATTTTACAAAGCGTTTTTCAGGTGACATATATCAAGTCGCAGAGGATGGAAAGCATCCGGTGTACCGCTATGGGAAACCTTTGTTTTGGGCTCTTTAGGAAAGGAGGTTACCATGGAAAGTTTTTTGAAGCATTATGAAGTGATGCTGCATACGACGGGACCTGTTTTTGTGGGATCAGGAAAACAACTGGATAAGAAGGAGTACATCTTAAATCGGCAGACAAAAGAGATTTCGGTTTTTCACTTAGGAAAGATGTTTGAAGGATTGGAAAAAAGACATCTTACAGACAAATTTCAACAGTATCTTTTAGAAAACGAAAAGATACTAAGTAGAAAAATGCTACTAGATTGGTTTCGAGACAATCGGGTTTCAGAAACAGATTATGAACCATGGCTGAGATACAAAGAAGATTGCGGTGATTTTATGTTGCAAAAAGGAACCTTGGCAATTAATGAATGTGTCAAGGATGCAAAGGATCAGCCATATATTCCGGGATCTTCTATAAAAGGAATGTTGCGAACAATTTTGTTGGCATATTATGCTGAAGAATCAAGGAATAAATCATTGTGGAAAACACAGATTTCCGGTGGACTAGATGAAAAGAACCAGAAACGTCTACTGAGTAGTCAAAAACAAATGATTGAGTCAGATGTATTTCATTTGTTGCAGCGAAAAGATAAATATGGAAAGGTTGTTAAAGCAGAAAATGCTGTAAATGACATTATGTCTGGTTTTATTGTAAGTGATAGTGAACCTATATCAGTAGAAAATTTAGCTTTATGCCAGAAAATTGATGTGTTTTTGGATGGAAAACAAAATGGAATTAATATACTGCGTGAGTGTATAAAGCCTGGCATTGATATTCGGTTTCAATTGACGATTGATTCCAGAATATGTCCATTTGCTAAGGCGGATATTATGAAGGCAGTTGACTATTTTAGGAATCAATATTATAATAGATTCCTAAGCAAATTTTCATTGCCGGATTATCCGAAAGAAAATGAAGTTTGGCTTGGTGGTGGATGTGGTTTTGCAACAAAAACAGTATTACATTCTATCTTTGATGAAAAACAGGCTATAAAGATAACAAGTAAAATATTGTCAAAGAAAAAGGATCCACATAATACCAAGGATGTGCAGCAGGGTGTTTCACCTCATATGTTAAAATGTACGAAATATGAAGGAAAACTGTACCAATTTGGAGAGTGCGAATTGCAGATTTTTTAATGTTTCCCGCGCATACCGAAATACCGTAGATTGAATGAGTTTTAATAGGAGAGTGACCATAAAAATGAAACTTATCTTCTTTTCCCACGCAAATCGTATCAAAAGAGTAGGAAAAATCGACGATTGCGACGACAGGGAATGGAAGATAAGTCCCCGAAGAGGGGACGGAAACCCCTTACCTTGATGGTCTTTGATTTCCCGACGGAATGGAAGATAAGTCCCCGAAGAGGGGACGGAAAGGCCGTACTAATAGCACCTACTAATTCATTCATAAAGAATGGAAGATAAGTCCCCGAAGAGGGGACGGAAAGTGAGGCATTCAATTTCACACGTACTACTTTTGTGTAGAATGGAAGATAAGTCCCCGAAGAGGGGACGGAAAGATTCTTAAAACCTTTGACATAAATATTGTGCAAGAGAATGGAAGATAAGTCCCCGAAGAGGGGACGGAAACTAGGTGTCTTTGCCTCTATAAAGAATTTATCTGGAATGGAAGATAAGTCCCCGAAGAGGGGACGGAAACTAGACCTTGGCGGTCACTTTCGGTTGGAAAAAAGTAGAATGGAAGATAAGTCCCCGAAGAGGGGACGGAAACTCCCTCATAGGCTTCAAACACCGCACTCTTTGAATAGAATGGAAGATAAGTCCCCGAAGAGGGGACGGAAACATTGGCACCCTCAATCATTCTTTTTGCTTCCATGAATGGAAGATAAGTCCCCGAAGAGGGGACGGAACCCCCCATGGGGTAGTTTTCTTTCCTGATTTCAAACCGAAAAAAGAATGGAAGATAAGTCCCCGAAGAGGGGACGGAAATCTGGAATGGATATGAATGCTATGAGCCGATTATGAATGGAAGATAAGTCCCCGAAGAGGGGACGGAAACTCCTCAGTTCCAATCTGGAAGCCACCAACAAATATGAATGGAAGATAAGTCCCCGAAGAGGGGACGGAAACAGAAAATCTATCGTATACACTAAGCTGGAACAACCGAATGGAAGATAAGTCCCCGAAGAGGGGACGGAAACCAGCATCCGACAAAAAGCAATAAAAAGCAAATAACGAATGGAAGATAAGTCCCCGAAGAGGGGACGGAAACTGCTCTTTATACAAAATTGCTGGAACTAACATATTATATAATGGAAGATGAGTCCCTGAAGAGGGGACGGAAACTGTATTCAAGGCTTCAACATACGAAGAATCATATTCGCTGAATGGAAGATAAGTCCCCGAAGAGGGGACGGAAACGCTTTCAGTTCTTCAACTGTTGCCGGATTTCCATTTAGAATGGAAGATAAGTCCCCGAAGAGGGGACGGAAACCTGACGCACCTCTACGGCTTATCACGGTTTTATTTTAAATGGAAGATAAGTCCCCGAAGAGGGGACGGAACCATACTGCTGATTCATCCTTTCTTCATAGTAGTTGTCGAATGGAAGATAGCTCCCCGCCTAGGGGACGAATATACAAAATCAAAGCATAAAAGAATATAATAAAATATTAAATAAAGAGGGATAATTATGAGTTATAAAACAACAGATGGTTTGATGAGGCATTTGTGCGATAGCGGTGTTCAAATCAATGGAAGTAAACAGAAAAGACAACTTTTAAATACTGGATATTTCCATGGTTATAAGAGATATCGATTTTTGGGAAATGCTCAAAGAAGATTACCATTTACCTCATACCAAAAGATTTATGATACGATTCTGCACTAAAATCTTTGATGTATGAAAAAATGATGTTTGTGGAGACAGCGGTTAAGAATGTTGCACTAGAAAGTATATTAATAAATTCTGATTCGGAATCTATTCAGGATATGTATGACAATGTAGTGTGCGGATATAATAATGCTCCAGAATCGGCGACACCGGAACAAAAATTTCTTGGGCGCACAGTGTATAATATAGATATCAATTGGGGTATACATTTGCGGATGTATACTTAAAAGAGTCGGAGAAATCCGGCTCTTTTGCTTTATAAATGGTTTTTAACAAAATGAATTGCAATAATTTCTAAAAAATGGTAAAATAGTATTATAAATGATGTGGGAAGGAGGATGCTTATGGGCTATTTATATGTTACGGAATCTTCTGCTAAGGTGTCATTCGAGGAAAATTCATTTTATGTAAAGAAAAAAGATAACTCAACAACGCGTATCCCAGCAGAAACGTTAGAAAGTATTAGCTTTTTTGGTAATCCGCAGATGACGACACAATGTATGCAGCAATGCATGAAACGTGGGATTTCAGTTTCGTTTTATTCAAAAGGGGGTCAATATTTTGGGAGGTTATTATCAACGGGACATGCTAATGTTGAAAGACAGAGAAAACAGTGTGAGTTGTTTGCAACACCGTTTGCTATTGAATTTAGTAAGAAAATAATTATGGCTAAAATTCATAACCAAACCGTTTTGCTTGAGAGGTACGGAAAGAGCCGAGGTTTGGATGTGCATCAAGTAACTCAGGATATGAAAATTTTGGCGCGAAAGATACCATATTGTACGTCGGTAGATCAGATTATGGGATATGAGGGCGCAGCGGCAAGAAATTATTTTTCTATGCTGGGTCAGTTGGTTGATTCGGATTTTTATTTCAAAAAAAGAAGCAGGCGACCGCCGAAAGATGAGTTTAATTCCATGTTGAGTTTAGGATATTCTATTTTAATGAATGAAATATATGGGAAATTAGAGAATAGAGGTTTGAACCCATATTTTGGCTTTATGCATCAAGATCGAGAAAAGCATCCTACTCTGGCTAGCGATCTAATGGAGGAATGGCGTGCGGTCATTGTGGATTCAGTGGTAATGAGTCTTGTCAATGGACATGAGATAAGAAAAGATCAATTTGATCATGAGTCAGAGGGTGATGGTATATTTTTAAGTAGAGAAGCGATGAGAATATTTATTAGTAAACTGGAACGACGGTTTGAAGCGGACAATTCGTATTTAAAGTATGTTGATTATCGTATTTCTTTTCGAAGATCATTAGAACTTCAAGTTGATAGTTTAATACGTGCAATGTAGCAAAATAATGCGGATTTATATCAATCCGTTCGCATACGATAAAAGGGGAGAGAATATGGTGGAAGAAGATTATTTTTTTTCAACAACAACGGAAGAGATTTCACACCAGAAAAAGGCCTATGTATTAATTATTTATGATATTGTTGGAAATGCAAAACGGGTTCGAATGGCTAAGTTTTTACAAGGTTATGGTTTCCGGGTACAGAAATCGGCATTTGAGGCAATGATTTCGCTGCCACTTTATCATAAATTAATGAGAGAAATACGTGCATTTATTTCAGAGGAAGATAGTATTCGGATTTATAAAATTATAGGCCAGGGACAAGTTACGGTTCTTGGAAAAAATGATAAACCAGAAAATGATGATTGTATTATTATCTAGAAGAGGAGAAAAATATGGCAAAAATACTTTTTTCCCCAATAGGGGGATCGGATCCAATTAGAAACTACCGAGATGGTTCTATGTTACATATTTGTCGTAATTATTTACCTGATAAAGTGGTATTGTATTTGTCAGGAGAAATGTATCAACATCATATGCAAGATAACAGATATTTGTATTGTCTTGAACAATTATCAAAACAAACGGGGCATGATTTTCAAACGGAGATAATTGTTCGAGAAGAGCTTAAAGAGGTGCAGGATTATGAGTATTTTTATGATGATTTTCGACAGTGTATTCAAAAAATAATTCAAACGATGAATAAAGAAGATGAACTTCTTTTGAATGTTTCTTCTGGAACGCCTGCTATGAAAAATGCTCTTGTTATACTTTCGACACTAGCTGAGTTTCCGTTTAAACCGGTGCAGGTTTCAACGCCTATAAAAAGAAGCAATTTTATGGATGAAAACATGACCCCATATGAAGTTCAGGAACAATGGGAATGTGATGAGGATAATCAGATAAAAGAGAATGCGTCGCGGTGTGAAGAAGTACAGTCGATGAATTTAATGAGATTGTTGAAAATAAATATATTAAAAAAACATCTTCAAGCATATGATTATCCGGCAGCATATGATGTGGCGAGAGGCATCGAACATGATCTTTCATCAGAAGTGCTTCTGATGCTGGAACAGGCAAATGCGAGAATACAGTTAGATACACGGAGAGTAAATGAGATAGCACGACAGATTGGGTACCAGCCTATGCCGGTAAAACGACAAGGAGATTGCGAACTGATGGAATTTGTGTTGCTATTGCAGGTAAAGGTATTGCGAAAAGAATATGCAGATTTCATTCGTGCTATTACCCCTGCTGTTTTTGAACTGTTTGTACGTGTTTTGAAACAACAGTGCCATATTGACATTATGGAATATTGTATAGAAAAGAGTAACAACATTGTTTGGAATAAACAAAAGTTGCAGGATACAGAATTGCAAGAGGTACTTAATGAAACCTATAAAAAGAATGGAGGATTTCGTGGAACTGCGGTGTATTCATCGCATTTGAAACCGTTGATTGTTCATTTTTCAAACAGCGATAGAGTTAATAAATTGGTAGAAAGTCTGCGATATGCAGAAGAAAATGCCAGAAATAAAGCAGCACATACGATAGTATCTATTACGAATGAGCGTATTAAAAATTGGACGGGATGTACTGCGGAAGAATTAATGGAACAATTACAGAAATTGACAATGATGACGGGGCTTGACATTCCAGATGGAGGATGGGATTCGTATAAACGTATGAATCAGGAAATTATTAATCGTTTGTAGAGATAATAAACAACGTTGCGATTATTTAAAATAAAGTTATGCTTGCAAAAACTAGTGAACTGTGTTACACTAACAACAAGCAGAAGATCTATCATTTCAAGGATATCTATTTTCTTACATAAATGAAAAGAGCCAAACTGCTGATGTTCCCATAGAAAACAGAATGAGATGCAGGGAGGCGGATTTCAGAAGCCTCCCGGAAATGGAGGGTGTATGGTAAGAAAAGATTTGGTTAAAGACCAAAAATGGCTGGAGAAGATCCAGATTAAGAATGATGTTGTCTTTTGTACTGTTTTTCTGGATGAAGAGGACTGCAGGGAATTGCTGCAGCGTATTCTGGGAATGCACATTGTGAAACTTAAGGTTGTGCTGAATCAGAAAGCAATCCAAAATAACATTTTTCAAAAGGGAACGAGACTGGATATCTATGCTGAAGATGACAAAGGAAATATGTACGACATTGAGATGCAGCTTACGAAAACAAGAGAATTGGTGCCTCGAAGTCGATATTATCATTGTGAGATGGATGGTCATCAGATTGCGACAGGAGAGACGTACGAGGAGCTAAAACAGTCGATCGTGATCTTTTTGTGTGATTTTGACCTTTTTCACAAAGATCAAAGTGTGTATACGTTTGAAATGAGATGCAATGAAGATCCGACGATTTGTTTGGACGAAAAGAGAAAAACCATTTTTGTTAATCTGCACGGAAAACGTGATGGATTGTCGGAGAAACTTCGAAATCTCCTGGATTATCTGGAGACTTCGGTGCCAACCGATGAGTTTACGAAAAGTCTCGAACGAAAAGTAGAAGAAGTGAAGAGCAATGATGAATGGAGGGATAATTTCGTGACACTAGAGCAAAAAATTCAACTCGAAGTGAGAGAGGCCAGCGAGCGCGCTCGCGAGGCTGCGCTTGTCGAAGGTCATGCAGAAGGCCGCCTGGAAGGAGCGGAAATTAATCTGCTTGCACAAATCTCTAAAAAACTTGCCAAAGGCAAATCTGTAGCACAGATTGCAGATGAATGTGAGGAGACGGAAGAACGCATTTGTGAGTTAATGAAGAAACTGTAAATGAATTAAGATGGGAACAGTTAAGCTGCCTTGAAAAATTTTTTGAAAATTTTTCAAGGCAGCTTTTTAGCAAGTCCATACTTTGGGACACCATTCTATGATATAATGGACACATAAGAAAAACTTAGAGTAAAAGTAACTATTCAGGACGCCCCTCCTCCACATTCGCATTTCGAACACTTCGTGTTC
>ERZ827101.3048-NODE-3048-length-12907-cov-2.734672_pt1 | contig 12907 bp, 12 predicted proteins | sample MGYA00519869_ERZ827101 | MGnify/ENA primary metagenome ERZ827101 (study PRJEB31778, sample SAMEA3449256) | human gut metagenome | biome: human gut; feature: human-associated habitat; material: faeces | place: United Kingdom | collected 2010/2012 ...
CCCCTGCCGCACAGAACAGCTCGCCCGGCGTGATCTCCGTGACGCGGCAATCCGCCTGCGGCGCAAGCGCCGTTTCCAGCAGCACGTTCGTCCGCAGCATCTGGCCCTGCAGTTTCCCTGCCGGGTCGGTGAAAAGGACGTTCGCAGCAAGCGGCAGTTCGATTCTTGCCATGCCGTCCTCCTGCCGCCGCACCGGCTCCCCTGCCAGTACCCAGCCGTCCGCGATGGCGGAGGCAGGCTCCCGCCCGGCCGCCTGCGCCGTTTCGCGGAACGTCTGGACATCGAGGATGCCCTCCATCTCCCACGTCTCCCACTGCGGCTTCAGCTCGGCATCGAGGCAGTAGGCATCCTCGATCAGCTCCACCGGCTGCTCGCCGCAGACCGTGCACTGCGCCAGAATGCCCGCGCTCAGCAGCAGGCGGCGGCAGTCGAGCTGGCCGTCCGGCTCCGTCTCGGCCGAGGTCAGGGCGAGGAATACCGTCAGGTCTCCCTCATCCAGGTCCTGCTCCAGCTCCGCAAACTGCGAGAACGGAAGCTCCGTCTCCTGCCGCTGCAGGCTGCCGTCCGGGGCCTCATAGAGGATATGGACCGTCAGCCGCCCCTTGAACACCGCCTTGTTCCCGATCGTCTTCCGCTCAGCCGTATCCAGCGCATAGACGCATTTGAGCAGCCGCTCGACCGGCGGCTTCGACGCCGGGATCTCGATCTCCTCGTTGAGCGAAAAGCTCTTTTCGCCGAGGCCGCGCGGCAGACGAAGCGGCAGGCGCTTGCGCCGGAGCTGCAGCGTCGGTGCCGGCTCCGGAAAGTCGTGCAGCGTCCGCGTGAACGCGGCATAGACCGTCAGCGTGCAGGAGACGCCGACCCTCACAAGCAGCTTGCGCGAGTGCACGAGCCGTGCATCCACGCTGCACAGGCGGCAGACGCATTGCAGGCGGCAGTCGCTCTGCTCCCCCTCCCAGCCGCGCCGGGCGCTGAACGGGATCACGGTCTCCAGCCGCTCGAGCCGTCCGTCCTCTGTGACGAACAAAATACCCGCCTGCACCTCCCCGCTGACCGACGCGCTTCCCGCGGTACACTCCTCCGCGCGGACGAGCAGCGTGCCGAACGCATCGACGACGCGGTCCGCATCCGCGCAGCTGTCCGGTACGATGACCTCGGCTGTCAGCTCCTGCGTGACCGTCTGATCGAGCACGCGTCCGAGATAGTCCAGCTGCTTTTCCTGAAAGACAAGCTCCATCGTCTTCCCTCCTTCTTGTTCTGGGAAAATCATATGCGGGCCGCGCGCGCAATATTTGCCGATTATCGCCGCCGCGCAAGGCAAAGCCCTGCGACCAGAAGTGCGATGCCGAGCACGACCAGCACGAATTCCGAGCTGAACAGCAGCGAGAGCAGCAGCCCCGCGCCGAGCGCCATCATCACCGAGCCCAAAAGCTCCATTTTTCTGCACATAAAAAACCGCCCCCTGCCAGCCTATGCGCAGAGGGCGGTTTTATGCAGGAAAAGTCGTGCGGCGCTTATCGGGCGCTCGGTCCGGAACAGATCAGCCAGCACAGGCCCTCGCGGATGCGCAGCCTGACCGTCGGTTCGATCCACTCATTGCTGATGGTCAGCGAGTCGCCCCGGCGCGCTTCTGCGTCGCAGAGCGGGTATTTCGCGCCCTCGATCGTCACACCGCGCAGAACAGCGTCGATGGGAAGCAGAGAAAAATAAAAATATTCCGTGCGCGGCAGGACATACTCCCCCGGTCCGATGCACGTCACGCGATTATCGGGGTCGAGCAGGATCGTCTCCACGCCATCGGCTCGCGCCGTTTCCAGCAGCTGCAGATTGGCAAGGGCATGATCCAGCCGCCCGCCGGTGCAGGCCGTGAGGTACAGGCGCGTACAGCCATGCGCCCGCGCCATCGTATAGGCCGCCTGCAGGTCGGACTCGTCCTTCTCCGGGCGGAGCAGGATATTTTCCGCTCCGGCCACAGCCGTGCCGCCGGAATCTCCGTCCCCGACATAGCAGTCCGGGGCAAAACCGGCCGCCGCGGCGCAGTGCACGCCGCCGTCCGCGCAGATCACAAGCGGTCTCTCCGCGCGCAGCGCATCGAGATGCCCCCAGCTGCGGCAGGGCATCGCGCCAAAAATCAGGGCTGTTTGTGTTCCCAAAGCCGGATCTCCTTTGCAGCTTCATAGAGCCTTGCATAGCTGGCATGACGGGTCGGCTCCAGCTCGCCTGCCGCAAGCGCCTCGAGCACGGCACAGCCCGGCTCGGACAGATGCGCGCAGTCGTGATAGCGGCAGCGGCCGAGATACGGGGCAAAGTCCGGAAAGGCATACTGGAGGTTTTCCTTCAGGATCAGCTCCATCTGCTCCGTGTCAAATGAGGAGAAGCCCGGCGTGTCGATGACGCAGGTGCCGTCCGCCAGCGGGAACAGCTCCACATGGCGCGTCGTATGGCGGCCGCGGCCGAGCTTTTCCGAGACCTCGCCCGTCTCCACGGAGAAGCCGAGGCAGTTCAGGATGCTGCTCTTGCCGACGCCGGAATTGCCCGTGAAGGCGACGGTCTTGCCGCGCACGGCCTCGTGCAGGGCGGCAACGCCCTCGCCGCTGGCCGCGCTCGTCGGAAAGACCGGGAACCCGGCATGGCGGTAGATGCGCGTGAGCGACTCCCCGCTCTCGAGGTCCGTCTTGTTGACACACAGCACGACCGGCACATTCTGGTTTCCCGCAATGGCCGCGACGCGGTCGATGAGGAACGGGTCCGTCACGGGATTCGCGCCGGACGCCAGCACGACGAGGGCATCAAGGTTGCTGACGGCCGGGCGGATAAAGCTGTTGCGGCGCGGCTCGATCTCCTCGACCATGCCCTGTGCGCCGGAGCCGGAAAAGCGGACCCAGTCACCGACGAGCGGCGACATCCGCTCCTTGCGGAAGCGGCCGCGGGCGCGGCACTGCGTGAGTGTGCCGTTCCCGCTGTCTACATAGTAAAATCCGCTGAGCGCCTTGACGATGCGTCCACGCTCCATGCTCAGTCTCCCGATTCAGAGGATTCCGTCGTCGGCTCCGGCTCCGTCGGCGCGGTGGTCGGCGCTTCCGTCGGGGCCTCCGTCGGCGCGGGGCCGTCCGAGACCTCGAGCGTCACGATCGTGTCCTTGGCAACCTTGGAATTTGCCGCCTCGCTCTGCCGCACGACGCGGTCCTTCTCGTCCGTGTCGCTGTAGACGCGCTTGATCTCATATTTCAGGCCGTTTTCCGTCAGCAGATCGATGGCGTCGCGGACGCTCAGGCCGGTGACGGGCGGGACCGTGACCTTGCCGCTGCCCTTGCTCACATAGACCGTGACCTGCTGGCCGCGGCTGAGCTGGCTGTCCGAGGCAGGGACGGGGCGCGTGACATTGCCGGATGCGATATCGTCGCTCTCCTCCTCGAGATAGGTGATGCGCAGATTCAGGTTCATGGCATCGAGGATGCTCTTGGCATTTTCCTTAGACTGGTTCTTGAGCTCCGGCATTTTGCCCGAGCCGAGGCTGACATACACCGTCACGCTCTGGCCCTCCTGCAGCTCGGTCTCGGCTGCGGGATCCGTGCGCGTCACGCTGCCCGCGGGCACGGTATCGCTCGATTCCTCCTCGCGGCGGACATTCAGTCCGAGATTCATGGCCTTGAGCTGGGACATGGCGTTTGCCTCCGACTGACCGGCCAGATCCGGCATGAGGTTGTTCTCCTTGCCGAGGCTGACCTTCAGCGAGATCGTGCGCACGCGGCCGCCCTTGACCATTTCGCCTGCCTTGGGGGTCTGCTCATAGACATAGCCCTTTTCGTATTCGTCGTTATAGTCGTAGGTCACGCCGTTCAGGTCGATCTTCAGCTCGGGATAGTCGTCGGGGTTGATGTCCTCGAGCTTCATGCCGACGAGCTTCGGCACCTCGACCTCAGGCGTATCGGGCTTGTCATTCGTGCCGGAGCCGCGGAGCAGCACAACGCCGAGCACAACGAGCAGCACAACGGCTGCCGCTGCGGCGCAGACGACGCCGATGACGGTGCGGCGCTTCTTCTCCTGCTCGCGGCGGGCACGCTCGGCTGCGCGGCGCTCATCCGGCTGACGCGCAGCACGGTTCGCGGCGCGGGCAGCGGCATAGCGCTCCGCCTCGGAGCGGGTCATGCCGCCGTGCTGCGGCTGCTGGGGCTGCTGCAGGGCCTGCGGCGCCTGCCGCAGCGTCTGACCACCGGGCCCGTACACGAACGTCAGGCTCGGATTCTTGCGGAATTCCTCCATATCGCGCAGCATCTCCGTCGCGGAGGAATAGCGCTCGTCGGCATTGGAGGCCATGGCGTGCATCGTGATCTGCTCGAGGCCGCGCGGGATACCGGTGACGAGCGTGCTGGGCAGCGGCGCGCCGCCGTTGATGTGCTGGATGGCGACGGAGACGGGCGTCTCGCCGTCATAGGGCGTGCGGCCCGTGAGCATCTCATACATGACGACGCCGAGGGAATAGAGATCGGACCGGTCGTCCACCCACGCGCCCTTGGCCTGCTCCGGCGAGATATAGTGCACGGAGCCAAGCGCCTCGCGCGTCAGCGTGCTCTGTGCCGAGGCGATGCGCGCGATGCCGAAGTCGGCGACCTTGATGCTGCCGTCCTTCAGGATCATGATATTGTGCGGCTTGATATCGCGATGGACAATGCCGCGGCTGTGGGCGTGCTCGAGCGCCTTGGCGATCTGCATGGCGAAATGCAGCGTCTCGCGCCAGTTGAGGCAGCCCTTCTTCTCCAGATACTGCTTGAGTGTGATGCCCTCGATCAGCTCCATGACGATATAGTCCACGTCGCCGGAGCGGGACACGTCGTAAACGCTGACGATATTCGGGTGCGACAGCATGGCGACGGCCTGCGACTCCGCATGGAAGCGGCGGCGGAACTCCTGATTGCGCGAGAACTCATCCTTGAGGATCTTCACGGCGACCAGGCGGTTCAGACGGTGATCCAGTGCTTTATATACAACTGCCATCCCGCCTGTCCCGATGACCTCGAGGATCTCATAGCGGTTATCCAGCAGCCTTCCTAAGTAATTTTCCATGGCAACTCCTTCCGCGTGCGCGGCCCGTTCTCAGCGGCGAACGGAAGCCGGATTCAATCTCAGATACCGCAGAGCGGCCTATCTTTGTTACAGTGCAATGAGCACAGAGGTCACGTTATCAGGCGCGCCCCGGCTTTTTGCGATATCCAGCAGGCGCTGGCAGCAGTCTGCCTTCTGTGCGCCGTGCACGACTTCAAATAAGATCTCCTGATCGGCCATCTGGTTCGAAAGGCCGTCCGAGCACAGCAGCAGGCAGTCGCCCGGCTCCGCCGTGAGGGAGAAAACATCGGCGGCGACCTGCTTTTCCGTGCCGACCGCGCGGGTGATAAGATTCTTGCTCGGGTGGTTCTTGGCCTGCTCGTGCGTCAGCTCACCGCGCTGTACCATCAGCTCCACAAGAGAGTGATCCACGGTGACGCAGCGGATGCCGTCCGCCCCGAGATGATAGGCCCGGCTGTCGCCGATGTTCACGATCTCCACGCGCAGGCCGCGGACGAGGGCAGCCACGAGCGTCGTGCCCATGCCGCGGAACTCCTCGCTGAGCTGCGCATGCTCATAGACAGAAATATTGGCCAGCTTCGCCGCCGTGCACAGCACGTCCTGCTCCTCCGCCTCGGTCATCCCGTCGCGCAGGGAGCGGCAGACCTCGCCGCAGAAGACCTCGCAGGCAAGGCGGCTGGCTACATTCCCGGCGCGCGCGCCGCCCATGCCGTCGCACACGACGGCGAGCAGCGTCTCCGGGCCAAGGCGCTCCATGCGGTAAAAGTCCTGATTTTCCTCACGCACGTTTCCCGTGTCCGTCAGTCCCCATGCTTCCATCCATTCCGCTCCCTTCTTTTGGTTTTTCCGCCTCGTAATTTCTGCGGAGCTGGCCGCAGGAGGCGTTGATGTCGCTGCCGAGCGTCCGCCGCACCGTGGCGGGGATGCCGCTGGCCTCCAGCGTTTTCTGGAAGCGCAGCACCGTCTCCGGCAGGCTCGGCTTCAGCGGGCTTTCCGCCACGTCATTCAGCGGGATGAGGTTCACATGCGCCGCGATCCCGCGCAGGCGGCGGATGAGCTGCTTTGCCATCTCCGGCGTGTCGTTGACATCACGGATCATGGCATATTCAAAGGAGATCCTTCTCCCGGTCTTTTCGAAGTAACGGCGGCAGGCATCGAGGAGCTCCTGCACCGGCCAGCGCCGGTTCACGGGCATGATGCTGCTGCGGACCTCGTCCACCGGCGCGTGCAGCGACACGGAGAGCGTCAGCTGCAGGTCCTCCTCGGCCAGCCGGTCGATCTGATCGACCAGCCCGCAGGTGGAAAGGCTGATGTGCCGCATGCCGATGTTCAGCCCCTCGGGCGAATTGACGAGCTCGAGGAAGCGGCGCACATTGTCATAATTATCCAGCGGCTCGCCGATGCCCATGAGCACGATGTGCGAGATGGGCAGGCCGGAATCCAGCTGCGAAAACAGCACCTGATCCAGCATTTCCGACGGCTCGAGGCGGCGGACCAGTCCGCCGCGCGTCGAGGCGCAGAAGGCGCAGCCCATGCGGCAGCCGACCTCGGAGGAAATGCAGATCGTATTGCCGTAATGGTAGCGCATGAGCACGCTTTCCACGCAGTTTCCGTCCATTAGGCGCCAGAGGTATTTGATCGTTCCGTCCTTCTGCGACTGCAGCCGCCGCGCGACCGTCGGCGAGACGAGCGTATATTCCGCCGTGAGCCGCTCACGCAGGCTGCGGGAGATATCCGTCATCTCCGAAAAATCGCGCACGCCGCGGTGCATCCAGCGATAGATCTGTTTGGCGCGGAAGGCAGGCTCACCAAGCACTTTCAGCTCGGTCCCCAGCTCCGCCAGCGTCATGGATTTGATGTCTTTCAAGGTTTCCTCCTGAATTTGCAGATAAAGAAGCCGTCTGTCTCATGCTGCCCCGGAAGCAGCGTGACCATCGCTCCCGGCGCGATGCCGGAGCCCTCTGGCCACGGCGCGCTTTCCGGGACGAAGTCCGGATGCGTGCGCAGGAAGTCCTCCGCCACAGCCTCGTTTTCCCGGCGCAGGATCGTGCAGGTGCTGTAGAGCAGCACGCCGCCGGGGCGGACATATTCCGCCTGCTGCGCAAGAATGGCGCGCTGCAGGGCGGGCAGCTCCGCCGAGGGCTCGTGATAGCGAATATCCGGTTTTTTCCGAATGACGCCGAGTCCGGAGCACGGCACATCGGCCAGCACGACGTCCATCGCGCTGCGCCATGCGGGCACGGGCTGCGAGGCATCCTGCAGATGCGTCTCCAGAATAGAAATGCCGAGCCGCTCCGCGCCGCGCTCGATAAGGTCGAGACGGTGCGGGTGGATATCGCAGGAATACAGCGTGCCGCGGTCCTGCATCTGCAGGGCAGCGGCAAAGCTCTTGCCGCCCGGCGCCGCGCAGCAGTCAAGCACGCGCATGCCCGGCTCGATGCCGGAAACAGCCACGGCCAGATGAGCCGCCGCGTCCTGCACATACACGCGCCCCTCATGGAAGGCAGCCGTCTGCTCCACAGGGCCGGAGACCGTCAGGCAGCCCGGCAGCCACGGATGCGGCTGCGCACCGGGCAGCTCCTCCGGCAGCGCAGCGGCATCGCCGCGCAGCGGATTGACCTGCAGCACGGTCTGCGGCGCTTCGTTGTCGGTTTGCAGAATGCGCTCCGTCTCCTCCCGGCCGAACTGCGCCAGAAACAGGCGCACGATGGGCTCCGGGTGGCTGTAGCGCAGACTCAGGTCGTCCGGCAGCGGCAGCGGCATGGCCCGCAGCAGATTGCGCAGCACGCCGTTGACCAGACGGGCCGCCTGCTGGTTGGCCAGACGGCGCGTCTGCTCCACGGCCTCGTTCACCGCCGCCGAGGGCGGGATGCGGTCCAGGAAACAGAGCTGATAGGCGGCCAGCCGCAGGATATCGCGCACGACGGGCTGCAGCTTGCCGCGCACGAAGCCGCTCAGCCAGTGGTCGAGCAGCATGCGGTTCTGCAGCACACCGTTGCACAGCCGGGTAGCCAGCGCCGCCTCGCGGCGGTCCATCCCGCGCAGCGTATCCTTCAGGGCGCTCTCCGGCCATGCGCCGTCGCGGCGGAAGGCGATGAGCGCCCGCAGCGCCGCGTCTCTTGCGCCCGCCATCTCAGAGTGCGATGGGATGGCCGCGGAAATAATCCGGTGCAGCCATGCGCTTTCCGCCGGGAGCCTGCAGCTGCGTCAGCAGCACGAGCTCGCCGTTCCCGCAGGCGACGGTCAGGCCCTGCTTCGTGAGGGCGACCGGCGTGCCGGGGGCCTTGTCCGTATGACCGGGCGCGGGCTGCGCCCCATAGATTTTAAAATGCGTTCCATTCAGCTCGGCGGTGGCAACCGGCCACGGGTCAAGCCCGCGCACCTGATCGACGATGTGCCGGACAGACTTCGTCCAGTCGATGGGCGAAAGCTCCTTCGAGAGCATCGGAGCCAACGTTGCCATGGACGGATCCTGCGGCGTGCGGGTTGCCGTACCCGCCTCGATGGCATGCAGTGTATCGGACAGCAGCGGCGCACCGATGGCGGCCGCGCCAGCAGGGCCGTGGAATTCTCCAGCGGCTCGATGGGCGTTTTCCGAATTTCGATGATATCGCCCTCATCCATTCCAGCCGAGAGGTACATAGCGGTCACGCCGGTCTCGTCCAGACCGTTCAGAATGGCCCACTGCGCCGGGGCCGAGCCGCGCAGCGCAGGCAGGATGCTCGTGTGGATGTTGATGCAGCCGAGCTTCGGGATGTCCAGCACGCGCTGCGGCAGAATTTTGCCATAGGCCACGACAGCAATGACGTCCGGGCGCAGGGCGCGAAGCTCCTCCACGGCGGCATCGTCGCGGAACGTCGCGGGCTGATAGACCGGCAGGCCGGCGGCCAGCGCGACCTCCTTGACCTCGGACATGGCGAGCTTCATACCGCGGTTCTTCGGCATATCCGGCTTCGTGTAGACGCCGACGAGGTCAAAGCCGTCCGCGATCAGGCGGGACAGGCAGTCCGCCGCGATCTGCGGCGTGCCCATAAAGACGACTCTCATGCTTCCTCCTCCAGCTCGGCCATTTCCTCATCCGTGAGCATGTGATAGGCTCTTTCCGTATAGATATGCCCGTCGAGGTGGTCGCATTCATGGGCGAAGCAGCGCGCCGTCAGGCCCTCGCCCTCCGCCTCGAACCAGTTGCCGTCGCGGTCCTGCGCGCGCAGACGCACAAATTCCGGGCGCTTGACCATACCGTAGCGGCCGGGGACGCTCAGGCAGCCCTCCATGCCGTCCTGCTCGCCGGAGGTCTCCAAAATCTCCGGATTGACGAGCTCGATCAGCTCGCCGTCGTCATCGACTACGACGACGCGGCGCAGGATGCCGATCTGCGGCGCGGCAAGGCCGACGCCTCCCGCATTGGTCAGCGTCTGCCTCATATCGTCAAGCAGCTCGCCGAGGTGGGCGTCAAAGCGCGTCACGGGCCGTGCCGTCTTGTGCAGCACAGGCTCCTCTACGGTCAAAATATTCCTCAGTGCCATCGTGATTCCCCTTTATTCTCTGCCGTTGACATCCACAAACGCGCCGACGCCCCGGAAGCTGCGATCCTTTGCGAATTCCCGCACCAGAAACGCCAGAAGCTCCCGCAGCCGTCGCGTATTGACGCAGCTAAGCGTCAGGCGGCAGCGATAATGATAATTGATCCGCGCAACGGAGGCCGGGGCCGGGCCAAGCACGGCAGCGGTTTCCCCACGGTAGAATTCGGAATGCAGCAGGCCGTCCAGCCGCGCACGGAATGCCAGCGCCGCCTGCCAGACGCGCTCCTCCTCCCGGCCGTGGAATGTCACGGTGAGCAGGTCGCGATAGGGCGGGCAGCCGCGCAGCTGGCGCAGCGGCAGCTCTGCCTCGAAAAAGGCGTCATAGTTCTGCTCCGCAGCAAAGCGGATGGTCTGGTTCTGCGGCGTCATGGTCTGCAGGATCGCCCTGCCGCCCAATTTTCCGCGCCCGGCCCGGCCCGCGACCTGCGCGATCAGGCTGAACGTCGTCTCCGCGGCGCGATAGTCGGACGCATAGAGCGAGAGGTCGGCGTCCAGCACGGCCGAGAGCGTGACGTTCTCAAAATCCAGTCCCTTTGCCACCATCTGCGTGCCGAGCAGGATGGGGATGCGCTCCTCGCGGAAGCGCCGGAACAGCTTTTCATGGGTATTGACTGCCGAGACGGTGTCTGCATCCATGCGCAGCACGCCGACGCCGGGCAGCAAATTCTGCAGCTGCTCCTCGACCCGCTGCGTGCCGCAGCCGATCTGGCGCAGATGCCCGCCGCAGACGGGACAGCGCGCAGGCACCGGCTCGCTGTGGCCGCAGATGTGGCACATGAGCCGCCCGTTCGCATGGTGATACGTCAGCGGCAGGCTGCAGCCCGGACACATCGGGACGCTGCCGCATTCGACGCAGGCCAGCATCCGGCTCGTGCCGCGGCGGTTGAGATACAGGATGGACTGCTGCCCGAGGCGGAGATTTTCGCGCAGGGCCAGCAGCAGCGGCTCGCTGATGATCGAGGCATTGCCCTCGCGCAGCTCGCGCTTCATGTCGACGATCTCGACGGGCGGCAGCGGGCGGCCGTTATAGCGCTCCGTTATGCGGCACAGGCCAAAAGCGCCCGTAACGGCACGGTACATGCTCTCGCCCGTCGGCGTGGCGGAGCCGAGCACCGTCAGCGCATGCTCCTGCGCGCCGCGGTAGATCGCGACCTCGCGGGCATGGTAGCGCGGTGCATTTTCGGATTGGTAGGTGTGCTCCTGCTCCTCGTCCACAATGAGCAGACCGAGGTCCCGCACCGGCGCGAACACGGCTGAGCGGGTACCGAGCACCACGTCGGCATCGCCGGAGCGGATGCGCTTCCACGTCTCATAGCGCTCGCTGATGCGCAGGGCGCTGTGGAGCACGGCGACGCGCGCGCCGTAGCGTGCGGAAAACTGCCGCAGGAGCTGCGGCGTCAGGGCGATCTCCGGCACAAGGACGATCGCACCGCGCCCGGCGGCAAGGCAATCGTCGATGAGGCGGAGATACGCGACCGTTTTGCCGCTGCCCGTCACGCCGTAGAGAAGCGCCGTGCCGGGAGAGGCATCCTGCAGGCGGGCAGACAAACTGTCATAGGCTGCCTGCTGCTGTGGCGTGAGCAGGAGCGGCTTCGGATCGGCCGCTGCGGCCGGGGGAGGCGGAGGCAGGACCTCCTGCTCCCGGAGCGTCAGCAGCTCCAGCTTTTCCAGCCTGCGGAGCGTGGCAGACGTCGCGCCTGCGTAATAGCCCAACTCCTTACAGGCGCACTCACCGAGCGTGGCAAGCAGCTCCATGGCCGCCGCCTGCACGGGAGCGGACGCCTGATGCGACTGGGCAAAACGCCGCGCCTCCTCGGCCGGGACGGCCAGAACGGCAATGCGCTCCGTTTTATCGTTCACGCGGCGGCGATGGGACGTCTCGCAGGTGACGAGCTTTTTCTGCCGCAGGTACTGCAGCGCCCGCTGCAGGGCCTCCGCCTCAAACTGGGCGCGCAGCGCGGATTCCTCCGCGGCACCGCCGAGCGTCTGCAGCGTTTGGAATACGGCCTGCGCCGCCGGATTGCGCCAGCGGTCGTCCCATGCGGCGTTCTCCGCAAGGGTATAGCGGTCACGCGGCTGAAACCAGACGCCTGCCGGTAAAATGGCCCGCACGGCGTCATAGAATGTGCAGAAATAGCGCTCGCGCACAAAGGCCGCCAGATGCAGCGAAGCACGCGAGAGCAGCGGCTCCGGGTCGAGCGCCGCCTCAACGGGCTTGAGCGCCGGGCCGTCCGGCCGCTCCGCGCCATCTGGCATCACGGCGAGAACGATGCCCTCCGTGCGGCGGTTCGATGCGCCGAACGGTACGCGCACACGCTGGCCCGGCTGCAGCGTCAGGGAGTCCGGAATGCGGTAATCGAACGGCTTGTCCATGGAGAACACGGCCGAAGCGACCGCAATGCGGGCGATCATGCTGCCGTCGCCGGGACAGTCCGGCGGAAAAAGGCAAAAGACGCCGGCAGGGTCACCTCTGCCCGCGCCTTGTTCCGGCTCATTCCTTCACGACTGCCGCGAGCTTGCCGTCCGCGACCTCGTGGATGGCGATGGTCACGGGCTTATCCTCCAGCGGGATGTGCTCCGTCTCTGCCTCGATGGAGATCTGGCGCGCGCGGCGCGCGATCACGTTGACGAGAAGATAGCGGCTGTCGATGTGCTTGAGCAGATCGGCCATAGCGGGATACAGCATAATTAGTCTTCCTCCTTGAGATTGAGTGGGCGATAGGATGTGCGGCAGGCCTCTGCGGTCAGGACTGCTTCCAGCTCCTGCACGGCGTGCCCGACGGAATCGTTGATGATAGTATATTGATAGTGCTTTGCCTGACGGCATTCCTCCAGCGCAATATGCAGGCGTCTGGCGGCAATGTCCGGCGGCGTGTCGCCGCGCCCGGCCAGCCGGCGCTTCAGCTCGGCATAGGACGGCGGAGCGATGAAAACGGAAATGGCGTCCGGCCGGCGCTGCATGACCTGCAGCGCGCCCTGCACGTCGATCTCGAGAACGACGCTTTCGCCGCGCGCCAGCGCTTCCTCTACGGGGCGCAGGGGCGTTCCGTAATAGTTGCCCGCATAGCAGGCGTGCTCCAGAAGCTCCCCTGCCGCGATCATCTCTTCAAAGCGCTCGCGCGAGACGAAATAATAGCTCACGCCCTCGCGGTCCTCGGGCCGCATGGGGCGGGAAGTAGCCGAAACGGAATAGTGCAGCGACTCGTGCTGCTGCATGACCGTCCGAAGGATGGTGCCCTTGCCGACCCCGGACGGGCCGG
>ERZ827101.3053-NODE-3053-length-12872-cov-3.614808_pt1 | contig 12872 bp, 9 predicted proteins | sample MGYA00519869_ERZ827101 | MGnify/ENA primary metagenome ERZ827101 (study PRJEB31778, sample SAMEA3449256) | human gut metagenome | biome: human gut; feature: human-associated habitat; material: faeces | place: United Kingdom | collected 2010/2012 ...
TGGGAGGCGAGGGCGCGCTCTCCGGCTCACAGGCGTTGCAGAGTGGAGACGGCTCAGCCTGCTCCATGGAGCGGTCCTGTGCGGTGCTGTATATCGGCGTCGGGAACCAGTTTGCGGAGTATCCGGTGGAGTACACCGGCGAGTTGGATGAGAATGGACAGATCCCGCCGGAGGAGGTGGTGTCCGCCATGGCCAGCCTCACCGGCTGGAGCCTGGATCTGGCAGAGCCGATCTTTTCCGGAAAGGGCGGGATCACGGTCTCCTTCGCGGATACCTCCGCCCTGTTTGTCGGCCCTCCGGAGGAACAGAGGGAGGAGTTCCGTGTTTATGACGCCCTCCAGCTGGACCAGACGATTCTGGACAGCCTGAAGAAAACCCTCCAGTGCTGGGCGGTGGACCCGGAGCTGGGGGACCCAGACCAGGTGGACGTCTGGTTCTGCGGGGCGGACGGCGGCGACCTGGCCCTCCCCGGCACAGGGGTGACCATCCCAGCGGCTCAGCCCTATGAGCAGTTCCCACAGCCCGGAGCTGGGGCGGCGCCGTAGACCGGCGCCGCCCCAGCTGGGATATGACAAGACGGCAAGAGGCCCCGGCGATCCGCCGGGGCCTCTTGCCTGTGTGTGTTGTAAAAGGAGAGGGAGAAATGGGAGAAATTTTAAGACTTCGTGTTTACATTCATATCCTACCCCATAATTAAGGCAAAATCGTGACGGTGGTATGAACAGTTTGTAAACAGTTTCACGCAAAACCGCTGCTTTTCTCTCTAAAACATACAGGACTGATCCAGAGAGGGCATAGAACTGCCCTGCCTTCCGTCTTGACGGAACAACGGGCGGCGTGAGATAATATATTGATAAAAGGCATAGATCTGCCGGGGCCTGTTGGCTCCAGCGGAGCAAGGAGGCATTTTGCATTGATTAAGGCATTGACCCGGCGCTGTCTGGGCGGAGCGGACCCCACCGCTCCGGAGGTCCGGCAGCGGTGCGGAACACTGGCGGGAGGCGTGGGCATCCTGCTGAATACCCTGCTGTGTCTGGGAAAGCTGGGGGCAGGGCTGCTCACCGGCTCCATCGCCGTGGTGGCGGACGGGCTGAACAACCTGTCGGACGCCGCCTCGTCGGTGATCACGCTGATCGGCTTCCGGCTGGCCGGGCAGGCGGCGGATGAGGAGCACCCCTTCGGACACGGGCGGATCGAGTACCTCAGCGGCCTGCTGGTGGCCATGGCAATCCTGCTGATGGGCTTTGAGCTGGGGAAGAGCTCCCTGGAAAAGCTGCTCCACCCGGAGGAGCTGTCCTTCTCCTGGCTGGCCATTGCCATCCTGGCGGTGTCCATCGGGATGAAAATTTGGATGTTCCGCTTTAACCGCGTCCTGGGGGAGGCCATCTCCTCCCAGGCAATGAAGGCCACGGCGGCCGATTCCCTCTCCGACGCGGTAGCCACCGCCGTGGTGCTGGCCGCCGCCCTGGTGGACCACTTTCTGGACCTTCAGGTGGACGGCCTGGCCGGCCTGCTGGTGGCCGCGTTTATCCTTAAGACGGGCTGGGAGGCCGCTAAGGACACGCTGGACCCCCTGCTGGGCCGGGCCATGGATCCGGAGCTGGCGGCAGACATCGACAAGCTGGTGCTGTCCCACCCCAACATCCTGGGCATCCACGACCTGGTTTATCACGACTACGGCCCCGGCCGGGCCATGATGTCCTTCCACGCGGAGGTCCCGGCGGACACCGATCTGCTGGAGATGCACGACATCATCGACCACATCGAGCGGGAGCTAAAGGCCAAGCACCACATTGAGACGGTGATCCACACCGACCCAGTGGTCAATGATGAGCGCACCAACGCCCTGCGGGAGCAGGTGGAGGCGGCGGCCAAGGCGCTGGATCCAGCCCTGTCTATCCACGACCTGCGGATCACCGCCGGCCCATACCACACCAACGTGCTGTTTGATGTGATGGTACCCTACGGCTTCCGCCTGACCGACGCCCAGGTGACCCGGGAGCTGCGGCAGGCGGTGGAGGCCCTGTCGGAGAAGTATTCCGCGGTGATCCAGGTGGACCACTCCTATGTGGAGCGGCGGGAGGACGTCTGACGGGGGATATTTACAAATTATTCACCCCAAACGCGGGGATCCCGTCTATAATAGAGGAGAAGATCCGGGTGGGAGGGGCAGAATGCGCCCGCCCGGGCCACCAATGAAAAAATGGAGGGTTTCACCATGTCCCAGAAGGTGCTTATTGTAGAGGATGACAGTAATATCGCAGAGCTGCTCCATCTCTATCTGGAGAAGGAGGGGTTTGAAACCAAAGTAGCCAAGGACGGCGGAAAGGGTGTGGAGTATTTCCGCTCCTTCCAGCCGAACCTGGTGCTGCTGGACATCATGCTGCCCATTATGGATGGCTGGACCGTGCTGAAAAAGATCCGGGAGGAGTCTGCGGCCCCGGTCATCATGCTCACCGCCAAGGGGGAGACCGAGGACAAGGTGACCGGCCTGGAGGGGGGCGCGGACGACTCCATTGTCAAGCCCTTCGAGATGAAGGAGGTCCTGGCCCGTATTCATGCCGTTCTGCGCCGTACCATGGGGGAGGAAGAGCAGACCAGCAAAAAGCTGACCTTCGATAAGCTGGTCATCAACCTGGACTCCTATGAGCTGCTGGTGGACGGCAAGCGGGTGGATACGCCCCCCAAGGAGCTGGAGCTGCTCTATCATCTGGCCTCTGCGCCCAACCGGGTGTTTACCCGGAACCAGCTGCTGGACGAGGTGTGGGGCTTCGACTACTTCGGCGACTCCCGCACTGTGGACGTGCATATCAAGCGCCTGCGGGAGAAGCTGGAGGGGGTCAGCGACCAGTGGCGGCTCAAGACCGTGTGGGGCGTGGGCTATAAATTTGAGGTGGCCCCCGCCAACGGGGCCGGCTGAGAAAAAGAGGGGGGATTCCCTTGAAAAGCCTGTACAAGCGGGAATTGACCATGATGGTGGGCATCGTCGCCCTGTCCTTTACCCTGTTGTCCACCGCGTTCATGCTGCTGTCCTACCGGTACATCATCTCAGAGACCCGGGACCGGCTGGAGCGGAACGCGGGCTATATCGCCGCGGCCACCAGCGACTATTTGCAGAATGTGGACAGCCTCAGCCTGCTGGACGGGATCAAATGGACTTTGTACCAGAGCACTATGGAGACGGTCTCCGCGGTCTCAGAGGCCTCGGTGATCGTTACCAACACCCAGGGGGAGATCCTGTACGCCACGGACAGCGACCTCTACCACAAGCAGATCCCGGACCGGGTAGTCCAGCAGATCCTCCAGCAGGGGCACTACAACGGCATCACCAATCTGGGGGGGATCTATGGGGCCAACCGCTATATCGCGGGACTGCCGGTGCAGACCAAGCTGACCCCCACGCTGGCCGCCAACCTGGGGCTGGTCCTGGTGTCAGGGGACACCAGCGGCCTTTCAGAGATGTGGCGGGCCACGGCCACCATCTTCTTCTTTGCGGCGGTGGTGGTGCTGCTCATCGCGGTGATCGCCAGCTCCATCACTTCGGCCCACCAGACCCGCCCCCTCACCGAGATGGCGGAGGCCGCCCGGAAGTTCGGGCGGGGTGAGTTTGACGTGCGGGTCAACAGCTATAAGGACCGCTGCGACGAGATCGGGGAGCTTGCGGAGGCGTTCAACTTCATGGCCAACTCCCTGGAGAAGGTGGAGAGCCAGCGGGCTGATTTCATCGCCAACGTCTCTCACGAGCTCAAGACCCCCATGACCACCATCGCCGGCTTTGCCGAGGGCATCCTGGATGGCACGATCCCGCCGGAGAAGGAGGGGGAGGCGCTGAATGTGGTGGTGTCCGAGACCCGGCGGCTGTCCCGCCTGGTCCGGAGGATGCTGGACCTATCCAGGCTCAACGCCCTGACGGAGACGGTCACCGCTCAGGAGCAGTTTGACATCATAGAGGTCATGTCCCGGGTGCTGGTCAGCCTGGAGGGGAGGATCACCGGCCGGGGCCTGGATGTGGACGCTCAGTTCCCGGAGGATCCGATCATGGTGTGGGGCGACCCGGACGCGGTGACCCAGGTGTGCTATAACCTGCTGGACAATGCGGCGAAGTTTGCTGCCCAAGGGACGGACATCACAGTCCAGATCACCAAAAAGGACGGAAAGGCCCTTGTCACCGTACGCAATCTGGGGGCGACCATCCCGCCGGACGAGCTGCCACTCCTCTTTGAACGCTTCCACAAGGCGGATTACTCCCGCAGCGTGGACCGGGAGGGTGTGGGCCTGGGCCTATATATCGTCAAAACCATTTTGGGCAATTTGAAGGAAAATATCACCGCCACCAGCGAGGATGGGGTGACCCAGTTCACCTTCACCCTGACGCTGGCGTGACGGCCGGCTGAGACCGGAGAGATGGGAAGTGCCGTTATGAAGGAACAGCCGAACGACCTCTGGAGGGGAGGCCCCTGGGAGCAGCCCTCCCCCTCCTTCCCGACCCCGCCGCCGGTGGTGGTCCCAGCCCGGCGCCCGCCGGTCCTCAGGGTCCGGCGCCGCCGCCGCACCCTGCTGCCATTTTTGGCTTTGTTCCTGCTGGTGGTGGGCCTGTCCCTGGGAACGGTGGCGGTGCGCTGGCTGCTCCCCTGGGATGATGAGCCTCTGACCCCGCATCTGTCCGAACAGGAGGAGCGGGACCCCTTTGCCGCTCTGGAGCGGGCGGAGACGGGGACCGGCGTCCAGGTGCAGATCTCCCAGCGGGAGGGGGAGGTTATGGACGCGGTGGAGATCTATGAAAAGTGCGTCCCCTCCGTCGTCTCGATCCAAGCCGATGGGGAGGGGGAGTACAGCACCGGGACTGGTGTGGTGATGAGCGCGGACGGATACATTCTCACCAATGCCCATGTGGTGGCAGACAGCCTGCGGATGTCGGTGCTCCTGTCCGACGGGCGGGTGATGGAGGCCCGATTGGTGGGGGCGGATGCCGGGGAGGACCTGGCTGTGCTGAAGGTGGAGGCCAGTGGCCTGACGCCGGCGGAATTTGGTGACTCGGACCGGCTGCGCTGCGGTGAGATGGTGGTGGCCATCGGGGATCCTCTGGGCTACCGCACCTCTATCACTCAGGGGATCGTCTCCGCCCTCAACCGCACAGTGCCGGTGGACGGTGTGGAACTTCAGGTTATCCAGACCAGCGCGCCCATCAACTTTGGAAACTCCGGCGGGGCCCTCATCAACGACCGGGGACAGGTGGTGGGCATTACCACGCTGAAAGTGGTGGCCCAGGACAGCACCGTGGAGGGGCTGGGCTTTGCCATCCCCATGCAGAAGGTGAAGGAGGTGGCGGACTGGCTCATTGCCGGGCAGCCCGCCATGGGCTTCACGGTGGATTTCAGTGGCGGCAGCCTGCGGGTGGCCGCCTTGGAGGAGAACAGCAGCGCCGGCCGCGCCGGATTGCAGGTAGACGATGTGCTCCTGTCCCTCAATGGGGCGCCTCTGCCCACCATCCAGGAGCTGCGCCAGGTGAAAAATACCCTGATTCCGGGGGAGACTGCTACCCTGATGGTGCGCCGGGGCGGGGAGGAGCGGAACATCACTTTCTCCGTGCAGTGTGAGGCGGATTTCCCGGACCGAACGGCATAGCAAAGAATCGAAAACGCGCCGCGCCACAGAACATGTTCTGTGGCGCGGCGCGTTTTGCTATATCAGGGCTGGCCGCTGTTTTGCTGAAGCTTCAAAGAGAGACTGATCTTTTTTTGGGCGTTTTCCAGGTGGGAGTTCAGCAGGTGGCGGACCTGGTCCACATTACCCGCCTTCATGGACTCGTAGATTGCGCGGTGCTCCAGAATGCCGTTGATGGTCTGGATCCGCGGCTGCTTCCCAAAGAGATAGGTCGCATAGGAATGGGAATTCAAATTTTTATAGACCCGAATCGCTGTGCGATTCCCGCTGGCGAGGATGATGAGTTCATGGAACTGCTGGTCGATCTCGTATGTTTCAAAATACTCCTCAGCAGTGCCGTAGTACTGGACCAGCTCCATATTTTTTTGGAGGTTGTCCTCAAAGCGCTTCTGGAGCTGAGGGGTGTTTTGGACTGCCACGGTGGCTTGTGGTGCAAAGCTGACCTCCATGATCAGGCGCAGCTCAAATATCTCATCCAGCTCGGACCAGTTGAAAGGCCGTACCCGGCAGCCCTTGCGGGGGATATTCTCCACAAGCCCCTCCGCCATCAGGCGGTTGAGGGCCTGTTTGATAGGTGTGGGGCTGACCCCATAGCGGGTGCAGAGATCGCTGAGGTTGATCTTTTGCCCGGCGGGCAGATATTCCTCGATGATGTCTTTTCGGATGTTGTGATAAGCCACATCCACCAGTGTGTTGCTGGAAACGAGATGCGTACCGCTGTTCATGGATGATTTCCCCCCTGTTAAAGTGGCTGAATCCGCTGTGACCGCCTGGGCCGGGAGACGCCTTGGCCCCACACAAAATGGGGCAAGAAGGAAATGGGTGAACCATTTGGCTGCGGTCCAGTGGGGCGGCGTAGGATGTTTTGACTTGAATCTATTATAGATGGCGCCCGCCCCAAAGGCAAGAGGCGGTTACCAGTTGTGGTGGAAACTCCCATCCCGGTCGATTCGGCGGAAGGTATGGGCGCCAAAGCAGTCCCGCTGGGCTTGAAGCAGGTTGAGCGGGCCTGCGGGGTCGCACAGCCCGTCATAGTAGCTCAGGCTGGCAGAGAAGGCGGGGACTGCCACGCCGCACTGAGCGGCGGTGGATACAACATCCCGCCAGTCCGACTGGTACTGGGTCAGGACGGAGGCGAAGTCGCTGGAGAGCAGCAGGTTCTCCAGCGTGGGACAGGCGCGGTAGGCCTGAGCCAGCCGGTCCAGGAAGGCGGCGCGGATGATGCAGCCTCCGCGGAAGAGCAGGGCGATGCCGCCCAGGTCCAGATCCCAGTGGTAGTGCTGGCTGGCCTGGTGGAGCAGTTCAAAGCCTTGTGCATAAGAGCAGAGCTTGGAGGCATATAGAGCGCGGCGGATCTTTTCCGCAAAGGCGTCCCGGTCCAGGGCGGGGAGCTCGTGAGGGGCCGCCTGCCTGGACATCGCCGCACGCACCTGGGCGCGGCAGGAAAGATCCCTGGCGAAGACGGCTTGCGCGATGGTGGGCAGGGGGACGCCCAGGGAGAGGGCCTCCTGCACCGTCCACATCCCGGTCCCCTTGCTGCCTGCCTCTCCCAGGATCTGATCCACCAGCGGAGTTCCGGTCTCGGGGTCTGGAACGGTCAAAATGTGGGCCGAGATCTCCATGAGATAACTGGAAAGCTCTCCTAGATTCCAGCGGCGGAAGTAGTCCGCGATCTCATCTGGGGAGAGGTGGAGAAGCCGCTTCATTAAATAGTATGCCTCGCAGATCAGCTGCATATCGCCGTATTCGATGCCGTTGTGCACCATTTTGACATAGTGGCCGGCGCCCTCCGGGCCGATATAGGCGCAGCAGGGATCCCCGCCCACATGGGCGGCGATGGCGGTCAGGAAGGGGGCGGCCAAGCGATAGGCGTCCGGATCTCCGCCGGGCATCAGGGCGGGCCCGTGCCGGGCGCCCTCCTCGCCGCCGGAGACGCCCATGCCCAGAAAACGGATGCCGGACTGCTGGCAGCGGAACTGGCGGGCCTGGGTCTCGGGATAATGAGAGTTTCCGCCGTCGATTACAACATCTCCCGCCTCCAGATAGGGGAGCAGGCCGTCCAGCACATAATCCACTGGTTTGCCGGCCTTGACCATGATCAGGATCTTACGGGGTTTTTCCAGAGCGGAACATAGGGCCTCATAGGAGGGGCACCCGGTTACAGAGAAGCCCAGCCGCTGGCCCTCGGCTGTAAAAGCGGCGGTCAGTTCCGGTTCCAGATTATACCCTGCCACGGAAAAACCGTGCTCTGCCAGGTTCAGGGCCAGGCCCCGGCCCATCACGGCCAGACCGACAACGCCGAATTGATACTGTGACATAACATACACTCCCCCATTTACTTGATCCATCAGATGAGATTTATACCAGGAAACGGCACTCCCTGCCGAAAAGCACGTCCAGCACATTCTGGGCGGCCAGCATTCCCATATTATAACCAGCCTCATAGGTGGCGGCTCCGGCATGGGGGGTCAGGATGCAGTTGGGCAGAGAGGCCAGGGGACTGCCGCAGGCGGGCTCCACCACGGTGGCGTCCAGGGCGGCCGCGCCAATCTGTCCCTCCTTCAGAGCCTGATACAGGGCGTCCTCGTCCACGATCCCGCCGCGGGCGGTGTTGACCAGAACGGCCCGGGGCTTCATCTCCGCCAGACGGCGGGCGTCCACCATGTTCCGGGTCTCCTCTGTGAGGGGGGCGTGGAGGGTGATAAAGTCAGACTCGCGGAACAGGGTGTCAAGATCCACATATTTGCCGTTGTGGGCCTCCACAAAGGCGGGATCGGGGTAGGCGTCGTTGGCAAGGACCTTCATTTGAAAGCCGGAGGCGCGCTGAATGACGCCCTTTCCGATCCGGCCGGTGCCGACAACGCCCAGGGTCTTGTTCCATATCTCGACGCCGGTGATGGGCTTGTCGTGCCCACCGGCGCGGATGGCGGCGTCCATCGGACAAACATTTCGGGCAGCGGCGAGCATCAGGGTCATGGCCAGATCGGCCACCGAGTCACTGTTGGCCCCGGGAGTGATAGAGACCTTGATCCCCATGGCATGAGCGGCCTCCAGGTCTACCTTATCATATCCAACACCGTAGCGGGAGATGATCTTCAAATTTTTGGCCGTCTCCAGCATGGAGCGGGTGTAGGGCTCCAGACCAGCGATGACAGCATCGGCCTGGGGCAGCTGTTCCAGCAGCTGTGCTTGAAGATCGCCGCCGTTCATGGGAAGGCGGATCACAGTACAGCCCTGCTCCTCCAGCAGGCGAATGGGGGCATCGTCGTTCTTGGCAAAGGAACGTGGGGTGGCCAGTACGGTAAATGACATCGTTAAAACCTCCTGATTCATTGGCCCGGCCAGAGCTGACTCAGGGCGGGCCGCAATTCAATAAAGTAAAGAATTAAATTTTAAATTTTATTGCAAAACTATTCTATCACTGCAAAGAAGAAAGTCAATTCTATTTCATACAGGAAACAAAATCTTGTGGGAATAGCAAAAAGAACAGGCCCTTTTTTGGAGAAAGCGTAAAAATATATCATTCTTACAAAGGGTGGACAAGGGAGTGGAGGGGGATCATGGCGGTGGGGAGAAAAAGGGGGTGCTGGAGTTCGTGTTGGGCGTTTTGACTAAAAAACGCCTCTCTTTATTGGGGAATGAAACGAAAAACGCGTTTTCACAGGTTTAAAATAATTTATAAAAATATAAAATTAGAAAAAGAAACAAAAAGAAAGGCTAAAATAAAAAACTAAAAGAATAAAAATAATTAAGTAAAATATAAAGTAAAAAATCAGAACAAATATTGATAAACAATCAATAGAAGAGAGGAGCTAAGAATAGTAAAATAAAAATTAATGTCATAAAGCGGCGTTTCGTGCAAAATTCGAGGTGGTATTGACAAGGCGAAAGACTGGCTTTACAATATAGCCAAGTTGTGTATTTAAAATTCAAAATAAAAAATCAAATCAGACAATTAAAAAATATTTACCCCCGCCGGAGAGGTGCAAACAGAAGCAGGATCCAGGCGGAGCGACTTTGGAGAGGAGCGGATTCAATATGAAAGCTTTGATTTACGCGGGACCCAAGCAGGCGGTTTTAAAGGATGTGCCCGCACCTGCGGCCCGGGAGGGCGCGGTGAAGGTAGATGTCAGGTACTGTGGTGTGTGCGGTTCCGACATCGGGATCTATCTGGGGACCCATCCCCGCGCCAAGGCTCCTTTGGTGTTTGGCCACGAGTTTTTGGGCGTGGTGGCCGAGGACGGGAAAAAGTTCAAGAAGGGCGACCGGGTCGTAGCCTATCCACTCCTCTCCTGTGGACACTGCCGCGCCTGCCGTACCGGCAGCGCCCATGTGTGTAATACTCTGGGCCTGATCGGCATTGATGTGGACGGTGGGATGTGTGAAGAACTGTATGTGGATGAGGACGTTCTCTTTAAAGTGCCCGACGGTGTGAGCGACCGGGCTGCGGTGGTCACGGAACCTCTGGCCGTGATCCTGCGGGCCGTCCATCAGGCGGAGTTCAAGGCACGGGATGTGGCTGTGGTCATCGGAGCCGGCCCCATCGGAATGCTCACCGGCATCGTGCTGAAGAACATTGGCGCGGCCAAGGTATTTATCTCCGATGTGGCGGAGAAGCGCCTGGCCATTGCGGAGGAGCTTGGCCTCACCCCGGTGAATGTGGCCAAGGAGAACCTGAACGAGGTAGTAAAGGCCGCCACCGGCGGTGAGGGCTGCGATGTGCTCTTTGAGTGCAGCGGCTCTGCCCAGGGCGCCATGGACATGACGGAGATCACCCGGGTCAGCGGCACAATCTGCATGGTATCCGTTCATAAGAAGCCCCACGAGGTCAACCTCCAGCAGCTCAATTTCAAGGAGCAGTGGATGATCGGCACCCGGGTCTACACCAAGGAGGAATTTGGCCAGGCCGTGGAGTACACCAAGGACCTTCAGGAGCAGCTGGAGAAGGTCGTGACCCACATTGTTCCCATGAAGGATGCGGAGCGTGTCTTTGACATGATCGCCGACGTGAGCGAAGGAACCGTGAAGGTGGTCGTGGACTGCAAGGATTTTTAACAGCGTTCGCCGAAGCGGGGCCGCTTGGCGGCGCTTTGGAGAAATAAGACGTCAGGAGGCAGAAAACATGGAAATCCTGGTACTGGAAGCGAGTACCACTTCTGCGAAGGCGATGCTGTACCATACGGAGGACCGGAGCTTTGAGGTCAAGGTCCGGGCCTATACCGGAAACTATGAGGACGTTACCATCCACAATGCGGAGAACGTCTATTTGGACATGGTATCTGTGGGGCGGGAGCTGTTGGACGGCCGGCAGGTGGATATGATCGCCCTGGGCGGAACCTGGCACAGTCTGGTGCTGTGCGACGGGGCGGTGAAGCCGGTCACGCCGGTCTATCCCTGGTCCTATACCGGGGCTGCGCCGGTGTGCAAGCGTCTTCGCCATGATGCGGAATACGTCAGCCGCTACTATCAAAAGACCGGCTGTATGGTCAATGCCATTTACCCCTTCTTCAAGCTGATGATGCTGCGGGAGCAGGGGTATGACCTGAGCAAATACATCATTATGGGCCAGGGAACCTATAACAACTACCGGCTGACCGGGCAGCGGGTGATCACCCCCTGCCTGGCCTCCGGAAGCGGGCTGCTGAACACCTGGACCAAGAGTTTTGATCCGGAGCTTATGGCTGAGCTGGGGATCCGGGAGGAGCAGCTGAGCCGGCTGGTGGCTTATGACCAGACCTTCCCCCTCACGGAGGAGGCCGCTCAGGCGCTGGGTGTGCAGGCTGGGGTCCCGGTGATCCCGACCAACTCCGACGGCGGCCTGAATCAGGTGGGCACCGGCGCTGTGGCAGACGGAGTGATGACCTTCTCGGTGGGGACCAGCGGAGCGATCCGGCTGACGACTAGTAAGCCGGTGCTGCCTAAGGAGCCCAGCACCTGGTGCTACATGTCTCCTAAAAACTGGATGTCCGGTGCGGCGACCAACGGCTGCTGCAACTGCCTGGATTGGTTCAAGGAACAGGTGGGTATGTCCCGGCTCTCCTATGGAGAGCTGGAGCGGGGGATCAGCGACTGGGAGAATAACCCGGTGTTCCTCCCCTTCCTGTTCGGAGAGCGCTGCCCCGGCTGGAATGATGAGCGGGAGGGGGGCTTTGTACGGATCCTGCCCCGGCATAAGCTGCCGGACCTGTACCTGGCGGTGCAGGAGGGGATCCTGTTCAACCTGTACCACTGCTATCGGATCCTGTCTGAGGTGAACGGCTGTCCCACCCATATCCGGTTCTCCGGCGGCATCCTCCACTCCGAGCAGTGGACCCAGATGTGTGCGGACATCTTCCAGCGGGAACTGGAGGTCAACCGGAATGAGCATGGCTCCCTTCTGGGCGGCGCAGTCCTGGCGATGGAACTGCTGGGTGTGATCGATGACGCCTGTACCTATCAGCCTGAGGTGAGCCGCATCATCCGGCCCGATCCCGCAAGGGCGGAGTTTTATCAGAGAAAATTCCAGAGGTATCTGGAGTGCTACAACAAGGGAAATTGAGGAAGGAGCGCGATCCCCATGAAGCTGTTTGATTTGACTGGGCGGAAGGCCATTGTGACCGGCGCCACCCGCGGCTTGGGCCGCGGAATGGCCGAGGGCCTGATGGAGGCCGGCTGCGAGGTCGTAGTGGTGGGTTCCAGCGCCAGCGCCCTGAGCGTGGCGGAGGAGTTCCGGAGCAAGGGCTTTGCCTGCCACGGGTTGGCGGTGGACCTGAGCGAGCGGGAGCAGAGAAGGGCGGGCTTTGCCCAGGCGGTGGAGCTGCTGGGCGGTCACCTGGACATCCTGGTGAATGGGGCCGGCATCCAGCGCCGCCATTTCTGTGAGGAGTTCCCCATTGAGGATTGGGATGCTGTGCTGGAGGTCAACCTGACCGCCGCCTTCGACCTGTGCCAGATGGCCGGTCAGCAGTTCATCCGCCAGAACTCCAAGGGCAAGATCATCAATATCGCCTCGATGCTGAGTTTCTTCGGCGGCTATACCGTGCCCGCCTACGCAGCCAGCAAGGGCGGCGTGGCCCAGCTGACCAAGGCTCTGTCCAACGAGTGGACCGGGAAGGGAATCAATGTGAACGCCATCGCCCCCGGCTATATGGATACAGATATGAATGTGGCACTCACCGATGTCAGCAACCCCCGATACCGTGAGATCACCGACCGGATCCCCGCCCACC
>ERZ827101.3067-NODE-3067-length-12793-cov-3.179856_pt1 | contig 12793 bp, 10 predicted proteins | sample MGYA00519869_ERZ827101 | MGnify/ENA primary metagenome ERZ827101 (study PRJEB31778, sample SAMEA3449256) | human gut metagenome | biome: human gut; feature: human-associated habitat; material: faeces | place: United Kingdom | collected 2010/2012 ...
TGACTGCTCCATCCAGAGAAATCATCAGAAGATGATCGAGGAATCTCCAAGTGCTGCAGTTTCTCCGGAATTAAGAGAAAAAATGGGTCATGCGGCAGTGACGGCAGCAAAAGCGGCCGGCTATGTCAATGCGGGAACCATTGAATTTCTGCTGGAGCCGGATGGAAAATTTTATTTTATGGAAATTATTCATGTACAAATAATTTCACATACATATTATTTGCTATAATTACTCTAATTCTTCTAACCACTCACGTACTACTGCATCACTTGGCATTCTCAAATCTCCTCTAGGTGAAACCGCAACGCTTCCTACCTTTGGTCCATCAGGAAGGCATGAACGTTTAAACTGCTGCGAAAAGAATCTTCTGTAAAATGTCTTTAACCATTTCAAAATAGTTTCTTTATCATATTTTCCATCAAATGCGTGTTCAGCTAAATATAATACCTTCTTAGGTTCAAATCCAAATCTTAAAATATAATATAAGAAAAAGTCATGCAATTCATATGGTCCAACTACATCCTCTGTTTTCTGTGCTATTTTTCCATTCTTAGTAGGTGGCAGTAATTCAGGACTTACAGGTGTATCTAGCACATCAAATAAAATGTCTGCTAATTTCTTTACTCCACATGTGTCTGCAAAATAATGAACTAAATGTCTTACCAACGTTTTCGGAACTCCCGCATTTACACCATACATAGACATATGGTCTCCATTATAAGTAGCCCATCCTAATGCAAGTTCCGACATATCTCCTGTTCCAATAACCATTCCATTATATTCATTTGCAAAATCCATAAGCAAATAAGTTCTTTGTCTTGCCTGTGCATTTTCATAAGTAATGTCGTGATTATCTATACTATGTCCTAACTGTTTTAAATGAAGTGTTACTGCATCAGCAATATTTACTTCTTTTAGTTCACATCCAAGTTCTTTTACAAGTGTAACTGCATTATTATATGTTCTGTCAGTTGTACCAAATCCCGGCATTGTAACTGCAATTATGTTGCTTCTGTCAATATTAAGTGCATCAAATGCCCTTACAGTAACAAGAAGTGCCAATGTGGAATCAAGTCCACCTGATATTCCTATAACTGCATTTTTACAATTAGTATGTTCTAAACGTTTCTTAAGTCCCATTGTCTGAATTGTAAGAATTTCTTCACATCTCTTATTTCTCTTTTCTTCATCCTTTGGTACAAATGGTGTGTTATCAATTTCTCTTGAAAGTTCAAATTCTTCTAATTCTAAATCAATTTCACATATTTCATAATCGTCGTCACTAACTGCTGTAAATGTATTCATTCTTTGTCTTTCTGTAGCCAATTTTTCCAAATCTATCTCAGCATATACTGTTTCATTTGTAAATCTTTTTGCCTCTGCTAAGATTGTTCCATTTTCAGCTATCATATTATGTGCCGCAAATACTAAATCAGTAGAAGATTCTCCCTCTCCTGCATCAGCATACAAATAAGCTGATATTGTTCTTGCTGACTGTCCTGCCACAAGATTTTTACGATAATTATCTTTTCCTGTTACTTCATCACTTGCTGAAAGATTAGCTATAACTGTTGCTCCTGCCATAGCATAATTTGTGCTAGGTGGATTTGGCACCCATAAATCTTCACATATCTCGATTGCAAATTTAAAGTTTTCTATATTTACACAGTCAAAAAGTATGTTTGTTCCAAATGGAATTTCATCATCATAATCGTCATCCCAATCTTCATCATCTTCTTCATCATCTTCCCAGTCGTCTTCATCAAAGTCATCCTGATTATGTTTAAAATCAACTTTGCCATTCTCTGTCATATATATTTTATAATCAAAACCTTCTTTGCAGTTTTCTTCTAAACTCCATTCATCCTTAGTAACTTCAAATGAAACATATCCTTCAACACCTTTTCCTGATGCAAAATGTCTTGCTTCATAAAACTCGGAATAATTAGGAATATATGACTTAGGTACAATTCCAAGTATCTCTCCATCATAAACAACTGCCGCAACATTGTATAACTTGCCATTATATACCAATGGGAGTCCGACTATAGCTACAATTTCTTTATCTTCACAATGTTTTGCTATTGCCACCAACTTTTTCTTTGCATTTTTTAGCATGTGCTGCTGCCAGAACAAATCGCTGCATGTATATCCCGTAATACATAATTCAGGGAATACAACAAACTGTGCTCCATTATCATAAACTTCATCAATTAATTTACATATCTCTTTAGCGTTATATTCACAATCTCCTACTTTAATTTTAGGAGTTGCGCACGCAACCTTTATAAATCCATTATTCATGTCAATCCATATCTCCTATGTTAGATATTCGTGAATTAATATTTTAATACACGCTTACCTCTAATGATACCCCATTGTCAAATTTATTGTCAACATTTCACGTAAATTGTCTCTTTTTATATTGCTTTTTATGGTATACATTTAATGAATGTCCAATTTTAATTATATACCTATTTTTTAATATACATTCAACGTAATGCTTTTTATGTTATATTCATGATTTTTTCATAAATAACAGAACAAGAAACGCCTAATATCAGATTTATTTTTTGATATCAGAGCGTTTCCATAAGTTATTATTTAAATGAAAAATTAAATATAGAAGTCTTAAAATTATTCATAATAACTCTATATATTAACCGAGCATCGAATCCGTCAGGCAAAAAGTCGAAAACTTTCGACCCCAACATATATATATTAATATCTTCTTGGAATAAATGTGTTATATCCTACATTTCTTAAATTCATTTCCATCATCGCAGCATTATCAATATCATCAAACACTCCAACCTGTACCTTATACAATCCGTTCTCAAATATGACATCTGCCGGATACCCCTGTTGTCTTAATTTATACGCCATATTATTTGCTAACTGTCTGTTTCTAAATGCACCAACCTGTACTGTATATGTGTTTCCATCAGCATCCTGCGTATCATAATTTTCAAGAGTTTCCATTATTGCACTTGCTATTGCATTTGCTATTTCATAGAATTTTTCATCAAATAATTTATTATCAATATCTGAATTAATGAAGCCTGCTTCTATTAATACCGCCGGCATCTTTGTTCTTTTTAAAACTACTAAATTAGGTCTTTCAACGACTCCTTTATCTTCAAATCCTATCTTTGTAAGATTTGCATTAATATTTCTTGTAAGTTGTGCTTTTAAGCCACTGTCATCATATACTAAAGTCTGCACTCCACTATACTGATTTTCTGTAGGCGCAGAATTTCTATGAAATGATACAAATAAATCTGCTCCTGCATTATTTGCCTTAGTTGCTTTTTCAAATGGGGTATCATAGACATCTGATGTTCTTGTAAATTCCACATTATATCCATTATTTCTTAAAATCTCCCCTACCGCTGTAGCAAGTCGTAACGCATCATCTTTCTCCTGTCTGCCTTCATAAACGGCCCCTGGGTCTGTTCCACCATGTCCCGGGTCCAACATAATTTTATAAGCCATAAACACCTTAATAACAAATTCGTTATCATATAGTATGCTTATGGCTTACCAAAAATACCTATATTTTATTTTTTGTTTACATTTGTTTCGTTATTGTTCTGATTATCTCTTGCACCGTTTATGATGTCATCCCCTGCATCTTCAACACCATCGATAACATCATCCACTACATCATCTGCAACTCCGTCACCATTTGTATCAGTTGAACTATTTACGTTTCCTGCTTTTCTTGTTGTTTCGTTTCTGTCTGTTCTATTTGTTGTAGTCTCTGTTGTCATTTCATTTGTTGTTTCTACAGTTTCATTCATTGATTCATTCATTTCATCGTTTGCTGCATCTTTATTTCCACAGCCTACAAATCCAACCATTGAAAGCATCATTACAAATGCCACTAAGTATTTTTTAATATTGTTCATAATAACCTCCATAAAAGTTTTTACATCATTTATTATGAACACTTTTACAAAAATTATAAAAATATATAAAAAAATAGAAATAATTTAAATTGAAATCAATAAAAATTATTTCTATTTTTTATTTTAATTTAATACATCAGCCATATTGTACATTCCTGTTTCTTTAGAAGCAAGATATTTAGCTGCATCAACAGCACCTTTTGCAAATACTGCTCTTGAGTAAGCTGTATGCTTAATTTCAATTACTTCATCAATACCTGCATATATAACTTCATGCTCACCTACAATTGTTCCGCCTCTTACAGCTGAAATTCCAATTTCCTTTTCAGGTCTCTTTTCTCTTCTGCTGCTTCTGTCATATGTATAATCATATTCGTTATTTAAAACCTGATTAATACAATCTGCAAGAGCTAATGCTGTTCCACTTGGAGCGTCTAATTTCTGATTATGATGCTTTTCTACAATTTCAATATCATATCCTCTGTTGGCTAACACTTCTGTTGCAACTTTTAAAATCTTCATTAATGTGTTAATTCCTAAAGACATATTTGCTGATTTTAAAATAGCAACTTTTTCACTTGCCTTCTGAACATTATCTAACTGTTCTGATGTAAGACCTGTTGTACATAAAACAACCGGAATTTTCTTTTCTACTGCATACTTTAATAAATCATCTACTGCACTAGCTGTTGAAAAATCAATAATTACATCTGCATCAACATTACAGTCAAAAATATTTGTGAAAACAGGATAATCATTTGTCACTTTGTCATAAGCATCAATTCCTGCGACAATCTGTACGTCTGTATCTTTATTAGCTATATCAGTAATCATTCTTCCCATTCTACCGTTACAGCCATTCATAATTATGTTTGTCATCTTTACCTCCGTATGAAAGTTTTATAAAAGTCCGTAATTCTCCATTGCTTTTCTTAATCTTTCTTTGTTAGCATCTGTCATTTCTGTTAAAGGAGCTCTAAGTGAACCAGCCTTATATCCTAACATATTCATTGCTGCCTTTACAGGAATTGGATTAACTTCACAGAATAATGCATCAATTAATTCAATTGCTTCTAACTGAATCTTCTGTGCCTTTTCAATATCTCCATCCATATATGATGCTACCATATCATGAACTTTAGCAGGTGCTACATTTGACCAAACTGAAATAACGCCCTTTCCGCCTAATGATAATAATGGAAGAACCTGGTCGTCATTTCCTGAATAGATATCAAGACATCCATCTGCAAGTGATGCTAACTTAGCTACCTGTGAAATATTTCCTGATGCTTCTTTAATTGCAACTACATTCTTTACTTCTTTTGCAATCTTAACTGCTGTTTCAGGAAGGATGTTTGTTCCTGTTCTTGATGGTACATTATACATAATAATAGGAATATTTACTGCGTCTGAAATATCCTTATAATACTGATATAATCCACCCTGAGTAGCTTTATTATAATATGGTGTAACACATAATAATCCGTCCGCGCCAACTTCCTGTGCCTGTTTAGCAAGGTTGACTGCTTCTCTTGTACAGTTAGAACCTGTTCCTGCAATTACAGGAATACGCTTAGCTGTCTTATCTACTGCATATTTAATACATTTAATATGTTCTTCATCATTCATTGTTGAAGATTCACCTGTTGTTCCACAAATAATAATTGCATCTGTGCCTCCGGCAATCTGATCTTCAATAATTCTTCCTAATTCATCATAATTAATTGAACCATCTTCATTCATAGGTGTGATAATTGCTACACCTGCACCTGTAAAAATTGACATTTTAATGTCCTCCTTCATAATCTTAATCCCATTATTTACACCACTTATCTTATATCTAATCTTTGTAACTGAAAAAGTTTTATATTCTTCATACAAATATCACTTAAAATCGTTATCTTTCAATTACATGCGTAATAAAAGGGACCACGTGGTGTGCTCCCTAAAAGTATCGCTTCGATGCTTATAAGTAGCTCTCCATCAGGGTACTTCCTAATGACAGTTATATGGCTCTTAACCATATACCCAAAAATTCATCTCCGGAATGAATCCTTTCGGCGCCACATCCTTTCCTCTGTAATCGCCTGTCTCCGGGACATCATACAGTTTACTAATAAGTAGCGCAACCTCTACTATCATTTAAAATAATAATAGCACTCCACATTCTATAAGTCAACCTAATTCACCCCTTTACGAATAGCGGTAAATTATATTTCCCCTCCTTATATAATATGGTCATATTGCTATATTGTCTATCATTTTATCAAAATATCTTTAATATCATTTTCTTTTATTACATCTACGGAATCATCCTGATATCCATCAGGTATACCTACACTTGAATACAATTCACCAAGCTCAGTAAATTCACCTGTAGAAATGTCATACAATGCTGATGCTCCATTTCTCGCATCCCTGCTTCCAAATGAAAACCACGCATATCTTTCTACATAATCTCTTTCTTCTAATCCCGGTATTACACCTTTCATATATCCAATAACAGCATCTAACTGCTCCTGATTTTTTCCCGGGTCTCCTGATATTGCAAACTCCGTAATCCAAATTGGCTTATGATACATTTCATATGTCTGGTCAATTAAATCTAAAAATGCCTGAACACCTTCATCACTATACCAGTTCCAATAATGATGTAACGCAATAAAATCTATACTAAGATTATCATCTGCATCAATCTTCTCCATGAACGGCTGAAACCAGTCTTTTGACCACGGAGGGCATAATGCTGTTGCCGGTGAACTTATCTGTATGCCTTTATTCATAAAATCAGGCCATGCATCTACAACTTCATCAACTGTTAAATTTGACTGATCCGTAAAATCAGGCTCATTATATGTTAACAAATATTTATATCCCGTTTTTTCAAGTCGTTCTATCATTTTTGTCTCAGTTGAACTATAAGTCCACATCATTGGTATATACTCCATATTTTCAAATGAATAATAACTAAATGGTGTAATATCCCAATTATAATACCATGATGCATTCATCTTATCTGCCGCAAGTTCTCTTGACATATCCTTATTTACACATAAACCTTTTTTTGAAATATAAAATGTAAATACATCTGAATATATTTTACTTCCGTTATCGTAATCAGCTTCTATGTATAATTCATAGGAATTCGTCTTTACTCCGTGAAATTCTACTGTAGCCACAGATGCTATGTCTGATATGGATTCTTCTTTTTTTGTCATATCTTCCAGCTTCATTCCTGAAACAAAACCCTCATCTTCTTTTTCCTCTTTTGCAAATTCATCTGGCTTTATGGTAAATTGCTTTTCTCCATCTATAAAAATATTATATTCGTTTACTTTGCCATATTTTCCACTGTTTTCGTATATATCTTCTAAATTTGCAATCGTAATATCTATATTTCCTGCACCTATCATCTTTCCCGGGGTTGGATTAACAAGTGCATTTTCTTTCCATTTAATCAGTGTATCTTCTTTTTTACTATTATCATTTACAAATATACCCACAATTCCTATTGCCGCTCCAAAACAGCACATAATAATTGTAGCAATTAATTTCTTAATATTTTTCATTGATTTTTCCTTAATATACCTTAATCCCTTCAATTTTTAAGCCATAAATACAGATTAAAATTTATAATTGTATTTATGGCCTTATTATTAAATCTGTATTATTTAACTTTTACTGATTTTATCTTGCTCCATGCGCCATATACTTTTTTAGTTCCAACTTTTGTATATGCTCTTACCTTAAAGTAAAACTTTGTTTTTCTATCTAATTTTTTTATTGTTACAGTTGTTTTGGATGTACTCTTTTCTAAATATCCTATAAACTTCTTACTGTCAGAATATTTTATCTGATATCCTTTTGCTTTTGCAACTTTCTTTATTCTTATTTTTGCTGTCTTTTTCTTTAAACTTTTTACAGATATAATACCTGCCTTACCCGGCTTTACTACTTTCTCATTATTTTTATCTGATTTATTGTTGTCATTAGCATCCTGTGATGTAGCATACACAACATTCATCGTAGTATTATCTACTGCTGTACAATTTCCATAACTATATCCTTCAGGATTTCCATTTGCAACGTATGCATTTCCTAAATCAGTTAATACACCTGTTTTATTTGTCCATAACGCTGCTGCACCATTTGTTCCATCTGTTGTATCGAATGAGAACCATGAATATCTTTCTACATAACTTCTCTCATCTAATCCTTTTAATACAGCCTCTAAAAATTCCTTGCACTGCTTTCTTCCATTTGAATCACTATAGCCCCAGCCATTAGGAGCAAATTCTGTAATCCATATTGGTTTGTGATACATTTCATACGTTTTATCAACCACATTTTCAAGGAAGTCATTTGCAGCTTTTACTCCTCCATATGTTTTATAATAGCAATGTAAAGGAATAAAATCTATTGTACTTTGGTCAATTCGGCTCATAAATGTTCTAAACCATGTTCCATTATTCCATGCAGGGCAAAATGCCGGTGCCGGCGAACCTAAATAATAACTATTTCCCAAAAATTTTTTCCAATTATTTATTGCCGTATTTACATTTATATTGCTTCCACCGGCATTTGCCCCCATATCAGGTTCGTTATATGCAAGTAAATATTTATATCCTTTTGAAGCTATTGATGAAATGTATTTTTCCGATCCTGTTCCCCAAATCATAGGAACATAGTCGATATCTGTATAACAACTATATATAAATGGATTTACTCCCCAGTTGTAATACCAACCGATATTCATATCATCCGGTATTAACATTTTTCCCATTTTATCATTTACACATAATCCTTTTTTAGTTACGTAAAAATAAAAAGTTGATGATGTTACACTAGAACCATCTGTAAATTCTGCAACAATATAAGTCTTATGACTGCTTACTGTCGTCGTATAAAATTCAAACTGTGTGGTAGTTGCCGTTGCAGTATTTACAAGTGCATCATCTACATACACCTTATAACCTTTTACTACTCCTAAATCATTTGCACTTGTCCACTTTATATCAACATAGCCTGCAGGTACTAATTTGCCTGCTACCGGATTTGTTATTGCATTTGTCTGCCACTGTGTTATTGCACCTGCATCACTATTTATTGTAACTGCTTTAACATCATTGTTAAAAGCAGGAGTTCCGGCAATAACCACCGCTGACATCAAAGCCATTGCAATTACTTTTCTTAACTTTCTCATATAATAATCTCCTGTTACCTTTTCAAAATAAATAGGTAAGATACTCACCCCTATTTCCTTTTTCTTTTGTCTAACAATCACTTATGCAATTATTTTTTCTTACTATTTTTAGCTGATTTTGCTTTTTTTGCTTTTTTTGTCTTTTTTACTTTTTTAACTTTCTTTATTTTTGCTACTTTCTTGCTGCTCCAACCTGTATACAACTTTGAGCCATCCATAATAAAGTAAGCTCTTGACTGAACATAATACTTTTTTCCGGCTTTTAATTTTTTAAGTACATATGTAAGTTTTGTTGTACTCTTTGTTTTAGCTTTTTTCATATTCTTATATGTTGAATATTTGATTTCATATCCTGCTGCATTATTTACGCTCTTAAGATTTAATTTAATAGTTTTCTTTTTGTTATTTGCTAATGCAGTATATATAACAGGTTTAACTGATGCTGCACACGCAACTGCTGATGTATCAACTCCACTTGGAGTATATACTCCATAAGTTTTTGCCGGATATCCTGCAGGATTTCCAATTTCTGCGTATAACTTTCCTAATTCTGTTAACACTCCGGTATTTCTGTACCACAAACCTGAAGCACTGTCTGTAAATTTGCTATTGTCTTCAGGGTCGAATGAAAACCATGCATATCTTTCTACATAACTTCTTGCATTTAATCCTTCTAATACAATCTTTAAAAAGTTTCTTGTATTTGCTGCGCATGTTGGATCAGCCATGCTTAAGTTCATATGCTGTTCACCTACTGCAAATTCAGTAATCCAAATTGGCTTATGATATAATGCATATGTCTGGTCAATTGCTTGTAAAAACTGTAATGCACCTTTAGTTGAATCTAAATCAGTTCCCCAATAACAATGTACCGCAATAAAATCAACATCTAACGAACTATTTGCTGATATCTTTTCCATGAAAGGTTTAAACCATTTATCAGACCAGCACGGTGCTGTTGCTGTTGCAGGTGAGCCAACTTTAAGTCCTGAATTACAAAAATCCTGCCATCTGTTAATTACTTTTTCAATTGACATATTAGACTGATTTGTTAAATCTGGTTCATTATATCCTAAAATATATTTGTATCCATTCTTTTTTGCGTTTTCAAAAGCTGCTTCTTTAACTGTTCCCTGTCCCCATATCATAGGTACATAGTCCATATTATCAAATGATCTGTTTTTAAAATTTTTTTCATTATATGCTGTAAAGCCCCAATTATAATACCAACCAACATTTAATGAAGAAGCATCTATACCTACTCCCATATCTTCATTTATACAAATTCCTTTCTTTGTAACATAAAAAGTACTTGTATTTGTATTAACTACTGTTCCGTTTTTTAATGTAGCTGAAACGTATGCTGTATGTGCAGATACATCAACTGTGTAAAATTCGCATGATAAAGTTTCTGCTGATGTTGGAGATACTGTTCCTATTAAAGCATTATCAACATAAACTGCATATGATGAAACTCCTTCTAAATTATTATTCCATTTTACATCAATGTATCCTGCCCCAATTAATGAGCCATTATCAGGACTGATTAATCCATTATTTGTCCATTCTGTTGTTGAAACTGTAGCAGCTGCTGCTTCATTGCTTGTGCTTGCAACATAATTAATTCCTGAAAATGCAACAACTAATGATAATGCAAATGCTAATATTCTCTTTGCTTTTCTCATATTCTTATCCTCTCTAACTAAATAAAATATTTCTACATTTAAACTCAAATTATAGCATCTAAGATTTTTGTTTAAAAAAAGGGCGCAAAGACTTATATGATATTCATATAAAATCTCTACACCCTTTCACCTGCTTAAGATTAATTCTAATATTAAACTTATTTAACTACAACTAACTTCTTAGCTGACCATTTTTTACTAAATACTTTGTTATCTGCTGAATCTGTTGTATAAGCTTTAGCTCTTACGTATACAATTGATCCAGATTTAAGTTTCTTAAGTGTAATTTTTGTCTTTTTAGATATTTTCTGTTTAGCACCCTTAAACTTTGAATTTGTTGAATACTGAACAGCATATCCTTTAACGTTCTTTGCTTTCTTAAGTGATACAACTGCTTTCTTAGCACTTGTGCTCTTTACAGAAGCAACTTTAACTTTAGCTGGTGCAGCTGTTTTCTTCCACTGTGCAACAAGTGTCAAGTCACTTGGAACAACAGAATTAAAATTATATGAAGCTCCATTAGCTGTATAACCTACTAATGTGTATCCTTTTCTCTTAGCTGCAAATGTATCAACCTTTTCGCCTTCATTTACATATTTTGTAGACATTGTCTTATTCTGGCTTACAAAATTAACAGTGTACTGTTTATTAGCTGTAACTACAAAATTGTTTACATGAATATATCCTGCCATACCAATTTCATCAGCATATGTCTTTAAGAATGCACCTAAAGCGAATTTTAATCCAATGTTTCCTTTTTTATAATCCTTTGGTACATTGATTACCGCTGAAACCTTCATACTTTCTTTCTTTGAAGAATCTAATGTAATATATCCATCTGATGTAATATTAGATGTTGAAGTTAACTCTAAAGCTTCATCACCATTACCAGGCTTATATGCTTTAAATAATATATGTTTTGTTGTAATTGGAGCAATTACATTTCCTAAAGCATCTTTTTTATTTACCTTTAATGTGCTGGAAATATCAAAAGAAATTGTGTAATTACGTCCAGCTTCAACAGGTACATTTTCAAGTGTGGCTGTCATACCCCATGGGTTATCATTTACTAATTCATTTGTTAACTTATTGTATTCTCCATCCCATCCAGAATTAATAACAAAGAAATCAAAATTAGAAACTGTTGAACCTGCTGTTATGTATCCTTCAGTTGCATAATCAACACCTTTTGTCTGAGGGATGGCTTTTAAAGCTTCTTCCCATTCTCCACCATCTTCTCTAGTACATACTGAAAATGATGTCCACTGTGTTAATCCTGCCAAAACATTTGTTCCTGCCGGAACTTGAGCTGCTGATGCAACGCCTGCCATTCCTATAGTCATAACAGATGCTAATGCAACCGCCATAGTTTTCTTAAATAATCTCACTTATTTGTCCTCCTAATTACAGTCCTTATGTTTAATATGCGGCAATATTTTGATAATTGCCGCATACTTACTTTTGAAAATTATATTTGCTATTCTGTTTTATTATTTTTTAATTGTTACTTTTACAGCTTTGCTCCACTTACCAAATCCTGCAGCGTTCTTAGCACGAACCTGAACTTTGTATGTCTTACCTACTGCAAGTTTTTTGATTTTTGCATTTGTCTTTTTAGCGTTGTATTTTTTCTTTCCAACTTTAACCTGATATGACTTAGCACCTTTTGCTTTCTTCCAAGTAACCTTAACTGACTTCTTAGCATTGTTAACAACCTTAACACCCTTAACCTGTGCAGGTTTGCTTGCTACTACTGCAGGAGCTACTGTTGAAGGAGCTACTGTTGCAGGAGTTCCTGTTTTAGGAGCTCCTGTATTTGTATCACCTGTTGTCAGTCTTTCAGGAATAACGCTCTGTGTATACTTTTCACCCATTAAAGAAATGTCTGTGAATGCTAATGTTCCATGTGCATTTACATTTTCTGATGTTCCATATGCGTATGCATACTTGCAAGCCTTAGCTGCTTCTTCTGTAACTTTTCCAGCCTTAACTG
>ERZ827101.3076-NODE-3076-length-12758-cov-2.735259_pt1 | contig 12758 bp, 8 predicted proteins | sample MGYA00519869_ERZ827101 | MGnify/ENA primary metagenome ERZ827101 (study PRJEB31778, sample SAMEA3449256) | human gut metagenome | biome: human gut; feature: human-associated habitat; material: faeces | place: United Kingdom | collected 2010/2012 ...
GAACAGGAGGAGCAGGATGATGATCCACCAGCAGTTGCCGCCGAAGCAATTGGAATTGCAATTCATAGTCAGGAACCTCCCGTTTGGATTCTGAGCACTCGGCTCATTCCATGTTATGACGGCGGGCCGCAAAAGTGCGGGAGGCGGGACAAAAAACAAGAGCCGCTGCATCAGCAGCGGCTCTGGCTATGCAAGAAAACGGGAATCAATAGCCGCGACGCTTGTTCTTACGAGCAGCTTCGGACTTCTGCTTCCGCTTGAGGCTCGGGCTGACGTAATGCTCACGCTTCTTGACCTCAGCGATAACGCCATCCTTCTGGCAGCTGCGCTTGAAACGCTTCAGCGCGCTCTCCAGAGACTCGTTCTCCTTCACGCGAATTTCAGACATTGATTTCCCTCCCTCCGGTGCATCCGGCTCAATCCGGGATGCTTTCAGGGCCGATATAACGGCATCAATTATTATAGTCAATCGCAAGTCAAAAGTCAAGCGATCTCTACAATTTTTTTCAAACTTTTGCCGATTTCAAGCCGAGCGGCCGGATTCCATCACTTTACGATGAGGTTGACCAGCTTGTTTTTGACAACGATGCTCTTGCGCAGCGCGCCGCCGGTCTTCTCGAGGAAGCGGGCGATCTTTTCGTCGGCCAGCGCCGTCTGAACGACGGTCTCGTCGTCAAGGTCGGCTGCAACATGGATCGTGCCGCGCAGCTTGCCGTTGACCTGAACGGCCATGTCGATCTCCGCATCGCGGCACTTCGACTCGTCATACGCCGGCCAGGCCGAGACGGAGCAGATGCCCTCGAAGCCGTGCTGCTGCCAGATCTCGTCGCAGATGTGCGGCGCAAACGGGCTGAGCAGCTGCAGGAGCGTTTTGAGCTCGGCAGCGTTGCAGCCGTTGTCCGTCAGGGTGGACGTCAGCGTCATGAGCGCGGCCAGCGCGGTGTTGCCCTTGAGCGCATCGATGTCCGACGTGACCTTGCGGATCGTCTTGTGCAGGATGGACTCGTTCTTGGCAGAGTATGCCGTCTCGTGATCGGTGACGGTCTCGGCCAGATTCCATACCTTGTCGAGAAAGCGCTTGCAGCCCTTCACGGCGTTCGTCGACCAGGAGGCGGCCTTCTCGAAATCGCCGATGAAGATGATATAGGTGCGCATGGTGTCCGCACCGTATTCGGCGATGACATCCGTGGGGTTGATGACATTGCCGCGGGACTTCGACATCTTGATGCCGCCCTCGCCGAGGATCATGCCGTGGCTCGTACGCTTGGCATAGGGTTCCTTCGTCGGCACGACACCGATATCATAGAGGAACTTGTGCCAGAAGCGGCTGTAGAGCAGATGGAGCGTCGTGTGCTCCATGCCGCCGTTGTACCAGTCGACCGGGCTCCAGTAGCGCAGAGCCTCGGGCGAGGCAAGGGCCTCGTCGTTGTGCGGATCCATATAGCGCAGATAGTACCACGAGGAACCGGCCCACTGGGGCATGGTGTCCGTTTCACGCTTGGCTGGGCCGCCGCAGCAGGGGCAGGTCGTGTTGACCCAGTCCGTGATGGCGGCAAGCGGAGACTGGCCGTCGTCCGTCGGCTCGTAGCTCTCGACATCCGGCAGCTCCAGCGGCAGGTCCTTCTCATCGAGCGGGACGGTGCCGCACTTCGGGCAGTGGACGATGGGGATCGGCTCGCCCCAGTAGCGCTGGCGGGAGAAGACCCAGTCGCGGAGCTTGAAGTTGACCTTCGCCTCGCCGATGTGCTTCTCCGTCAGGTATTCCGTGATGGCCTTCTTGGCGTCGGCGACGCTCATGCCGTCAAGGAAGCCGGAATTGACCATCACGCCGGTGGCGCAGTCCGTAAAGGCCGCCTCCTGCACGTTGCCGCCCTTGACGACCTCGATGATCTCGCAGCCGAACTTCTTCGCGAATTCCCAGTCGCGGTCGTCATGGGCCGGGACGGCCATGATCGCACCGGTTCCGTAGGTGGAGAGGACATAGTCCGAAATGAAGATGGGGATCTCCTTGCCGTTCACGGGGTTGATGCCCTTCACGCCGCCGAGCTGCACGCCGGTCTTCTCCTTCGTGAGCTCCGTGCGCTCAAAGTCGGACTTCGCGGCGGCTGCCTCCTGATAGGCCTTGACCTCGTCGGCATTCGTCAGGCGGTCCATCCAGCGCTCGAGCAGCGGATGCTCCGGCGAAAGGACCATGTACGTCGCGCCGAACAGCGTGTCCGGGCGGGTGGTGAACACGGTGATCTCATCGCCGAACGTCGAGCCGAAGCGGACCTCCGCGCCGGTGGAGCGTCCGATCCAGTTACGCTGCTGAATTTTGACGCGCTCGATGAAGTCGACGTCGTCCAGATCGTCGAGCAGGCGCTGGGCATAGCGCGTGATGCGCAGCATCCACTGGCTCTTTTCCTTGCGGACGACCGGGCTGCCGCAGCGCTCACAGACGTTCTCTACGACTTCCTCGTTTGCCAGCACGCACTTGCAGGAGGTGCACCAGTTCACGGGCATCTTGGCCTTGTAGGCAAGGCCGTTCTTATAGAGCTGCAGGAAGATCCACTGCGTCCACTTGAAATACTTTGGGTCCGTCGTGTTGATCTCGCGGTCCCAGTCGAAGCTGTAGCCGAGCGCCTGCAGCTGGCCGCGGAACGTGGCGATGTTATTCTTCGTCACGATGGCAGGATGGATGTGGTTCTTGATGGCGTAGTTCTCCGTCGGCAGGCCGAAGGCGTCATAGCCCATGGGGAACAGCACGTTCTCGCCCTGCATGCGGTGCTTGCGCGCGATGACGTCCATGGCCGTATAGGGGCGGGCATGGCCGACGTGCAGACCGGCACCGGACGGGTACGGGAATTCGGCCAGCGCATAGAATTTCTTCGCGTCGCTGCCGGTCCTGGCGGCATAGAGCTGCTTTTCATCCCAGATCTTATGCCATTTGGCCTCGATGGCGGTAAAATCGTACTTCATGTTTCTCCCTCTTTATTCTGCAAAATCAATGGGAACCGGCGTTGCGTCGTTCCACAGGCGTTCGAGATCATAGAAGGCGCGCGTCTCTTCTGTGAAGACATGCACGACGAGGCAGCCGAAGTCCAGCAGGACCCACGTTCCGCCGCGGTGGCCCTCCCGGTGCAGCAGCGGCTCGCCCAGCTCATCGGCGACGGCCGCCTCCACGCTGTCGCACAGCGTCTTGACATGCGTGTTGGACGTGCCGGTACAGATCAGAAAATAGTCAGCAATGGACGTGACGTCCGTAACCTGCAGCAGGCGGATCTTCAGGCCCTTGCGGTCGTCGAGTGCCTTAGCGGCGCGCAGCGCCAGCTCCTTGGGTGTATACATGGGGTGTTCCTCCTTATTCTGCCGTCTCCGGCGCAGCGGTCGGCGCTTCCGTGGGCGCCTCGGTCGGAGCCTCCGTCGGCGCTTCCGTTGGGCCCTCGGTCGGCCCCTCCGTCGGGTCCTGCGTTTCGTCGGTTGGGCCCTCCGTCGGCTCCGTGGGATCTCCCGTCGGTTCCGTCGCCGTATCCTGCGTGGGCTCTGTCGGCTCCTGGCGCGGCTGCGTGCTCTTTGTCGGCGTTGTCGCCGTGGTATCACGGGTCACGGTTCCATCCCCGCGCTGAATATCCGTCTTTTGGCGGATGTTGATGTCATATTTGCCGTATTCCTCGGACGTGGGGTTGAAGTGCTCGTTCAGGATCTTCAGCACGCCGTCCGGGTCGAGCTGATAATAGTCGCCGCCCTTGATCTCCACGGCCTCGCCGGGCAGGGTCACGGTGTACATGGCGTTGAAATCGCACTGCATCAGCTCGGAGCCGAGATAGATCAGGTTGCCGACGGTCAGGTCGGTGCGGACATAGGTCGCAAACAGCTCGGCATAGTCCTTCACCTTCGACAGCGTTACGGAAGAGGCCAGCTTCAGCGCCAGCGCGCGCAGAAATTCCTGCTGCGTAGCCGCACGCTCAATGTCCATATCGGCAGCGCCGCTGCGGTAGCGGCACAGCTGCAGCGCATGTGCACCGTCAAGCAGCTGATGGCCCGCCTTCAGGTCGACGTGGATGTTCTCGTCGTCATCGTCATACTGCAGGTCGGTCGGGATATCGAATTCCACGCCGCCGACCATGTCGATTGTCTTTTCAAAGCCCTGCAGATCAACCAGCACATAACCGTCGACTGCAATGGCAAGCGTCTCGCGGATCTTATCGGTCAGCGCACGGATGCCGCGGTCACCCTGGCCCGCCGCGCTGTAGACGGAATTGATCTTCGGAATGACGTAATTGCCGGTGATATAAGTGTCGCGCGGGATGCTCATCAGGCTGACGGTGTGCTCCTTTGTGTTGAGATTTGCGATCAGGAGCGTATCCGTGCGGGTGCTGTCGCCATCCGTGCCAACAAGCAGGATGTTGTAGATTCCCTCATGGCCGGAGGCGTCCGGCACATCCATTTCGATGCTCTGGCCAGTCTGTGCGTCCGTCTCAACGCGGACGCTCGTGCCGCCGCCGGACTTGTTATCCCCGCCGGACGGAGCGACGGCCGTCGTGCGGCCGAGCAGCGCCAGACACATGGCGACGGAGCCGAGAAACAGCGCGATGGAGGCCAGCAGAAGGATCAGGCCGCGCGTTTTGCCGTTCATGCCACTGCGCGGTGCTTCGTTTTCCGTGCGGGGAAGATCGCGTGTCAGATCTTCGTCCCTCGGCGCTTCCCGGCGGGGCTGCTGCGCTTCCGCGCGCGGTGCACGCGGAGCAGAAACGCTCTGCGCCGACTGCGGAACCGATCGACTCTGCGGCTGCTGTGCCGCCGGGCGCGCCTGCTGCGGCTGCGCCGGAGCCTGATGCCGCTCCTGTGGCATGGCCTGCGCCAGCGGCGGGCGCTTCAGATATTGCTGCAGAAGCGGGTTATCATCCTTTTCCGTCTCCGGACCGTGCTGCGCCGCCTCGCGGTTGGCATAATCACGCAGGAGCGGGATCTCGTCCTCGTCTGACTCGGGGCGCTGCACATCGGGCTGCACCGGCGCACTGCGGCGCTCCGCCTGCTTTCCGGTGGCATAACGCCCGCGCGCTCCGCCGCGGCTGCTGTTACCGAATAATTTCATTCCGCCTTTTTCCTTTCACTTTTCAGAAAATCTCTGGCCGCTCGGGAATTCACATCAATGGGCTGACCGGTTTCCGTCAGCAGATCGAGCGACATTTCAAGGCCCAGAAGGACCGCTTCATCCAGATCATGCTGCGCCAGAGCGCGGAGCCGTTCCACGCCGGGGAAATCCCGGTTCGGCTCCATGTAATCGGCAAGATACAGGATCTTCTGCAGCAGCGTCATGTCCGGCTTGCCGGTCGTGTGCCAGCAGATGGCCGACTGCACCGCAGCAGATTCCCCGAACACCGCCCCCGCGACCGCCGCGCCGCTCTTGGCGTGCAGCAGCTTGGGGTGACTGCGTTCGAATGTATCCAACATCATACCATATTTATCGCATAATTTCAACTGCTCCGGACCGGGAAGCGCCTTTGTCACATCGTGCAGCAGACCGGCACGCCGGGCCGGGCCGGGATCCTCCCCGAAGCGGGCGGCAAGCTCCGCCGCCGTATGACTGCAGCCGAGCACATGCGGCACGCGCTTCGGGTCGTGCAGCGGCAGGGCGATGCGGGCCAGCGCATCGAGCGGCAGGGCGCGCAGGTCGCTGCGCGTGTGATAAAGCCCCTGCATGCAAACGGCGTCATAGACCGCAGGCTCGAGATAGTCCTCCCCGCAGCGGAAGGCCAGCATGGCGCGGGCGATGGTGGAGGAATAGGGCAGAAAGTCATTTTCCACCAGCACGATCTGCGCGACCGCTTCCCGAAGCGTATTGCCGTCATCCCTTCCGCGATGTGCGACTGCCAGCGAAGCGAGCTTTGCAATGCGCTCCGGCGCATGCCACTGCGCAAATGTCAGCAGCATATCCGTCCCCATCAGAAACCAGAGGTGGTCGTTGGGATACTGCCGGTGCAGCTCCTCGAGTGTATCGGCCGTGTAGCTTGCGCCGCTGCGGTGCAGCTCCAGATCGCTGACCTCCGCAAACGGGAGGTCCTGCGCAGCCAGCCTTGTCAGCTCCAGACGCGTGCGGGCATCCGGCGATCCGGCGGCCAGCGCCTTATGGGGCGGCAGCGCCGCCGGCATCAGAATGACGCGGTCCAGCCCAAGTCTGCGCTGGAACTCCGCTGCAGCCAGCAGATGGCCGCGATGCGGCGGGTTGAAGCTCCCGCCGAATATACCGATATTTGCCATGTGCGGCGCTCCCCTTTCCGATGATTTATGTTATTCCTCGCGGCTCTTCCGGCGCTCGATGGCGGCCTGAATGGCAGCCTGCCGGAAATACTCATTGCGGCGCTCGCGCTCCTCGCGTGCCTGCCGGCGGCGCTCCTGCGCCCCGCGCCGGACGGGGTTCGACTTGCGCTTTTTCAGCTCGCGCGCCTGCCGTGCGGCCTCCTGTGCCTTCTTCTCCGAGCGGCGGTAGATCACGATTTTCGAGCCGACGCACTGCACGCCGTCTGCACCGAGCGCTTCGCACAGCGCATCGCAGACCTCGCGTGCGGACAGGAGCGCCGCCTCGAGCACGCGGCCCTTGACAAGCTCACGAGCCTCAAGCTGCCGGGCGGCCTCGGACAGAACGTTCTCCGTCACGCCGCCCTTGCCCACCATCAGGGTGGTGTCCAGATCATTTGCCTGTGCGCGCAGATCGGCGCGCTGTTTGCTGGTCAGCATAATTCCTTCTCCTTTTTCGTTCCAAACGCCTTCTCCACAAAGGCACGCAGCGCCCGGGCGCGGTGGGATACCTGATTTTTCTGCTCCGGGGCCAGTTCTGCGAACGTGCCCCCGGCATCCTCCGCAAAGAACACCGGATCATAGCCGAAGCCGCCGTTTCCGTGGCGCTCGAACAGGATGTGTCCCGGACACTCGCCGCGCGCGACGATCTCCTTGCCGTCCGGCGTGACGAGGGTGATAACGCTGACGAATTTTGCCGTCCGCTTCCCCTCCGGAACGTTTTCGAGCTTTTTCAGCAGATAGTCGATGCGGTCGGAATCGCTGATGCAGTCCGGTCCGCCGTAGCGCGCGGAATAAACGCCCGGCTCCCCGTTCAGCGCGTCGACCATCAGGCCGGAGTCGTCCGCCACGGCGGGCAGACCGCAGGCCTGCATCACAGCCACAGCCTTGATGCGGGAATTCTCCTCAAACGTTGTGCCGGTCTCCTCCGGCTCGACATGCACCCCCGCCTCACGCTGCGAGACGACGTCCAGCCCGTAGGCAGACAGGATCGCGCGCAGCTCGGCGATCTTGTGGGCGTTGTTGCTTGCCATAACGACCTTCATGTGCGTGCCTCCTCAGATCAGCGCGTCGACGAACGCGCGCGGCTCAAACGGCATCAGGTCGTCCATCTGTTCGCCGACACCGATAAGCTTCACAGGGATCTGCAGCGCGTCCGCCACGGCGATGACGATGCCGCCCTTGGCCGTGCCGTCGAGCTTTGTCAGGGCGATGGCCGTAACACCGGCGATCTCCTTGAACTGCTTGGCCTGCAGCAGGCCGTTCTGGCCCGTCGTGCCGTCGAGCACGAGCAGGACCTCTTTATCCGCATTCGGCAGCTCGCGGTCAATGATGCGGGAAATTTTGCCGAGCTCGTTCATCAGGTTGGCCTTGTTGTGCAGGCGTCCTGCCGTGTCGCACAGGATGACGTCGCTGCCTCGCGCCTTGGCGGCGGAAATGGCGTCGAACACCACGGCGGCGGGGTCTGCGCCCTCGTGCTGGCGGACGATGTCCACATTGGCGCGTCCGGCCCAAATTTCGAGCTGATCGGCAGCCGCGGCGCGGAACGTATCGGCCGCGCACAGCAGCACGCGCTTTCCCTCACCGGAGAGGCGGTGAGCCAGCTTGCCGATGGTCGTCGTCTTGCCGACGCCGTTGACGCCGATGACAAGCACGACGGACGGGCGCGAGCCGAGCTTCAGGCTCGTGTCGCCGACGTTCAGCATGTCCACAAGGATATCCTTCAGGGCATCGTGAATTTCCTCTCCTGTGCGGAGCTTGCGCTCCTTCACGACGGTGCGGAGCTGCTCGACGGCCTTGCAGGACGTTTCCACGCCGATGTCGGCGAGGATCATGCTCTCCTCGAGCTCCTCATAAAATTCTTCGTTTGCGCCGCTGAACGAGGCGAAGATGCCGCCGAGCGTGTTGGCCATGGCGGCGCGCGTCTTTTTCAGTCCGTTTTTGATTTTTTCAAAAAATCCCATTTACTTGATCTCCTCCGAAATTCCGAGCTGATGCTCCATTTGATTCAGGTCCAGATGCAGGATACGGGAAATGCCCTGCTCCTGCATGGTCACGCCATAGAGCACGTCGGCGGCCTCCATGGTACCGCGGCGGTGGGTGATGACGATAAACTGCGTTTTCCCGCTGAAGCCACGCAGGTAGCCCGCGAAGCGTTCGACATTCCGGTCGTCCAGCGCGGCGTCGATCTCGTCGAGCATGCAGAACGGCGTCGGCCGCACCTTCAGAATGGCAAAATACAGCGCGATGGCGACAAAGGCCTTCTCACCGCCGGACAGCAGCGTGATGGTCTTGAGCTGCTTGCCGGGCGGCTGCACACGAATTTCAATGCCGCACGTCAGCGGCTGCGAGCGGTCCTCCAGCTCGAGCGAGGCCTTGCCGCCGCCGAACATCTCCGTGAACGTCTGGCCGAAATAGGTGTTGATGCGGCCGAATTCCGTGACGAAAATATCGGTCATCTGGCCGGTGATATCGCCGATGATGCCCTCGAGGTCGCGCTTGGACGTCAGCACGTCGTCGCGCTGGCCGCAGAGGTATTCATACCGCTCGTTCACGCGGGCAAATTCGTCGATGGCGCCGAGGTTCGGCGTGCCGAGGCCGGAGATCTTCTTGCGGAGCTCCGCGGCGCGCTTCGTTCCGGCAGCCGTGCTCTCCAGCTCCGCCGCAGCGGCGGGCGCGCTGGAGCGCGTCAGCTCATAGGTATCCCACAGCCGGTCGAGAATTTGCTTTTCCTCCAGCTCGGCAGCATTTTTGCGCGACTCCAGACGGGCGCTCTCGCGCTCCATGTTCAGGATATCGCGGTTTTTCTCCTGTACTTCCTTTTCCGTGGCCGTTTTGCGCGCTTCGACCTTCGCACGCTCGGCAAGCGCGGCCTGCAGCTCTTCCTGCCTGGCCTGCGCCGCGGCGTCCTGCCCGGCCAGCTTGTCCTGCTCGGCCTGCAGCGTCTTTTCCAGCTCAGTGGCCTCCTGCGTATAGCGGTCGATGAGCTGCAGCTTCTGCTCGCGGTCGCCGCGCATGGCATGCTCCAGCCCGCGCAGCTGCTCGGCGGAGCTCTTCGCCGTGGCACGCTCGGCCTCCAGTCTGGCCGCCTCCATGCGCAGCGCCGTCAGGCGCTCCGAAAGGCGGCTGCTCTGCTCCGAAGCAACGCTCTGGCCGTCCGAAACGACGGAAAGCTCCTGCTCAGCCTCCTCCAGTGCCTTCTGCAGGTCGGCAACGGCCTTCTGCAGCGCCGCGCGGCGGCCGCTGTCGGCGCCGATCCGCTTTTCGAGCAGCTCCTGCTCGCGCTGCGAGCCGGTGATCGCGTCCGTCAGGGCCTGCACAAGAACGTGGTGCTGCTTTTCCTCGCCCTGCAGGCGCAGAGCGGCGTCTTCGGCCGTACGGAGGTCCGTCTCCGCGTTCGTCAGGTCATAATTCGCCTGCTCCAGCAGACGCTGCGCCTCCTTCTGCTCTCCGCGGAGCTTGTCCAGCGCGGCGGCGGCCTCCTTCTGCTGGGCCTGCAGACGCTCGATCTCGTTGGCGCGCGACAGGATGCCCGCACTGCGGGAGACGGAGCCGCCCGTCATAGAGCCGCCTGCATTCAGGACCTGCCCGTCCAGTGTGACGATGCGGAAGCGGTGGCCGAATTTGTTGGCAATGGAAATGGCCGCGTCAAGGTCCTGCGCCACGACCGTGCGGCCGAGCAGATTCAGGATGATCTCGCGATAGCGCGGCTCACACGAGACAAGGTCGGAGGCTACGCCGCAGAAGCCGGCGCAGCGCTCGATGCCGTTCTCGTTCAGCGGCCGGCCGTGGATGACAGACAGCGGCAGGAACGTGGCGCGGCCGTTGTCCGAGCGTTTCAGATATTGGATGGCAGCCTTGGCGCAGCCCTCGTCCTCCACGACGATATTCTGCATGGCGCTGCCGAGCGCGACCTCGATGGCAACGGTGTAGCTGTCCTGTGTGCGCAGCAGCATGGACACCGCGCCATGGATGCCGCGGAGCTTGCCGCGTCGGCTCTCCTGCATGACGGTGCGGACAGCGCGGGAATAGCCCTCCAGCTCACGCTCCATCTCCTGAAAGAGCTTCAGACGGGAGCTGACCGTGTCGAGCCGGACACCGGCGTCCGTGGCCTGCTTCTGCAGGGCCTCGCTCCGCTCTGCCCGGGTGCGGCTGCGCAAACGGTAGCCGTTGATGCGGTTCTGCGCGGCCGTGATATCGGCCTGCGCTTTGGAGAGCTGCTTCTGTGCGGTCTCGAGCGCGCGCTGTGCCTCTGCACAGCGGCTCTGCGCCGCCTGCAGATCCTGTGCCAGCTGGGTCTGCCGCTCCGTGCTCTGGGCAAGACTCTCTTCCACGGCTGTCAGGTCCGCGCCGCGGGCGGAGAGCTCCTCGCGCTTCCGGCCCTGCAGATCGCGCAGGGTGAGATAGCGCTTTGTCATGCCGTCGGCGGAGTCCGCCAGTCTGCGGCCCTCCTCCTCGGCCTGCTTCTGCTTTTCGGCCAGCGCGGCGGTCTGAGTGTCGATCTCGCCCATGCGCTGCTCCAGTGCTTCGATCTGCGCGGAGATGCTGCCGCTGCGGCTGTCCTGATCCTCCAGCTCGTGCTGCACGCGCTTCAGGTTGCTCTGCGCGTTGCCGCGATTCGTCTCCAGCACGGCGATCCGGCTGCGCTGCTCCTGCGAGGCGGCCTCCGCCTGCCGGATCGCATCACGGATCTGATCCGTCTGCAGGTCGCGGTTGTGGAGGTCGAACGTCAGGGATTCCGAGGTGACATAGAGCTTGTCCAGCGCGTCGTGCTCCTGCTGCAGGATGAAGGCGGCGGAATGATAGTCCTCCTCGGCCTTGCGCGCCGTGGCGCTCAGGCGCTCGAGCGACTGCAGCCACAGCGCGACCTCGAGGCCCTTGAGCTCCTCGCGGTAGGTCAGGTAGCGCTTTGCCTTTTCCGCCTGATCGCGCAGCGGACCGACCTGCAGCTCCAGCTCCGAGATCTTGTCGCCGATGCGGGTCAGATTGTCCTGCGTCGTGGCGAGGCGGCGCTCCGTTTCCTCCTTGCGGTGGCGGTATTTCGAGATACCGGCGGCCTCCTCGAAAATTTCGCGGCGGTCCGTGCTCTTGAGGGACAGAATTTCGTCGATGCGTCCCTGGCTGATGTTGGAATAGCCGTCGCGGCCGAGACCGGTATCCATGAACAGCTCGTTGACGTCGCGCAGACGCACGCTCTGCTTGTTGATGTAGTATTCGCTCTCGCCGGAGCGGTAATACCGGCGCGTGACCATCAGCTCGTCGGCGTCATAATGCAGGGCGCGGTCGCTGTTGTCCAGCACGAGCGTCGCCTCGGCAAAGCCGACGGGGGCGCGCTTCTCCGTGCCGCCGAAAATGACATCCTCCATCTTCTGGCCGCGCAGCGAGCGGGAATTCTGCTCGCCCATGACCCAGCGGATGGCATCTGAGATATTGGATTTTCCGCTGCCGTTCGGCCCGACGATGGCGGTGATATCATGGCCAAATCCCACGACCGTCTTGTCCGGGAAGGATTTGAAGCCCTGAATGACTAGCTGTTTCAGATACATATGGACAGATTGCTCCTATTGTATTTCAATGTCTGATTATACCATTGCGCCCCGAAAATTGCAAGACCGGGATTTCACCCCTGCAGGCGGTGCGGCATAGGATGACGCGGAGGTGATCGGAATGCTGCCGATCTTTCGGGGCGCCGCCACGGCGCTCCTCACCCCGTTCCGGCCGGACGGGAGCATCGATCTTCCGGCATGGGACCGCCTGCTTGAGCGGCAGCTGGATGCCGGGATCGCGGCGCTCGTTGTCTGCGGCACGACCGGCGAGGCTGCGACCCTGACGCAGGACGAGAGGCTGACACTCCTGCGCCGCGCAAAGCAGGCTGCCTGCGGCCATTGCCCCGTTATCATGGGCGTCGGGACGAACTGCACGGCAGACTCCGTAGAAAATGCAGAGCTTGCGGCACAGAACGGCGCGGATGCGCTGCTGGCCGTCACGCCCTACTATAATAAAGGGACGCAGGCAGGCCTGCTTGCGCACTATACCGCGATTGCGGACGCGTCTCCCCTGCCGCTCGTGCTCTATAATGTTCCGTCGCGCACCGGCGTCGACCTCCTGCCGGAGACGGTGCGGGCGCTCGCCCGCCATCCGCATATTGCAGGCATCAAGGAAGCCTGCGGCAGCATCAGCCGGGCAGCGCAGCTGCTGGGCCGGTGCGGTCTACCGGTTTGGAGCGGCAACGACGACCAGACGGCCGCGATCATGGCGCTCGGCGGCAGCGGCGTGATCTCCGTGGTGTCGAACGTCGCGCCGGAGGCCGTCGTTGCCATGACGGATGCCTGCCTTGCCGGAGATTTCCGCGAAGGTGCGCGCCGCCAGCTGGAGCTTCTGCCGCTGTGCGAGGCGCTGTTCTGCGTCGTGAACCCCATCCCGGTCAAGGCCGCCATGGAGGAGCTTGGCCTGTGCGGCGGGACGCTCCGCCTGCCGCTGTC
>ERZ827101.3078-NODE-3078-length-12738-cov-37.989040_pt1 | contig 12738 bp, 9 predicted proteins | sample MGYA00519869_ERZ827101 | MGnify/ENA primary metagenome ERZ827101 (study PRJEB31778, sample SAMEA3449256) | human gut metagenome | biome: human gut; feature: human-associated habitat; material: faeces | place: United Kingdom | collected 2010/2012 ...
TTTTATTTACTGCCAGGGCCGCTTAGGGCCTGGAAAATTTAACGAACTATTGTTTAAGTATATCGTTATATAAATTATGGCTATTATTTAGTATGTTGTTGCATAAAAGAACAACATTATCGTAAGCATGTTTTTGTTTCTTTCCATATTCATCTGCTATGATTTTCAATGCAATAGATGGAACTACATGGTTACGATTAATATTCCTAATATCACCTTTAATCTCATTTTCTATTTTCTTAGACAATATACCCAAATCTGCCGAATCAAAGTCTTGTTGCTCAATTATTTCATTTGTGCGTTCTTGTAGTCGACTCCAAATATCTGGATTTAAACGATATCTTGACCGTTTGACAAAATCGGATATAATCGGATTCATTCGGACAAACTCATTGTTTGAGCCAAAATGTTCATATATTGATAGAGTAAAAAAGTCCATCAAAATATCAATTGGATTATCAATGATACCTTGACATATTGATTCAATTTGTCGATATGTCAAGTATTCCACCTCTGATAAAAGTATCAACATTTGAAGATAAGCAGTATTATCTTTAAATTCATCCACTAAACTTTTAATTAGTTCATCACCCCTGTATTCATATTCTCTTTGATTCTTGATTGCTAAATCAACCCCTAGTTCTTCAATTTTATCGGCACAATTTAATATCAATTGTGGCAAATATGCAGTCTTTACAATAAATCTTTTAGCATCTTCTGGAGATATTGTAGTGTTGCTTTGTTGAAGGGCTTCTTTCAATAATACCATTGCATCCTTTTCAGCAAATGGTTTTAATGCATAATGTACAATTTCTGGGTATTCATGAGTATACATTACACGATTACGAGATGCAATATAGAATACTAGTTGATTAATTTTAGTCGAAGATATAATTTCATCAAACCAATCACAGATACAGCCGTCATTTAGAACAATTGCGCCATCGTCACGAATTAACAATTCTTCTTTTTGAGAACAAATAATTGAAATCATGTTAATCGCTTTATCAATCTTCTCTTCTCGTGTCGCAGTTGAAATAAATTGCACGATATTTTCATTTCCCTCGCACAACAACAACGAATTAAGACTTAGGATAAAGTCTTCAATGCTCTTATCTCTACTAATACCAATAGAAAGCGGACTATGCGTTTCTTTTTTATTCGGATTAACAACCTTAATGAACTCCATTAACAAACGACGACGGCCAATCCCGTCAGGAATACCCGATACTACTACAGCTCGCTTTCGCAACATATCGCTATAAGCAAATAGCTCTCTCAATTTTGCCATATCGTTATCGCGACCTGCAAATATTGTCTCACGTTCTTTAATATGGGGGAATTGTTCCCATCTAAGTTTGTTTAATTCTTCCTCTATTTTTCGAGCTAAGAAAGTTGGGTGAGAAAATCGTTCACGCAAATTGTATTCATCTCTAATCCATTGTGGTATTGGTTTATAAGAATGATTTATAGCCTCATCTATTATTAAAGGAAGGAATTTGATATTACCTCCATCATCAATTATTGATTTTACTTTTACGATTTCCCTTTTTACCCAATCCTTATTCATTGATGACTGAGATATAAGCAAACAGAATACTCCAGATTTTTTTATTGCTATATCAATCTCTTCTTCAGTTCGTTCTCCTGTTTCAAATACATATTCGTCAACAAGAATCCCATTCTTTCCAAGCTTTTCAACGACTTGATGTACAATATCTTTATCATCACTGCTATGTGATATGAATATTTTAATAGGCATTGAATAATTCAAGTATTTCATATTATCATATATTAATTTTTCTATTGAATATACAGCTAATATAACCAAATATTGCTTGCTATTTATGTTTATTGTAATTCATTTGTATTATTCTCCTCCAGTTTCTCCATTAGAATTCGATTTCTAAGTTGTGCACGTTTGAGTATGTCGGAGTATTTGATAATTTCAGTGTATAAATCTCCTTTTTCTCTTCCAAACTTTCCTGGAATATCATACGATGGTCTGAATATGAACTTCAAATTTGGAGATTGTTTAAAGGAAGAATTTCTTTCTTCTATGAAGTCATACTCAATGTTCTCACCAACTATATATCCATAGAAAGAATGTATCTTGAAATTATCATTGGATAAATTATTGATGACCATTGCATACTTATTGATTTGATCCAAATGCTCAGATACATCTACATCTGGGGCCTTGAACTCGATAATGATGCATTTCCCCTCAGTAGGATATAATAAAATATCAGGTCTTCTATGACCTACATCTATCATTTTATCTCCTAACTGTCTTACTTTGTATGACTTCTCTTCTTCTGTTAGTTCTTCTTTAATTAGTTTTACTCCATCTATCTCAATTTTATCCAGAAGTTTCTCAGAACATCCGTCAAAATACAAATATTGATCGTCCAACAACCATAAATCACTATCTTTGGTGTCTGTACTATGTTGTTGAAATATTAGATTATGTAAAAGGTTTTCATCAACTCTTCCCCCTTGTTCAAGTTTTTCAAGTTCTTTGTTCATAATCATATCAAAGATTTCAAGAACTAATCTCCTTCGTGCTATATGCTTTGTTATGTTAGTACGATTTTGCAATGGTACTAACTTAACAAAATCATTCACTTCTTGAGATAGTCTTTCTTGATAATCAGGTTCAGCAGGCGATATTCTTTTTAATAGTTCATATCTCTTCTTAATTTCAGCATCACGTTTAGCGGCAACTTCTGTATCTGCTTCGTATATAGTCCTAAGTATTTGTTCGTCTGTATCAGAGGATTTTAGAGACTTCCTTACCTTTGTTATAGCCTCTTCATCCAAATGAAACATATTTTGCAGCTGTTCAAGATTCAAAATAGCTTGGTTTCTCTTTTCTTGAAATTCTCTGTACAAACTTGCGATCTTTGTGTTAGTTGATGATTTGATGCTTTCAACGAGTAAGCATTCTTCTGGGAATAAGTTACCCTCTGATTGTTTTTTGAATTCAGACTCCTTTACTAAATGGAGATTACCACGTAGATCATCGTCAACATCATTAAAATAGTCTCCTCTGAGAAGAAACATATATCTGTTACCATTTATAACATCTGTTTTGGGTAAGCCATCAACCTTTTCTTCTTGCGCCAATGCACCATTACTTACAAAAAATATAGAATTCTTCTTTAATTTATTCTCTGGTTGCACGAAAGCCAATAAGGTAAACTTTTCTGTTCTATCTATTTCTTGAACCTTGTTTTTATCATCCAGTTTACTGTAATGAACTTCTACCTCAACAGAATGTTCAGGTATAGGAATATCCTGATTGGTAATTGTTAACGATTCTATTTCTTTATCATTCTCGAATCTAACTAATTTGATTTTAGGCAATAACTCTCGACTTTCGCATAACCGTGACAAGAAATGTGTTATTAACTCAGATTTTACATCGCTTAATAATAACGCATTGTAGAATTTGGCATCATTCTTATAGTCTAAGATTGTATGCAGCTCAACTTTCGCATATGTTTTGTCAATATCTGTTTCTTCATCAAAATCTTTACGTAAGATAGCATTTGCCTGTAAAAATGCCTCCTTCTTTGATAATGTCAAGCATATCTTGCGGAAATTATTATCTCCTACTTTATATACACTCTCAAAGATTGTATCATCAAAATAATGAAGATATTGTATTCTGCCTGTACCTTTATTATTTTTAGATTTACTATTATCACGTAGATTCAGTAGTCTTGTGAAACTCTCTTCATTAAGTCCAATGCCATTATCCGTTATTATTATTTTCTGAAGATTCTTTAAGTTGTTTTCATTATCTTCTTCAAACATACCTGCATTGTAATGGAACTCAATAACTATCGAACCTAAATTCAAATGTTCCGCAGTGTACTTCTCAAGTATTGATTCCCAAGAATTGGTGAAGGCTTCATATACGGGCTGCAATTTTACACCATTCTTGTGAATAGAACGAAGTTCATTGCGGTAGTAAATTCCTGTTGCTTTTAGAAGTTCTGCCATATGATTATATTTTTATAAATGTTATTCATATATTTTCGGCAATTTGGTGCCGAATTATTCGGTGGGTTGACTTTTTACATAATCCTCACTCTTTCTTGCAACTCTTTCATTTTCTGTATAAGAGCACCAAACTCTAAAGATTCACCATAAATGAAAAATCGCCTCATATCGGCATAATCATCTTGCCACGCCTCCATAGCCGATTCTGGTATCGTAAAGTTGATGGTTGAAGGGGTATGTAAATCATAATTCACATACTTCAAAGCATAATATGTTTTACGATGCTCAACAATGGCATCATAAAGTTTTCGATTCGACAAAGCGTCTTTTCCATACTCCGTATCCATCAGTTTCTCCAAGTCATACAGATGTCGTGACATTCGGACACTCCGTGGTTTTTCTTTTTGAAATTCTTCTGCCAAAAGAAATAGTTTTTCAAGGAACGTGCGAGTAGGAACTACTGTTCTGACAAGGCTTTCAGCATCGGTATCTTCGCCATCAAAACTTTCACCAATAAGGGAACGAATTGGTCGTAATTCCGTAGGTTCATCCATTGAAAGACAACTTATCTCAATCTTCACACGAGGCGGAATGTAATTTATCGTATCTTCAAGAATTGACGGGTAGTGCAATAGAATTACACTAGGATCTTTGTCCGAATCTATTAGTCTCCATTCTCCATTTTTATCTTGTTCTTGAGATACATTCTCTATACTGTAACCAGAAACTCCCATTTCTTTCAAACGGGCATCTAATTGTGAAGAAAGGGTCTCGTGAATATATGCTCGTGCCTTTTTGCGTAATTTCTCCCGCTGACTTTTACTTGTTCCCTCAATACCAAAGAACGAATGATTGATTGCCAAATCAATGTCTTCAGAGAAACGCTCTATGATATTAAAACCTTTTGACAACGATGTTCCACCTTTGAATATCAAAGAATCACGGCAATCTGTTTGGAATAATGCCTTCAGCGTAACTGTTACCCACCAGTCCTTTTCTATAGCTACCTGATTAACGCCAGGATGTCCAACCTCCGTCTGCTGTAACATTGCTAAACGGTCCACTATCTCATTGTTTAACCACAGTTTTCCCATAATTTAAGTCCCTTTTAAGCGGTTAGCATTGGTTTTATAATTCGTTTCATCCATGCAGGCATCATATCTACATCTTTGATTAAAGTCTCCTTATCTGTTTCTTTTGATATCAATTGTCGAATTATATTCAATTCGCCTTCTCCTATATTCTCCTTTTTCAGAGCCTTAAGTGCTTGAACAAGTAGTGAAATTAGACGGGTACTATAACAGAAGTTTTTGGGGACACCTCGTTTTAATACTACTTTCCTATTTGATATAATTATTGTTCTTTCACTTCCAGTAGTTAGAAATGTATAATTCATTGGTACTTGAGTCGATAGCCCTAATGAATTCAATGCAGTCATACCTGATGGTAACACCTTTGCATTATCTCGAACTGCAATTGCCTGTACAATTTTATCGACCGAAGGGAGTACAATACCGAATCGACTTTTTCTTGGCTTGGTATATATTCCATGTGCAATTTTAACAAGTGTACCTTCATTTGTCAATTCAGTCAAAATACTACCAACAAATTCTGTATGATATTCAGGGAAGTCAGAACGAAACAGGATGCAATCTTCAGGCATCGCTTCTATACGTTGCTTTAAAGTAGTACTATCTATAGAATTTTCATTAGCCATATCACCTTTGAATTTTTGATGATTTTTCAAATGCAAAGATACAGAAAGAATTCAAATACATAATAAATTACCAAGTAATTTGTTCGTTAGTCTTGGAAATATATTTTGCAATGGCAATAAGAATGCTGCTTCTTTATATGAAACCACTTTTCTTATCGGTGTTTCATTTTTTTGGTAAATCGAAAAAGAATCGTACTTCTTACACTATTTTGCCTCTTGAAAAATAGAAACAATGGGAACTTTACGGTATCAATACATAAAATTTCCGTTATAGCATTACTGATTATCAGAATAATAAATTTCAGATTTCGGTTCAAGCGTGGTGCTGAAAACTTACTTTTGTAGAGAGGCTCTGGTATGCCCTGCGATAAAATAAGCAACAACACCACGCCGTATCCGTAAAGGATATGACGCGGTAAGATGTTCGCCTATTCTCATCGCTTGAAATTTACCAGATTTATATAGTATAGATTGAAGGAGAAAACAAAAACTAATCAAGTGAAAATAAACAATCTGTATAATAAGTAATTACGCTGTATCTACATCTTCTCTTGTTTTACTTGATTATTGTTGTTTGGTTCTTTTTCGGTACATTTTTGTTTTTTATTTGTTCCTTAATTCGGATTATTCTTTCTACCTTTGTGGCAGGAATAACGAGTAAAGCAAGGAGGAACTATGCCACGAGTAAAGAAGCCCGCAAAAGTCAAAGAACCTATCCGTCTTCGGATGAAAGAGTTGGCCAATGGAAACAAAAGTCTGTATTTGGATATCTATCGGGACGGCAAACGGACGTATGAGTATCTGAAGATGTATCTTATCCCCGAAACGGATAACAATGCCCGTGTGCGGAATCAAACGACTATGGCCGCAGCCAATGCCATCAAATCGAAACGAATCATTCAACTTACCAACGGCGAAGCGGGTATCGAAACCCGTGAAAAGGTTTTTCTTCTGGACTGGATGGAAACCTACAAAGAGAATCAGGCGAAGCGAGGAAAGAAAGATGGAAACCAAATCCAAGTTACTATCCGCATCTTGAAAAATTATGCCGGAGAACGGGTAACGATGGATCAAATCGACAAGGCGTTTTGTCAAGAGTATATCGACTATCTATTGACTGAATATCGACCGAAGGGCAAACAAGTATCTAATTTTACGCTACACACCTATTACCGCATTCTGAACGGAGCTTTGAATGCAGCCGTGCGAGCGGAAATTATAAAAGTCAATCCTTTTACGAAGATCAACAATTCGGATAAAATCCGTCTGCCGGAGAGCAAGCGGTCGTATATGACCATTGAAGAGGTGCGGGCATTGATTGCTGCTCCGATGAAAAACGAAGCCGTAAAACAGGCTTATTTGTTCTCCTGCTTCTGCGGACTGCGGATAAGCGATATCATCAGTTTAAAGTGGAAAGATGTCTTTGTTGATAGGGGACAATATCGTTTGGCTGTATCTATGCAAAAGACCAAAGAGCCGATTTATCTGCCGCTTTCCCCCGAAGCCTTGAAGTGGATGCCGGAACGTGGAGAGAAGACATCGGAAGATCATGTATTCGATTTGCCGAGCCCAACGATGATAAACACGCTTCTCAAACCTTGGGCGAAAGCGGCTGGAATAGATAAGCGGTTTTCATTTCACACGAGCCGCCACACGTTCGCGACAATGATGCTGACGCTCGGAGCAGACCTCTACACCACTTCGAAATTACTCGGCCATGCTGATGTGAAAATGACGCAAGTCTACGCCAAAATCATCAATCAGAAAAAGGACGATGCGGTCAATTTAGTAAACGGATTATTCGACTAAAGCAACTGCCGAATTTTCTGGTTTCCCGATGTTTTTTTTGCAGGTGTAGTTTATTCCCGCGCGGGTATATATAATTCTGTTTAGTTTAGTATTTCTCTATATATAGGGCAAGAAAACTAAAGTAAACCGTTTCATGCAAACAACTGAAAAGAAATGCGGTTGAACTTTGATGACCGAAATCGTACTCTAAAACAGGATTCTTACACTCGAATGCCGGTAGCATTATCGACAAGGAAAAGGTCGTAATTCGACCGCTGAGAAATGAACGGATTATGTCGGAGAAGCAAATCCGTTCTTAACCCGCGAGAAACAATTATTGGTAACAATTTTTTCAGCTCCCTTTTGTCGGTTAAAACCTATTCGCGAATTGAGGTCTAAAATCTTCCGACCGGGAAAGGCTGTTTATCCATTTGACTGCCATTCTATAATCCGTCATATATCGGATAATCCCACCGCCTCTGCTTGCAGATTGTATGGCAGCCTACCCGACGCCGTAAGGCGGTTGGGGTATTAGGCTCCCCCGAAAGATATTTCGTGGCACACGGGCAAGCCCAAACGAAAACGGCTGTGGCAAATGCTTAATACCTAATTATGAGGTCAGAGATAGAGAATATTCCAAAGAAAATGCCGTAAATAATATCACCGCAATAGTATAAAATAATTATACGCCAAATTTCCAATCGAAACAAAGCCAAATTTCCAAATGATTTTGCGTCAAATTTCCAAATATATTTTTGAAATTGATTTGGAATACAAAGAAATAAGCTATCTTTGCAGAAAAATACGGTGTATGGAATATAAGAATCGAATAGCGGATCAACTTCTGCGTGATAAATTAGAGGCGATGGGTGCTGTATTGATAGAGGGACCTAAAGCTTGTGGTAAAACGACCACGGCTGAACAACAGGCCAAAAGTGTTATCTATATGGATGACCCTACTAAGCAACAGCAATATAGGCAAATGGCTCAAACCAATATTAGTTTTTTGCTCGAAGGGGAAACTCCTCGTTTGATTGACGAATGGCAGGAAGTTCCTCAATTTTGGGATGCTATTCGGTTTGAAGTAGATCACCGAGATGAAGACGGGCAGTTTATGCTTACAGGTTCTGCTGTACCTGTCGAAGCTAAGGAAATTCACCACACAGGTACTGGAAGATATGGATGGCTCACCATGCGTCCTATGAGTTTGTGGGAATCAGGGGATTCTACAGGTGAGATAAGTCTGTCGGAACTGTTCCTTGCCCCGGATAAAATAGGAGCCTTGAATAAACTTACATTGCCAGTGCTTGCGTTTGTTGTTTGCCGTGGGGGGTGGCCTAAAGCTTTGCAAAAGAAAACAGAAAAGGCGGCACTATTACAGGCAACAGAATATTATAAAGCGATAACAAATAGCGATATATCACGAGTAGACAATGTAAAACGAGATGCAGAACGGGCAAAAAGAATTATGCGTTCATATGCCAGGCATCAAGGCTCTCAAGCAAGTATCGCCACAATCCTTGCCGACATATCAACAAATGAACCAGAGGATGTCAGCGATGAAACGATAGATGCGTACCTTACCGCTTTGCGGAAAATATTTGTAATTGAGGATATGCCGGCATGGAATCCTAACTTGAGAAGTAAAACAGCGGTTCGTACATCTGATACAAGGTATTATGTTGACCCTTCGGTTGGCGTGGCAGCCCTTGGTTTAGGTCCCAATGATTTAATTAACGACCTAAATACTTTTGGGTTATTTTTTGAAACAATGTGTATTCGAGATCTTAGGGTTTATGCTGATGCCTTAGATGGTTCTGTCTATCATTATAGAGATAAGAATGGTTTGGAATGTGATGCTGTAGTACATTTGCGTAATGGTTCGTATGGTCTCATTGAAATAAAATTGGGTGGAGAGAAATTGATTGAGGATGGTGCAAAAACATTAATGGCACTCTCAAATATCATAGATACATCTCGAATGAAAGCTCCTGCTTTTTGTATGGTGCTGACAGGCGTTGGTGATTTTGCCTATAAGCGAACAGATGGAGTCTATGTTGTACCTATTGGATGTCTGAAAAATTAATTATGACACCAAATTTAAAAACGATCCAATTATGCCAACATATAAGTTTATAGATTTATTTGCAGGATTAGGAGGATTCCATTTGGCCTTAGAGCAATTGGGCTGCAAATGTGTATTTGCTAGTGAACTCCAGCAAGATTTACGCACTTTGTATGAGAGTAATTTTGGTATGAAGTGTGCTGGGGATATTAATCTTATTAATATCGAAAAGGACATTCCATCACATGATATTTTATGTGGTGGTTTTCCATGTCAACCATTTTCACAAGCAGGAAAACAACAAGGGTTTCAGGATGAGAAAGAAAGGGGCAACTTGTTTAATAAAATAATGGAAGTTCTCGAATTTCACAAGCCTGAATTTGTATTTCTTGAGAATGTTCCTAACTTGAAATCTCATGATAAAGGAAATACGTATCGTGTAATTCATGAAAAGCTATCAATGCTTTATGAGGTAAAAGAAGATATTATATCTCCCCATTATTTTGGTATTCCCCAGCATCGAACAAGAATGTATATTGTTGGTCGTTTAAAAAGTAGAGGTGGGTTGCAAACTTTTGCATTTCCAAAACATGAGGAAAGGCCTGACTGTGATATTTCTCAAATACTAATTCCTGAAGATACAGACTATATGTCTTTACGTCCAGTCACGAGAAAGCACATGGCAGCATGGCAAAAATTCTTGGATTTACTTTCTCAAAATAAGAGTACACTACCAACATTCCCTATTTGGGCAATGGAATTTGGTGCCACTTATGATTACGAGGGGGTAGCACCTTACTTTCAGAAACGGCAACAATTGTCTGGGAAAAAAGGTAAATTTGGAGAAGATATAGTTGGAAACTCAAAAGATGATTTTTTGCAACTTCTTCCCATATATTCTCAAGGAAAACCTAAAACAGGACGACAATTCCCGGATTGGAAAAAACAATTCATCAGACAGAACCGACAATTCTATCAAGATAATAAATCATGGATTGATGCATGGATTGATGAAATTAAGCAAGAAGGATTCGAAAATAGCCATCAAAAATTTGAATGGAATTGTGGTTATGAAGAACACCCTACAATATATAATAAAATTATTCAGTTCCGTCCATCTGGAATGCGTGTGAAATTGCCGACCTATTCGCCTGCATTGGTGTTAACAACAACTCAAATTCCTATAATTCCGTGGTTGATAACTCCCAATGGAGAAAAAGGTCGGTACATGACAAGAAAAGAAGGAGCCAAACTTCAATGTATGGAAGAATTGGCGGAATATCCTGATACGATTGCCAGCGCATTTAAAGCTTTTGGAAATGCGGTTAATGTAGAAGTTGTAAAACGTATTGCAATAAATTTGTTATTTGATGGAAATGAAACAAATAAATAAGGTGTCAATTGCATTAAAACCCAATGTATATAGTACATTTCGAAATTTAAACAATACCGTCTCAAATACATTGGGAGAGTATGTAGATAATGCAGTGCAAAGTTTCTTGAATCATAAAACAGAATTATTTGATTTAGAATCTAATTACAAACTTCGCATTGAGATTTCTGTTGATTGGGAGAATAGAACAATTTTAATATCTGACAATGCCGCAGGTATTGATGCTGTAAACTATCAAAGGGCTTTTGAGCCTGCGCATATTCCATTGGATGACACCGGCTTAAATGAATTTGGAATGGGTATGAAAACAGCATCTGTTTGGCTCGCAAATAAATGGTGTGTATATACAAAAGCTTTAGGAGAAGATGTTGAACGTTTTACTGAATTTGATTTACAAAAAGTAACAACAGAGGAAAAGGAAGAACTTGTTGTGATTGAGAAAAATGCTCCAGCTAATGAGCATTATACAAGAATAATATTATCTCAATTATCCACAAATGCGCCAAAACCAGGGCAAATGGAAAAGATACGCAGACACTTATCAAGTATTTACAGACAGTTCCTTAGAACTGGGAATGTTGAGATCATTGTAAATGGTCAAAGTCTTGAAGCACCAGATTATGGAATACTTTATGCCCCTTTCTATAAAACTCCTGATGGTGAAAATATTCTTTGGAGAAAAGAAATAGATTTTGAAATGGGGGAATATAAAGCAAAAGGATTCATAGCAATACTTGATAAAATCCAAAATGGAGCAAATGGTTTAGTGTTAATGCGTCGAGGTCGAGTAATTGTTGGAGGAGGAGATGAGAGGTATTTCCCAACTGTTATATTTGGACAGTCTGGTAGTTTTAGATACAGACGTTTATTCGGAGAAATTGAATTAGAGGGTTTTGAAGTATCATTTAATAAAAATGGTTTCAGAGAAGAAGAAGATTTATATCTTTTTATGGACGCCTTAAAGGATGAATTAAAAGCGGACAATCTGAATATTCTTGGGCAAACGGATAATTATAGACAACGCGGTAAAGATCAATACACAAAAATCTCCAAAGCTATAAAAAAGGACTTGGAAAAGAAGGCAAAACCCAAACAACTATCTCGTCAAGTTAGTGAAGTGGAAGCCAAAATTAGCAACCAACAATATTTGCAGAAAAACGAAGATGTAATTATAAATGCAAAACCACTTGATAGCTATAGTGAATCTTTTCAATACAATGGGAAAAATTATATCCTCACAATGGATTTGGTAACTGAAACAGAAACTGATTCTTTGTACTCTGTAATTACTACTGACACAGAAGAAAATCTATTTCTTGATACCAAATCAATATCATGCAAAATTAATTTAGCACATCCGTTCTTTACGAGATTTGAGCATTTTAAAAAAGGACAGGACTATGCACCGATAGTTGCTATTTTTAAGGCATTGACGTTAGCTGAAATTATGGCACCAGATAAAGGCACTAAATTCGCATCAAATTTGCGTATATTATTTAATCAAAATATTTTGCAGTAGTTATGGAAATAGAAATACTCAATACTCATAAAAATGATTTTTCTCCAGTCATAGGGGAACGAACAATGGAATTATTGTCTCGTTTTGGGCAAAAATTAGATGAAGATGGCATCGATACATTGAGTTCTGAAACAATTGAAATCTTATCGCATTGTACAAACCCCTACAAAAATGAAGTGCAGTCTGTAACCAACAATAGTTCGTTAAATTTTCCAGGCCCTAAGCGGCCCTGGCAGTAAATAAAA
>ERZ827101.3079-NODE-3079-length-12737-cov-10.226305_pt1 | contig 12737 bp, 10 predicted proteins | sample MGYA00519869_ERZ827101 | MGnify/ENA primary metagenome ERZ827101 (study PRJEB31778, sample SAMEA3449256) | human gut metagenome | biome: human gut; feature: human-associated habitat; material: faeces | place: United Kingdom | collected 2010/2012 ...
AAATTCGTAACTTTAACCCCGAAATCCGACAGACATGGAAGACAGAAAGCTGGATGCCGCCGAGAGTTTGGCACTCATCGGGCGGATGATCGAAAATACCCGCAGCCGCATGGTCCGCAACGCCGGACGGCCGTTTCTGGCGTGGGGCTATGCGACCGCCGCGACATTGATCGCCGTATGGGCCGCAGTGTCCTGCACCGGCGACGTACGCTGGAACTACCTTTGGTTCATGCTGCCCCTCTTGGGCGGCACGCTGATGTACTTCACGCGCCCCAAGGCGGCCGAAGGCTCGGTGCACACCTACGTAGACCGCGTACTCGACCTCATCTGGAGCGTAATAGGCCCCGCCACCCTGCTGATAAGCACGCTGGCGATCTGTTTCGTCGTCCGGTTTCCGGTCGCATTCACCGTATTGCTGATGATCGGTCTGGGCACGACCATCAACAACCTGATCATCGGCTTCAAGCCCGGCGTGGCGGGCGGCATCGCCGGAATCGTGCTGGCGTCGGTCTCGCTCGTCGTCACCGGAAACTGGCACGCCGGACTGTTTCTGGCAGCCTTCGTCCTGATGACGATTATTCCGGGGCATATCCTCAATTACCGGTACAGACACTCCCGCAGCGACGTGAGACAAGCGGTCGGACCGCGGCCCGGCAGGGCGACGAAAGACGGCGCAGCAGAGGAAGACGGCAGTACGGAGGAAGACGGCGCAGCGACCGAAAATGACACTGCGGAGGGCGGCGCGGCAACGGACAGCGCACCGGCGGACAGGCCGCTGGACGCCGCCGAAAACATCGCACTCGTCGGCCGCATGATCGACAACACCCGCAGCCGCATGGTCCGCAACGCCGGGCGGCCGTTTCTGATATGGGGCTATGCGACCGTCGTCACGACACTCGCCGTATGGGCCGCCTACGCACTCTTTCCGGGCCGGAACTGGTACTACCTATGGCTGCTGCTGCCCGTGTTCGGAACCGCGCTGAGTCTGCTGACGATGCCCAAGGCGGACGGCGGCAGGGTCTACACCTTCATCGACCGCGTAATCGGTCAGGTGTGGCTGGTAATGGGTCTCACGGCGTGGTTCGTCAGCCTGCTCTCGGTATTCGGCGACATGCCGGTCCCGATCCTCTTCGTCATCCTGCTGATGATGGGCATGGGAACAGCCATCACGGGGCTCGTCATCCGCTTCGTCCCGGCCGCCGTCGGCGGGGCCGCGGCGATCGTCCTCGCCCCCGTATCGCTCGCCGCGACCGGTTATTGGGTGCCGGCGCTCTTTATCGCCGGATTCGTCGCAATGATGATCGTGCCGGGGCATATCCTCAACTACAAGTCGAATCATCCGAAACAATAGCCGTATGGAAGAACGGAAAATGTCCGAGAAAGAGGCGATGGAGCTGATCGCCCGCTCGCTCGAAGCGCAGCGACGCAAACTGAGTTTCGTGCGGAGCACGCTTTTCTTCGGCGCAGGAGCGCTGGCGCTGGCCGTCACAACGGCGGATTACGTCGTCCGGCGGACGACGGGCCGGGATTTGACGCTGCTGCTGGTCCTCGCCGGAACGGTCGCCGGGCTGGCCGCCCTCTATTTCCATTACAGAAGTCACCGCACGGTCACGGCCAACGACCGGACACTGATGAACGTCTGGGCCTATGCGCTCGGCGTATGTCTCTACACTGCGGGATATGTCGCCACGGGCGACGGGCTGCGGCTGCCCGTCATGGGACTGCTGACCATGGGCGCAGCCATTGCGGCGGGCGTCACGGGCGAACTGTTCCGCCGCAGCGAAGCCAACCGGTCGAACCAGAGCGGATCGCTGGCCGGACTGCTCTTCATCAGCATTGCAGGGGCATTTCTCGCCGCATGGATCTTCCGGGCCGCAGCAGCAGGAGAGACCGTCTCCCAATTCATACTCACCCTTGCGGCAGCCGTCATCCTCTTCTTCGGAACGGGAATCGTGCTGCGCTACAACGAACGCCGGAACCGTGTTTAAAGAACTCAACCCCCTGCTGCATTCCGAACTGCGTCTGGCCGTGATGTCGATCCTCATCGGGGTCGAAAGCGCCGATTTCGTCTTTATCCGGCAGCAGACCGGAGCCACGGCGGGCAACCTTTCGGTACAGCTGGACAAGCTGGCGAAAGCGAATTACATCGAAATCGAAAAGACCTTCCGGGGCAAGATGCCCTGCACCGTCTGCCGCATCACCGACACGGGACGCGACGCCTTCGCCGAATACGTCGCGGCGTTGCAGACCTATATCCGGAAATAAAGCGCCCGCAGGAAACAAGAGGCCCGCAAAGACAAGAGGTCCCCGGCCGAAACCGGAATTACCGCACGCACGGACTCCCGGACTCGGCAGCAGCCCCGCAGTCCGATTCCCCGCACGTCCGGACTCGGACCGGATTCGACCTTATCTCCCTGCTCCGGCGGGGATTTTTATTACGGCCAACAATTACAGCGTACAGAAAAACGTCACCAGAAACGGAACGCTGAAATCGAGCGTGCAGCCGTGGAAAATCGAAACCACGGCATAGGGTTTTCCGGCCGCCTGCGTGATGACGGGGAGCGTGGTGTCGAAGGTGGTCGCACCGCCGATCGAGACGGCCGCCAGCGGTCCGCACCAACGGGCGACCAGCGGAGCGGCCAGCAGCGTGAAGATCTCGCGCATGACATTGCATAGCAGAGCGACGGTTCCCAGCTCCGCGCCCCGGAAATCGGCGATAAAGATGCTCGACAGCGAATAATAGCCGAAACCCGAACCGACGGCCAGCGTATCGGTCACGGCCAGCGGCGGCAGAAGCGGCGTCGCGAGAGCCGCGCCCGCCAGCGTTCCGACGGCAGTCATCACGGGCAGCAGCGCCAGCCGCGGATCGAGCCGCCGGACACGTCCCGCAAGGGTTTCATCATGGCCCAGCGTCACGCCGACACAAAACATCAGCGCATAGAGAACATACGTGCTGACACGCGCCCCAGCGACATCGAACGGCACAAGAGCGAAAAGTCCCGCAACGCATCCGGCGACGAAGAAGGCGACGATCACCAGACTCCCTTTCAGAGCACTCCACATCGACAGCGGTTTTTCCGGCTCGGAGGCCGGAGAAGCAGGCGCGGGCGTCGGCTCGCACGCCGCCGAAGAAGATTGGGGAGAACACGGCGCGCAAAACAATGCCAGCTCCGAAGGTTCGGGCAAGCATGACGCTCCACACGCCGCTGAATCCGAAGGTTCGGGCGAACATGACGCGCCACACGCCGCCGGATTGGGGAGCGCTTCGGAAGATTGATCCGCAACACTCCCGGAAAAGCCATTCGCACCGCAGCCCCCGCCTCCGGCCCCAAATCCGCGGCCCGCAACAGAGCCGGCAGATGCCGGATTTGCCGCGGCGCCCTCCGTCCCGGAAGCAGTGCGGCCCCGGATACGCCGCCACAACAGCCACGAAGCCCCGATGCTTCCCGCGACCGAGAAGACGAAGATCACGAAGGCGGTACGCCCCAGCGTCGCCATGCCGCCCACGACGGCGGGATCGGAACCGACTTCCAGTCCGAGCAGGAACAACAATGCCCAGATGATGACGGCGATCAGCCGGGAGACGAACGCGAGGCGCCGGCTTTGCAGCAGGCGCCCCGTGACGATTCCTCCGAGAATGACGGCGAAAAGAACAAGCATTGCCTACTCCTGCTTCGCCGTGAGTTTTTCGATCTGTCTTTCAGCTTCGGCGCTGAGTTTGTCGGCCTGCTTCTTGGCCTCTTCGACCAGCTTGTCGCCCGCTTTCTCGGCCGCCAGCTTCGCCAAAGCGCCCTTCTCCTTGGCGCCGTCCACAAGTTTCGTGCGCTGCGCTTCGGCGGCTTCGACCAGCTTGTCGCCGGCACGTTTGGCCTCCTTGCGCAGGTTGTCGGCCTGCTTCTGAATCTCCTCGCCGAGCGATTCGCTGCCCGTAAGCTTCTGAATCTGCTGGTCAATGACGTTCTTCACGGCCTGCTCGGCCGCTTCCTTCACGCCGAGCGTAATCTTGGGCGAGGTAAACGTGCCGCCTATGCCGACATTGACCGACTCCAAGCTCCCGCCCGCAGAACCCGCAGGCAGGGCCACCTTGGCCGTATAGTCGATGGTCTGGTCGAGTCCCGTCGAACCGGACATGTTGATCTTTATGTCGCCCATCTTCAGGTCGAAAGGCTGGGTCGTAATCCGACCGTCCCTGATCGAGAAACGGACGGCGACGTCCTTGGCTTCGATTTTCCGCAGCTTGTCGTTGTCGAGCGCCTTGGCCAGCGCATCGAACGCTTCGAGGTTCTGGATACGGATGTTCGCCGACTTGATTTCGCCCGTGGCGCTGAGCGACTGCAGGTCGGGTTCCATATTCGGATCGAGCGCGGTCGTCATATCGAGCGACAACGAATAATCGCCGCCCGTTTTGGCGAACAGCGGCACGAGTTTCTGTACCATCTCCAGCTCGTCGAACGTCTTGGAGAACGAAGCGCCCGAAAGCCCCAGCGACAGCTTCAGCGCCGGACGCTGCGGATCGGCCGCCGTCGAATAGCTGCCCGAAGCGGTCGCCGAACCGCCGAAGAGCTGCATGCGCAGCCGTTCGAGCGAAAGGGCGCCGCCGGCCACGCGCATCTCGCCCGATATGCCGGATACGGTCATTTTCTGGAAGAGCACCTTCTGCAGTTCGGTATTGAGCGAAAGATTCAGGTTGCGCGGCACTTCGAGCGCCTGCGCCGGTTCGGCGGAAGTCCCGGCCGACGACGTCTCCGGGGTCTCCTCCGGTGCGGAATCGGGCATGACGTTCATCATTTCGTTCAGGTCCAGCAGGTCGGACTTCACATAGAGACGTCCCGAAAGCATGTCGCCCCGCAGCAGGTAGCCGATGTAGCCTGACAGCTGGCCGTTGGCCGCCAGATCGCTCCGGCCTATCGTAAGGCCGAGTTCGCCGAGCGTCATGGCCGCGGGCGTAATGGTCGCTGCGGCACGGCGGATATGGACCGCAGGCAGTTCGGGCATGGTCAGGCCCAGCCGCTCGACGACGAACGTTCCCGACGCGCCGATCCGCTCGTAGCGGCTCTTTTCGATGTCGGACATACGGCCCGAAACCTTCACGTCGGCGGTAATCAGGCCGCTCAGTTCCATCCCCTTTTCTAGCGGATACACCTCTTTGACGGCCCCCAGATCGACACGGCCGTCCACCGCGGCACGGAACGTCGGGTCGCTGACCAGATTGGTCGCATAAGCCGACGCCGAAAGCGAATTCCCGGCCATCCGGAGCGTGAATTTCGAGAGGTCGATTTCAGTCTTATCCGCCACGCCGCCGGGATTGGCGATCCGGACGTCGATGTTGATGCCGTCCACCGCCTTGGGCAGCGACGAGTACTGGAAACTGCCGTTGCGCACCTCCGTCCTGAGCTCGAACGCCGGAAGCGCCGCACCGCGCATTTCGCCGCGCGCCCAGAGCGCCATCGAAAGTTCGCCGCCGGCCGCAAGATTACGGAAGTCGCGGGTGTAGAAGGCCGGAACGAGCGAAAGCACGTCCTTGAACTGCACCTTGTCGCAGCCGGCCGTGACGTCCATGGCCACGGCGTCGTCTTTCAGCTCCACCCAGCCGTCGAGACCTACCTCGATGGCGTTCAGGCGCAGTTTGTTCTGCGAGAAGGTAAAGCGGCTGTTCGCCAGATCGGCCGCAATCACCGCATCCAGCTCCGCTTCGGCGCCGCTGAGCATCGGAATACCGCCCGAAACCAGCCGCATGCCCTTGGCCGTCAGCCGCAGGTCGAGGTCGGTCTGGTCGGCCGACATATCGCCCCGCAGACGGAGCGACAGCGGTGCGGTCGAGAAGCGCATGCCCGTCGAATCGTCCTCGTAACGGATCGACGCGTCGCTGATCCTGAAGTCGCGGACCGAAAGGCGGAACGACGAAGGTTCCGCATCGGCGGGGCCTTCCTCTTCGCCCTGAGCCTCTTCCGAAGCCTTCATAACGTCCCAGTTCACCCTGCCGTCGGCGAGTTTGTGCGCATGGAGCGCAGGCTCCGAAAGGATGATCTTCGTCACCTCGAACCCCTCGTCGCCGAAAAGCGACATCACGTTCACGACCACCGAAATCCGCTGCGCGGCGACGATCGTATCGCCCGCGAAAGGCTCCTCGCCCACCAGCGTCAGTCCCTTCAGGTCGAGCGAAGCACGGGGAAAATGGCGCAACAGGCTGATGTCCAGCTTCTCGAAATCGAGCCGCGCGTCGAGCATCGCATTGGCCTCACGCTTCACAATCTCGGCGATCTTGCCCCGCAGCACCATCGGCGCCACCAGAGCGATCACCAGCACGACGGCCACCACGATGGCCGCAATCTTCACGATTTTTTTCATCACTTATCTGTTTTAAAGGCGAAAACCGTGGTTTCCACCTCTTCGAATCCGACTTTGCGATAAAGCGCCCTAGCGGCTTCGCGCGCCGGGTTCGACGTCAGCATCACCTTCCCGGCGCCGATGCGGGCCGCATGCTCCACGGCGGCGCGCACCAGCGCATCGCCCGCGCCGCAGCCGCGTGCCGCGCCGTCCACCACGACGTCCTCGATCCACGCCTTGCGCCCCGAAGGCGCATCGTACCACGCCAGCATCAGCACCCCGACGATGCGTTCCCCGGCCACAGCGGCCAGCAACGCCCCGGTTTCGCTTCCGGCCACACGCCGCAACACCTCGCGGGAGGGCGCGCCCAGCCGCGGCGAAAGCTGCGGCATCAGCCGCGCGAACGCCTCTTCGAGCGCATCCGAGACTTGGGTTATCCGTCGTATCTCAACCGTCATAACATCCGATTTTCGGGCAAAGTTAATCTTTTTTTCACAACAGCTCCGCCGATCACCCTCGCCGGAGTCCGCAGAGCCGCAATTTACTCAACAAAGTTAATATTTTCGTCCGAATCTTTGGGGCATGTCTCGAAAAAAGATTACTTTTGCGTCGCATCGGTTCCCGAAACGCCCCGGAAGGGCGCGGGGATTAAAAGGGAATGCCGTGAAATCCGGCAACAGTTCCCGCTGCTGTAAGTTACGCAACATGTTCCGGCACTCTTTGGCCACTGTCCTCCGGGACGGGAAGGCGCCGGAACGGTAACGAGTCAGAAGACCTGCCGCATGCCGTTCAACCATTATGCACCCTGCGGAGAATGGGGCGCAGCAGGCCGTCGCCAAAATCAGCATACGACACGTCCGCCCGTACCAGCCGCAGTCATTTGAAAGCCGATGAAACGCGTTTTACGACATATGGCGGTTCTATGCGCCGGCGCAGGATTCTGCTGCGCCTGCATGGACTACGGACCGCTGCATGAAGAGCCGTTCGCACAGTCGCAGCGCGGCGTGTTCATCACGTGCGAGGGCAACTTCGGCTGGGACAACGCTTCGCTGTCGTTCTACGATCCTGCGGCGCGAACTGTCGAAAACGAAATCTTCATCCGCGCGAACGGCATGAAACTGGGCGACGTCGCCCAGTCCATGACCCTCCACAAAGGACGCGGATACGTCGTGGTGAACAATTCGGGCGCGGTCTATGTCATCGACCCGGCGACTTTCCGCGTCACGGGAGTGATCGAAGGGGTCGTCTCGCCGCGTTACATCCACTTCCCCAACGACACGACGGCCTATATCACCGACCTTTACGATCCGCGCATCACGGTCGTGGATTCCCGCAGCAACCGTATCCGCGGCCGGATTCCGATGAACGGCCACAAATCGACCGAACAGATGGTGCAGTGGGGCGACGAAGTGTTCGTAAACTGCTGGTCGTACGACGACAAGATTCTGGTCGTGGACGCCGCACGCGAAACGCTGGTGGACTCGATCGAGGTCGGGCCGCAGCCTTCGTCGCTGGTCCTCGACCGCTTCGGCAAACTCTGGACCGTCACCGACGGACGCACCGCAGGCATTCCGGCGGCGCTCTACCGCATCGACGCCGCCACGCGCCGCGTCGAGCAGACCTATACGTTCGCCGCGGGCGACCATCCCTCGTCGGTCACCCTCAACGGCACGCGCGACACGCTCTACTTCATCAACCGCGACGTCTGGCGCATGCGGGTCGACGCCGAGGAGCTGCCCGTCACGCCGTTCCTGCCCTATACGCAGACCACCTATTACGAAGTGGCGGTCGATCCGCTGACCTCGGAGGTCTACGTGGCCGACGCCATCGACTACGTCCAGCACGGCGTGGTCTACCGCTTCACGGCGCGGGGCACGGCTGTCGACACGATACGCGTCGGCATCACCCCCGGATCGTTCTGTTTCAAACCGTAAAAAACATTCGAAAAAGATGAAAAAATACGCATTCCCTCTGGCGGCTTTTCTGCTGGCCGCCTGCAACTCCGGCGAAGAGGTCACGACCACGCAGACGGACGAACCCGTGGCCCGGATTCTCGAATACACTCCCGCACCGGGACAGTTCATCAACGAAGAGGCGCGCTCCGGCGGCGCGTTCGACAACGTGGATACGCCGGAGAAAGCCTGCCGGTACGCTGCCGCGCGTTTCGCCGAGAACAACTGGGTTTCGCTCGGCGGATGGGGCGGATACCTCGTCGCGGCATTCGCCGAGCCGGTACCCAACACGGGCGGTTACGACCTTTACGTCAAGGGCAACGCCATGAACACCTCGTCCGAGCCGGGCGTCGTCTGGGTCATGCAGGACGCCAACGGCAACGGAGTGCCCGACGACACGTGGTACGAGCTGAAAGGCAGCGAGTACGACAACGCCGCTACGATCCGGGGGTATGCGGTCACCTACACGCCGCTCGCCGACGGCTCCGCCGCATGGACCGACGACCGGGGCGGCAGCGGCACGATCGACCGGATGGACGAACATACGCAGGCCTCCTACTGCCCGGCATGGATCGAGTCCGCCGACCTGAAATTCACGGGCACGCGGCTGCGCGACAATGTCGAACAGGCCGACGGACAGTGGAGACCTCAGGCGTTCGCATGGGGCTACGCCGACAACTTCTCGACGGTGGACCGGATCGGCACGACCAACCGCCTGCGCATCAGCGACGCCGTGACGGCCGACGGCTCGCCCGCCAACCTGCAGCAGATCGACTTCATCAAGGTGCAGACGGGCGTGAACGCCAAAGCCCCGCTGATCGGCGAGATTTCGACCGAAGTGTGCGGCATCGGCTGCTACCGGACCGTAACCAAACGCAACTGACCGCGTGCTGCGCACCGCGACGATACTCCTCTGCCTGACCTGCGCCCTGCCCGCCGCGGCGCAGCGTGACTCGACGGCCCGCACCATCGCCATCGAGTCGGTCGATATTTCGGGACGCCGCCCGATGAAGGAGATCGGCGTGCAGCGCACCGAGCTGGACACGCTCGTCCTGCGCGAAAACATCACCGCATCGCTGGCCGACGCGCTGGCGACGGGTTCGACCATCTTCATCAAATCCTACGGCCGCGCAACGCTCGCGACCGCCTCGTTCCGCGGCACGGCGCCCTCGCACACGCAGGTGACGTGGAACGACATGAAGGTCAATTCGCCGATGCTCGGACAGGTCGATTTTTCGCTGATACCCGCCTATTTCATCGACGACGCGACGATCTATCACGGAGCCAGCTCGGTGGGCGTCACCGGCGGCGGGCTGGGCGGCGCGGTGACGCTGGCGACCAAAGCCCCCGCGGAGCAGGGATTGGGGCTGCGTTACGTGCAGGGCATCGGGTCGTTCGCCACGTTCGACGAATTCCTGCACCTGACCTACGGAGGCGCGCGGTGGAGCAGTTCGACGCGCGTGCTCTACAGCACCTCGGACAATGATTTCCGCTTCCGCAACTACAACTCGAAAGAGTTCGTAACCGACGACGACGGCCAAATCGTCGGCGAATATTACCCCCTGCAGCGCAACCGCAACGGCGGATTCCGCGACCTGCACGTCATGCAGGAACTCTATTACACCACGCGCGGCGGCGACCGTTTCTCGCTGGCGGCATGGTACCTCGACTCGCACCGCGGACTGGCGATGCTCACGTCCGACCGCAACAAAAGCAAACAGAAACAGAATACGCAGGACGAGCGCACGCTGCGGGCCGTGGCAGGTTGGGAGCGGCTGCGCAACGGACTGAAACTCGGCGCACGCGCAGGCTACACCTACACCGATCTGCAGTACCTGCTCAAGCAGGACCCCGAAGGCAAAGGGCAGTTCGTCGTCAATACCGACGCCCGGAGCCGCATTCACACGCTCTTCGCCAAGGCCGAAGCCGAATATGCGCTCGGCGAGAAGTGGCTCTTCTCGGCCAACGCCGCCCTCCATCAGCACCGGGTGCGCAGCGGCGACCTCTCGGTGATCGGCAACAACGGCCTGCGGGCCGATACGCTCTACCGGCAGGAGCGGTTCGAACTTTCGGCGTTCGCCGCCGTGAAATGGCGTCCCGTGCCGCGGCTGGGCGTCGCCGCCGACCTGCGGTGGGAGTTATACGGAGACCGTACCACGCCCGTCATCCCGGCGCTGTTCGCGGACTACGTGCTCTCGAAACGCGGCAGCGTGGTCGTCCGGGCTTCGGCCGCCCGCAACTACCGCTACCCCACGCTCAACGACCTCTACTTCCGTCCCGGCGGCAACAAGAACCTCAAACCCGAACGGGGCTGGACGTTCGACGCGGGCTTGGAAACGACGCTCAAAGGCGACGCCCGTTCGCTGCGCGCGTCGGCCACGGCGTTCGATTCGCGCATCGACGACTGGATACTCTGGATAGGCAGTCCCAAACTGGGCATCTACACCCCGATCAACATCAGCCGCGTCCACAGTTACGGCGTCGAAGCCAAACTCTCGGCCGACGCCGAGACTTCGGGCGGCTGGCGACTGCTCCTCGACGGCAATTTCGCATGGACCCGTTCGATCAACCGGGGCGATCCGTTCAGCCCGGCCGACGAGTCGGTCGGCAAACAGCTCGTCTACATTCCCGTCTATTCGGCGGCCCTCACGGCGCGCGTCGAATGGCGGCGGTGGGAGCTGACCTACAAATGGAACTGGTACAGCGAACGTTACACCATGTCGAGCAACGATCTCGGCGTCTTGGGCCGCGTGAAACCCTATTTCATGAGCGACCTCTCGCTCGAAAAGGGCCTCGACTGCAAATGGGCGTCGTTCTCGCTCAAAGGCTGCATCCACAACCTGCTGAACGAAGAGTACGAATCGGTGCTTTCGCGCCCCATGCCGCGGCTCAACGTCTCCTTTTTCATCGGCATAACCCCCAAATTCGGCAAACGATGACGCTGCGTGAACAACTGCTCGAACTCACCGAGCCCAAATACATGAAATTCACCTCGGCGCTGATGCCGGGCGTCGAAAACGTGCTGGGCATACGCCTGCCCGTATTGCGCAGCATCGCCAAGGAGATCGCCGCCGGGGACTGGCGCGCATATCTGGCCGAAGCCGAGGATTTCTACTTCGAAGAGCGGATGCTGCAGGGGCTGGTGATCGGCTATGCCCGGTGCGAACCCGCCGAAAAGCTCGCACACGTGGCCCGCTTCGTACCCAAGATCGACAACTGGGCCGTCTGCGACTGCTTCTGCTGGCGGCTCCGCGCCGCCGAGCGGCAGCCGATGTGGGAATTCATACAACCCTATTTTCACGCGCAGGCCGCATACGACGTGCGTTTCGCCGTAGTCATGGGGTTGGGCAATTTCGTCGATGAACAGCACCTCGAAGCGTTTCTGCGGCAGCTCGACGGCATCCGCCACGAAGCCTACTACGCCCGCATGGCCGTGGCATGGGCGGTGTCGGTCTGCTACGTCAAATTTCCGCAGCGCACGCACGTGTGGCTGGGCACCTGTTCGCTGGACGACTGGACCTACAACAAATCGCTGCAGAAAATCATCGAGTCCTACCGCGTGAGCGACGCCGCGAAGCAGGAAATCCGGGCGATGAAACGCCGCCGGTAAAAAGCGTGCGCGGCTCCCGCGCAAAGCGCCGGAAATATCCGCCGTCCCCGCAGAAAAAGAGCCGGGGCGGCGCGTTTTTGCAAAATAATGCTACCTTTGTATAGAAAATCCGAAAACAAGGCCCTATGCGCAAACTGGTAATCATTCCGACCTACAACGAGAAGGAAAACATCTCGGCGATGATCGACAAGGTCTTTTCGCTGCCCGAACCTTTCGAACTGCTCGTCATCGACGACGGTTCGCCCGACGGGACGGCTGAAATCGTCAGGCAACGCAGGAAAGAGTTCCCCGAAACGCTTCACCTGCTGGAGCGCAGCGGCAAACAGGGGCTGGGAACGGCCTATCTGACGGGGTTCCGCTGGGGACTGGACAACGGATTCGACTACATCTGCGAAATGGACTGCGACTTCTCGCACAATCCCGACGATCTGGTGCGGCTGTACGAAGCCGCCGCCGAGGGCAACGACGTGGTGGTCGGCTCGCGCTATGTGCAGGGCGTAAACGTCGTCAACTGGCCGATGTCGCGTCTGCTGATGTCCTACTTCGCCTCGATGTACGTGCGCATCGTGACGCGCATGCCCCTGCGCGACGCGACGGCGGGATTCGTCTGCTACTCGCGCCATGCGCTGGAGACGCTCGACCTCGACGCCGTAAGGATGAAGGGATACGGCTTTCAGATCGAGATGAAATACTCGGCGTGGCGGCTGGGGCTGAAACTCAAGGAGGTGTCGATCATCTTCGTCGAACGCCGCGAGGGTACCTCCAAGATGAGCGGCGGCATCTTCCGCGAAGCGTTCTTCGGCGTGCTGGGACTCCCGCTGCGCAAAATCAGGGCCGCGAAAAAAGCA
>ERZ827101.3130-NODE-3130-length-12521-cov-2.233836_pt1 | contig 12521 bp, 9 predicted proteins | sample MGYA00519869_ERZ827101 | MGnify/ENA primary metagenome ERZ827101 (study PRJEB31778, sample SAMEA3449256) | human gut metagenome | biome: human gut; feature: human-associated habitat; material: faeces | place: United Kingdom | collected 2010/2012 ...
CAGCCAAAAATATAATTACTGCTGCCACACAGATTAGAATCATCATCAGTTTCGTTTTGCGATTCCCACTATTCTTTTTCTTCTGAGTGTTCTCATTTGTTTCCGGCTTTTCTGCTGTTTCTGGAGTCTCCACTGCTTCTGCTGCAACCTCTGTCTCGTCATTCGCTTCTTCCTGCCCGGTTACAGGCTTTCCACACGCTGCACAGAATTTTGCATCGTCCGCATTTTCAGTTCCGCAATATTGACACTTCATCTCTACACCTTCCTATCGTCTGACCTCACGTTGTCTTTGCATCGTAATAATCATACACCTTTTTTTCTATTAATCAAATATGATATGAAAGTTTTTGTTTTTTCAAAAAGTAAAAGGCCGGGCAGTCTCTCGACCGTCCGGCTTGTTACCTGTCTGTATTATTCACCTTTAAAGAAATTAATGATTCTTGTCAGCAGACCATCTTTGAAGCCACTTACGTCTACATTGCTGTCTGTAATGATATTGCTTCCCAGTGCAGAATCATCGGTATCATTCAGAATGCCATCTCCGGATCCCACAAAGAAACTCTTAACAGAGTTCCATACACCTTCCAGGGCACCCACTTTACCGCTCAGATTATTCAATGTGTCCTTAATAGAATCCAGATCATAATCATACTGGGAAATCTTCTCCATCAACGATACCAACTGCTGTTTCTGATCATCTGTCAGTGTTACATCATGTTTCTCCGCAATCTTATCTACCGCATCTCCGATTTCATCCGGATCTGTCAGACCCTTGTCCAGAATCTCTTCCTTCACTTCACCAACTACCTGGGTGGCTTCCTCAGAACCGATAGAATCAGCCAGATCACCGGTTGTGATCAGTTCTTCCATCGCAGCTTCCTTCTTGCCCTCGTCCAGCTTCTCTCCGCTGGCAGTCTCATATGCCATAATAATACCAGTCAATGCGCCTGTTCCTGATACTTCAAACGGGCAGGCTGCGATAACATTGCAGTTCTCCATACCGGCGGTTGTCAGTGTACTTGCGATCATTGCACTTGTTACAAAATTCAGGTTCGCTGTCTTTACCTTGATTCCACCGGAATTGGTCGGTTCTACGTATGCACAGCTGTTTGTTGTGTTGCCGATCTGTTCAGCTGTTGCGATACCTTCCATATATTTTACTTCATCAGAATGTGTTACAATAATGGTTCTTACCTTGTCCGCAGAAGTACCAAAATACTTGTACATTGCATCTCTCTGCTCTGTAGTAAGATTCTCACCTAATGTAACTACATTATCTGTGTCTACCTGATCTCCCTCGAGCACTTCTGTCTTATCTGTACTGTCCTCAGTATCCGCATCTGTAGTATCAGTTGTTGTGTCCTTTGTATTCTCTGAATTGTCTCCTGTTGTATCCTTATCCTGTGTATCGGAAGTCACATTCTCCGCTTCTGATTCCGATGAAGAAGACTTTTCGGAATTACTGCTGTCCTCCGTGCTTTCTGATGACTCTGTGCTGCTCTCTGTCTGTGATGACGCATCTGACGCATTTGCCATCATCGGCAGACTTGCTGTAGTCAAAACTGCTGCCATAAGAATCGGCAGTACCTTTTTCATTTTCATATACTTCTCCCTCCTGCATCCTGATGATGCTCCCCATTATTATGAATCATTATTCCCAAGAGGCGAAGAAGATCACTCTCTTATTCATGTAATCCACTTCACCTCCACATAATATAGCACAATCTTTTCCGATTGTACACGAAACTTTTCTTATAATTTTGTAAAGACTTTTATAAGTTTTATAAGAGTTCCTTTATCCTCTCTGCAAATATCTTCTCATCGATAACTCCCTGCATGATACTGTACACTTCGCCATCCCGAAATGTCACAAAGGTCGGCACTATATCTGCGCCGTATTCCGCAGCCAGCACCGCCGATTCTTCAATCTCTACTTCACAGAAGCGGATACGCTCCGCATATCTCTGCTCCAGCTTCTCCAGCACAGGTTTCATCATGGCGCATTTGCCACACCATACTGCATAAAACATCACTACCACAGGACCCGGGTAGTGTTTTGCTTCCATCGCGAAATTCTTAGCTGTCAAATGAATCATCTTGTTATCACCTCTCGCTATAGTATACTCTTTACAGCTTATCTCGTTGCAATCCGCTTATCTCCCTGCGATCAGCTTATGGATCGGATTGCCCATAGATGAGAATTTCGCTTCGTATTCCGTCATCACATTCCCCTGATTCATCGTCTCATCGTGATGCAGATCCCAGGTACTCGCCTCAAGTGTCCACCCTGCCTCAGTCACCTCTTCCAGTGAAAATGCGAACAGATCCCTGTTATCCGTCTTAAATTCTACTCTTCCATCTTTTGCCAGTATCTGATCGTATCTCTTCAAAAATTCTTTTGAAGTAAGACGTCTTCTTGCATGCCGTTTCTTCGGCCATGGATCCGAAAAATTCAGATAAATCCTTGCTACCTCTCCCGGCGCAAATGCATCCGTGATAAGACCTGCATCCATGCAGACAAACCGGATATTCGACAGCTCCGGATCTACGGTCAGCTCCGGCAGTTCCATTCCTTCCTTGCCCGGCACAATGTCCCTTCCACAGAATTCTTCGTATTTCTCCACAGCACGCAGTAACACACTGGAATACCGTTCAATACCGATATAATTAATATCCGGATTCTGCTTTGCAAGTGTCATCAGAAACTGACCTTTCCCCATACCAATCTCAATGTAAATCGGATGATCATTGCCAAAAATCTGATTCCATTTTCCTTTTTGATTATTTTCCTCTTTGATTACAATAGGGTGTGCCTGAAGCACACCCTCTGCACGCGGTATATTTCTAAGTCGCATGTCATCTCCCTTTCCGTTGCACTCACATACCACTTTCGTCATGAACTCTTGGCTGCCAGCAGCCGGAGTTCCTTCCTCCGTGGTGCGTTCGTCGCTATCGCTAAAATTCAAAAATCGCTACTCCATATGCCGGAAGCGAATAAGCAAATGAATATGGTCTTCCGTCACATTCGGATTTCTCTGCTTTGTATACAGCCGGCCTCTTCTTACCGGTTCCGCCATATTTTTCTTCATCACTGTTCAGAATCAGGCGGTACTGTTTGCGCTTCGGCACACCAACACGGTAATCTTCTCTTGCCACCGGAGTGAAACTAATCACAAAGAGCAGGTTCTGCTTGCCGCCTTTTGCATGGCGTACAAAGCTGTAAATGCTTCTGTCTCTGTCATCCGCATTGATCCATTCGAATCCTTCCCAGGTGTTATCCTGCTCATAGAATGCCTTTCTGCGGCGGTACAGATGAAGCAGATCACGTACCCAGCTCTGCATCTGCTGATGCTCTTTCTCAGCCAACAGATACCAGTCAAGTTCCCGCTTCTCACTCCACTCTCTGAGCTGTGCAAAATCCTGACCCATGAATAGAAGCTTTTTGCCGGAATGTCCCATCATAAATGCATAAGCCGCTTTCAGATTCTCGAACTTCTCCCAGCCAAGCCCAGGCATCTTATTGATCATCGAGCACTTCAGATGTACCACTTCATCGTGTGACAATACCAAAATGTACTTCTCGCTGTACGCATAGCTCATGGCAAATGTCATATTGTAATGCGCTCCCTTACGGAATAACGGATCCAGCTTCATATACTCGGTAAAATCATGCATCCACCCCATGTTCCATTTCAGGCTGAATCCAAGACCGTCATCTTCCACCTCTCCGGTCACCTTTGGCCACGCTGTAGACTCTTCTGCAATCATCACTGCTCCCGGATTACGGCCAAGCACTACGGAATTCAGATGCTTAAAGAATTCCACTGCCTGCAGGTTCTTATTGCCGCCAAATTCATTCGGTACCCATTCTCCGTCCTTTTTACCATAATCAAGATACAGGATCGATGCCACCGCATCCACGCGGAGTCCATCGATATGGAAATGCTCGATCCAGAATAATGCGTTGGATATGAGGAAGTTCTTTACCTCGTTCTTGCCAAAATCAAAGATCTTGGTTCCCCAGTCCGGATGCTCGCCCATTCTCGGATCTGCATATTCATACTCCGGTGCACCATCAAAGTCTGCCAGACCATGTGCATCCTTCGGAAAATGTGCCGGTACCCAGTCCAAAATAACTCCAATCTTGTTCTTATGCAGGTAATTGATCATCCACGCAAAATCTTCCGGCGTACCATAGCGTGATGTCGGTGCAAAATATCCGGTCACCTGATAGCCCCAGGAGCCATCAAACGGATGCTCTGCGATACCCATTAACTCTATGTGTGTATATCCCATATCATGGACATACTTGACAATCTCTTTTGCAAATTCACGGTAATTATAGAAACCATCCTCGTCTTCCGGATGCTTCCTCCACGAACCGATATGCACCTCATAAATGGACATCGGCTTCTCTTTGTGATCCCATTTCAAACGTTGATCCATCCACGCCTTATCTGTCCATTTAATCTTCGATATATCCGTAATACGAGACGCTGTTCCCGGTCTCAATTCTGCATAATTCGCATATGGATCTGCTTTGTAGAGCAGCTCTCCTTTTTTTGTCTCAATGCAGAACTTGTACATCTCATTCTCTTTTGCGCCTTCCACAAAACAGGTATAGATTCCTACCGGATCATTCCTCTCCATCACATCCGCAGTCAGATCCCAATCATTAAACTCGCCAATGACAGATACTTTCTGTGCGTTCGGTGCCCACACTGCAAAATATGTACCCTTTTTATCTCCATCTTCAACCAGGTGTGCACCCAGTTTTTTATAAATCTCATAATGATTGCCCTGCCCCAGCAGATACTGATCCAGTTCGCCAATCTCGTATGGTTTCACTCTCCTCTTTCCCTCCATAACTTCACCCTCTTCTGGTCATATTTCTTTACATATAATTATACTTGATACCCCCGTAAAAAGAAAGAGTTTTGAACAGCAATCTGTCCAAAACTCTCTTTTGTACTATCTTCTTTTTATTAGATTCGGAAGTCATCCTCTTTCAGAATGATACGGTCTCTGTCATCGGTTCCTTTACCGAATACTCGTCTTGCAAAATGCTTTACATTTGCTTTCTGCGAATGATCAATGGCATCATCCATAATCTCTTTTACTTCTGCGACCGTCACTGCGTGATCCTCTCTCTGCATTACATCGATTCGGCTGTACAGTGCCAGAATACCCATTTCATCCAGTTTATAACCATTTTCCTTCGCATAGGTCTGTCCGAATGTTACCAGCTCATCGTTGATAAATACCGGAAGTTCCAGCTTAGAAGTGAACTTCTTCTTGAAAGACGGATTAGCAGTAAAGAGCTTCTCCAATGGTTTTCTCTGATCCTCCAGAACTACCAGAAGTTCTCCTGTTCTCTTCTCCATCAGGCGATTCAGATCACGAACGGTTCTGGTATTCAGCTGGCCGGCCTTCTCAATGATGATCGCACCGCCGCGCAGCTTCTGTACGATACCTCCAAGTTCTTTCTTATTCAGAGACTCTCCGGTAACAATTGCTACCTTGCCCTGTTTCAGATTTCTCTGCTTCTGAATTGCCTTTACGATATCTACTGCAAGAACGGTCTTACCAGATCCCTTGTGTCCGATAACCACAATATTACCGGTACGTGATGTTCCTTCTCTCCGCTCTCTGCGGTCATTGTCCAGAACTTCTACGATCTGTTCGCTCATGCCTCGTACCGGTACGAAATAAGAGAATAACTGTTTCTGCTCCTCTGTCAGACCGGCGCGAAGACCGATTTCACTGGTAGCACTCAGATCATAACGTCCGGTTACTACGAATCCTGTGTCAAATGGTACGCCTCCGCGTCCTTTCTTGATACGTCTCTGGATCTCTTCCTCGCTAGGTTCTTCAATCGTCAGATCATCGATATTGCTAAGATCCGGTTCCGGCTCTTCTTCCTCGAACTCATCCTCAAAGTCACCCTCTTCAAATTCGCCTTCCTCGAATTCATCATCGTCGTATGCTTCTTCACCTTTCGGCTCTTCCTCATACTCATCATATTCTGCGTCGAGATCATCATCCAGGAAGTCGTCATTCACATCGTCTTCTTCAAATTCATCATCGAAGAATCCCTGATCATCGTTTTCTTTTTCTGCATCAGTCTCTTCCAGTTCACGGAGCAGATCTGCCAGATCATCCGTTTTATCCGGAACTTCTTCATATTCAGCTTCCTCGAACTCGTCCTCATCTGCTTCTACTTCTTCCAGTTCAGCTTCCTCGAACTCGTCCTCTTCGAATTCATCTTCATCTGCTTCTACTTCTTCCAGTTCAGCTTCTTCGAATTCGTCTTCCTCTGCCTCTACTTCCTCCAGAGCTTCTTCAATTTCCTGAGTTTCCTCTTCTTCCTGCTTTCTGCGGGCTTCCGCTTCAGCCTTAGCCTTCTCAGCTGCCTCTTGCTCCAGGCGTCTCTCTTCTGCTTCTGCTTCTTCAATCGCACGTCTGCGCTCTTCTTCTGCTCTCCGCTCTGCCAGCAACCGTTCTTCTTCTGCTCGCCGTGCCGCTGCTCTTCTGGCTTCTTCTGCTGCCTTCTGTTCAGCAATACGACGTGCTTCCTCGGCCGCTCTCTGCTGTTCTTCGATGCGTCGCGCTTCTTCCTCACGACGTTTCTCTGCTTCCAGCTTCTTCTGCGCAAGGATCTCTTCATCTTTCTTCTTCTGGATCTCAATCGCTTCCGCATTATCCTTCTGCTTAGCTTCCCATGCCTGCAGGATATCGTCAATCTTCATCTGACCGGTTACACGCAGATCTTCATCTGATTTATTCAATGCTTTGCTTTCCGGATTCTCTCCATTCGCAACCGCCATTCCCTTTTTCAGTGCCTCTGCAAGGGTTGCGCCCTTTACAGACTGGCGCAGACCGGATCTCTTATGTGGCTTTTCTGCCGGTTCTTCTGACTTCTCAGCTTCTTTCTTCTCAGCTGTCAGCGGAACTTCCTCTGTCTCAGCTACTGCCGCAAGAGCCTTTGCTGCGATATCTTCTGTAGATACCTCTTTTGGTTCTTCTCTAAGAATCGATGTCTCCGCTTCTTTATCCTCACCTTTATCTGTGTCTTTTTCAGGGGATTCTGCCACAGCATTCTCCGGTGCTTCTTCAACCACCTTAGTTTCCTCTTCCTGCTGTTCCTCTGCTTCTTCAGACTCAACCACCGGATGCTCATATGCTTTCTTCTGGCTGTTGTATTTCTCCTGCTGAAGCGGTGTCAACGGCTTATACTTCATCTTAAGCTCCATTGCTTTATAAACGTATTTACCTTCGCTGAACCACAGAATCAGATCATCACATTCCTCCAGACACTCTGCCGTCATACCGGTCTGATCATACAGACATGCTAACTCGTATGCCCATTTTTCAATATATTCTGCTTTCTTAAATTCTTCCAGCGCATCAATCTGCTCCGACAGCGGTGCACGACGCGCCTTCAGAATCTTATATTTTAAAATGTACTGATTCGGATCTTTCGGTGCCAGCTTCACAAATTCTTCATAGCAATCGGAAGCTTCATCCACATCATTCAGCCTGAGTGCCAGTGTTCCCAGACGATAGATCGTCTTTCTGCTGTTTGGTGCACGATCATATGCTACAAACAACACATCCCTGCTCTTCTGATATTCTCCGTTAAATTCATATATCTCACTGACGCTGTTCAGCATCGCCGGATTCTTCACCCGACGCCAGTCTATGGTATCCGCAATCTCCATCGCTTTTTTATAACGCTTGCGCTCCATATGCTCCAGCATCTGCTCTGTTTTTACCCGATATTCATATTTATCCAATGTTCTCACCTCAAAATGTTTCAGTAATACTGCAAACTATGTTTTTATATAGCTTATTTCAGTTTAACATACGGTGTATTCATTGTCAAAATTTTCGCGGTAAGTTGTTAAAAATCTGTTACAATTTCATTACTATTCCAAACGACATTTTTCTACAAGATCAAGTCGTCTATTTTCTGATAATCTGCCATATCGTAGGCTTCGATAATGTTTCCCTTAACCACATACAACGTATTATCCACGTAGACTCCTCGCGCCGACTGGTAGCCATTTCCATTAACTGTCTCACTCATCAGACATTCAAATCCATTCGTATTATTATAGGAAAATACATAATAATTCTCACCGTTGTTTCCATCTGCCGCAAATCCGATCACATTTTTCTCCGGATCAATCAGTACTGCCTTGTAATCATACATCACAGCTGCGCTGTAGACATTTTCCAGTGTGTACTTCTGTATCTCTTTCACATCACTACTGTCACTGATATCAAACATGGACAGCTTCACGCCATTCGTGGTAAATCCATCCTCATCCACATCCATACCGATGCCAAGCAGCTGATTTTCTCCATAGAAATGCAGATATTCGGAAAATCCTGGTATCTTTAGTTTCCCGATGATCTTCGGATTCTTCGGGTCCGACAGATCTACGGAAAACAACGGATCTGTCTTCTCATATGTCACAAAATACCCCGTATCTCCCAACAGCCTCGCAGAATATACCTGTTCTCCCTCTGCAAGCCCGGTGATCGATCCAACTTCCTTCATATTTGAAGCCAGAATATATAATCCATTCGTCTCGTCATCGGTAGTGACCACCCGCAGATAGCCATCATATTCATCAATGCTGAACGAATCATTGATATATCCATCCACCTTGCCGGATGCCTCTGCTTTCAGTTTCCCACCTTTATAAGAAATACGCTTTATCACGGTCTCCGTTTTATCTGACCATTGAGTCTCATACCAATAGATGTTGTCGTTGCTCACATAAAGTTCTCCACCATCACTGAAAATGGCTTTGGTGTCCTGAATTTCTCCTGGCTTCGCAACATCTACCGAACTTACCACTTCGTACATATATGCCCGAGAAAACGGCGGCAGGTAAATGTCATCTGCCTCCAGCATCTGTTGATTCACATACGGAATATAATCTTTCTTATCCTTTGGTGTGATTCCGCTCGTTACATCGACCGAATACTGAGTAAACAGATACAGATGTCCGTCCGTCAAACGAGAGGATGTGTAAGATCCACTCTGTGTCACTTCCCCTGCCTTCTCTGGCTTCTCCGGATCTGTAATATCATAAGTTGTCACCCTTGTATCTGTCGAAGCATACGTCCAGGTACCATCCTCTCTCTCCTGATTAAATTCGCTGACGAGAATCAGATGACCATCATTGACATAGAATTCTCTGGCTTGATCATCATCTTCAACCGGTATAGAAATAACCATCTGCAATTCTCCATTTGAAGTATCCACAATTGCCACAGACCTGCCATTATCTTTTAATGTATACAGATAACGTCCATCTGTCTTAACCACATCTGCTTCGTCTACACCTTCCTGACGTACATTGGTTTCTGAATACACTGCATTTTCTGAGGATTTGCTGTTCTGCGCCACTCCTGTATCCACGGCCGCCGCTGAGTTCGTGCTCGATGAATCTTCTGCTGATTCCGTCACAACGCCCCGTTCCAGCATTCCGGTATCTGTGCCATATTGGTTATCCTGATTCGCCTGCAGATATTCATAGATCTGATCATAGCTTTTCGCTGTCTGAATGTCGGAACTCTCAGCCTGATCGGTTGCTGTATCTTGTTTTTCTACAGGTGATACTCTCTGTGGGCTTTTCTGAATCCCCCACACTGCGCCGCATACCAACAGACAACAAGCTGCCGCGAGTCCTGCCGTATACCCCTGCTTCCAATGATTCTTTTTCGGTCGCTCTGACAACCGCTTTCTATCTGATCCGGCCGCAGACTGTCTGGAATCTGGATATCTTCTGATTCCTTACGAATCTGTTCTATCATATCTTCTTCCCATTTATTCATAACCTGCGCCTCCCTTCTTCAACACCATACTCATCTTACCGATTGCTCTGCTTCTCTTAGAACGTACTGTCCCATCTTTTATATGGAGAATCTTACTGATTTCCTGACTTTGATATCCACCATACACCGACAGACCGATGATCATCCGCTCCTCTTCAGAAAGCACCGCAAGTGCACGCCTGAGATCAAGGCGTAGATTCATCACATCCTCTCCCACCGCCTCGTCCGATAATTGCTCCCACACATTTTCATTCTCCACCAGACTCTGCTTCGCCATTGCCTTTAATTTGTGCTTGCACACATTTGACAATATCGTAAACATCCAGCTTTTGAACGCATCTTCACTGCGCAGCGTATGTATCCTCTCATACCCTTTTATAACGGTCTCGCTCACTACATCCTCCGCATCATGGGGATTCCTCATCATACACAATGCATAGCGGTACAGGTCTTTATAGATAGTCTCATACATTCCGGCAAATGCTGCCGCATCACATTTCATGCTGTACCTCCTTCGAATTCCAACTCCTTGTTTACTCATTGATACCATACGGGGTGTTCCGCACTATGCGTTCAATCCTTGATTACGGTATCTATATATAAGATTACTGGAATTCACGATTTGTTGCATTAAATTTTAGATTTTATTTTATATTTTAATTTTTCAGATTCTATTTGAGTTCTTTTAAGAATCTAAAAAAGGAACTCAAATTTTTCCCCAAATTTGAGTTCCTCATTTCATTTTCTCAACAAATTTAATTTTTTATTCACTATAATATAACTGCTTTGGACTTTTCGGTTTTTCCGGAATACTCATTTTTATCTTTCCATCCTCCACCAACGGCATTACATACTTTTGAATCGCATAAGTAATAGACGATAATCCCAAATATTCTGCTATCTCTTTTCTTGTACGCGGTGTTTTACAAAATAGCAATAGGTTTTGAATTTCATCATCTTCCATAGTTTCTATTTCATTCTTCGCTGCCATTTTATAAAACTTAACAATAAAACTTCCGCGTTCATCTGAAAATTCCGGTTCTTTCAAATTATATTTTTTCATTTCTCTTCGAATCGTTGGTATACCGGAATAACGATTCTCGGTAATACCAAGCACTTCTAATTCTGATGCTAATACCGGATTTCTCGTATCTGGCTGTACTTTACCTAACTGATCTATACGGATGCGTCCATATATTCCTCCTGGATTATGAATTTCCAGACGATCATCATACATAATAATCTGAATTGGCATTCCTTCCGTATGAATACTGTAATCCCTGTGCACCAATGCATTTATCACTGCTTCTCTGACTGCCATAATCGGATAGTCTGTTCGATCTTCCCGTTTACCGGTTTCTACATCTATAATGCTTTTCACCCGCATATTGCGTTTAACAAATTGCAATGCCTCACTCAACATATCCGGAATATTTCCTTCAATCCGCTGATTATCCAAAAAGCGCTCTCCGGCTTCTCCAGTTTCTCCCATTTCATTTCCTGGTACTACAACTGCCACAATACATAATTGTGGAAAATATGCTTGTGGATAGGGACTAAACATCATCGTAGCACTGAGTGTGACCTCATTATTTCTCTTTATACTCATCAATTCATATATAGCCTGATTTTCAACTGCCGCTAAACGAGGTTTTCCTTTTTTTAATTGATTGATATACTCATCCAACAATGTCTGATCCAGCGATGCCATTGTCACACGAGATACTTCTCTGATATCATCCTGGTATTTTTTCCGATAAGCTTCGTAACTATATACTTCGTATTCTGTCATTGGCTCATCACTATCACCAATGCGTGTATACGATCCTTTCAAACGTCCACGTCCTTGATAATAACACGGTCTTTCAGTAATATCGATTCCTGGTATTTCTGCCGAGACAAAAAACTTTCCATTCTTTTCAACGACAGTCAATAACGGTCTGACAACTGGCTGCATTTGCAGACATTGCTCGTTAATTTTCTTTTGGATATCCTGCGCATCATAAACTCCGGTTTCTTTATAATCCTTTTTTTCATCAATACCAAAGATTATCGTTCCGCCGTCATCCTGATTCGAGAAACTCGACAACGTATCATATAATCTCTTAGGGTATCCATCTTTCGCGGTTTTAAGTTCCAATGTTTGAGATTCGCATTTCATTTTCTGAATTTTTTTCAGTTTCTCATATAGTTCTTCCGCTGTCATTTCAGTTCCTCCATATCTTTTTTTAGATTCTATCACTTTTTTTAGTTTGTTCAAGAATCTAAAGTAATATTCACAGGATCTAAAAAAGGAACTCAAATTTTTCTTTAAATTTAAGTTCCTCATTTCACTTTCTCAATTATCCTCTATAGTAATTGATCAGACATCCTTTCAGGATAATCTCTCTTTCTACGTCTGTCAGCTCGCCGAGCTTCCATGACAATTCTGTGATCTCATCTCCGATCACATATGCATGGATCACTTCATCTTTATCCTCTACCGCTTTTCGGATATCCGGTACAAAGATATAATCTCCGTTCTTGAAGCTCAGATGCTCATGATCTTCTTCTGTAATAAATGGCAGCATACCCCAGTTGATCAGATTCGAACGATATCTCTTGGTCGCATACTCGTTGGCAATATTAGCCCAGCCGCCAAGTACCTTCTGACAGGATGCTGCTTGTTC